>JACCDW010968762.1_pt1 | contig 12374 bp, 20 predicted proteins | sample 7449781 | NCBI WGS metagenome assembly JACCDW01 (sample SAMN15323449, study PRJNA562643) | freshwater metagenome | isolation source: river surface water | place: USA:Blue River Watershed | collected 2017-08-18
CTGAAGCCACTTGTGCCGCTAAAGCCACTTACACCAGTAGCACCAGTTAACCCACTAAACCCACTTACGCCAGTAGCACCACCTGCGGGCCCTGCTGCGCCACTGAAGCCACTTGTGCCGCTAAACCCACTTACACCAGTAGCACCACCGGCTGGACCCGCTGCGCCACTAAATCCACTTACACCAGTAGCGCCAGTTAACCCACTAAACCCACTTACGCCAGTAGCTCCGGGAGAACCACCGCCAGAAGATCCACTAGAAGCAGCATTCGTGAACAGATTAGTAAAGTTATTTTGAATTTTGTTGAATGCAGTATACAGTGAATCACTGTTTTGTGTACTATTGGGTGTACCTATGTTTATATTTTCTTGTCCTGGAATAGCCATGTATTTTACCTCAATTCAGTATTTATCATTATATTTTTGGATTAAAGCTACTGCCACATCCACATGAGGAAACTGCGTTTGGGTTATTAACAACAAATCTATTATTCATGAATTCTTCTTTATAATCTATCTCGGAACCATCTAGATATTGTGCACTCATGGCATCTACGATAATTTTAATATTCGTGCCAAGATCACATGCGAAGTCATCCATGTTTAGATCAGAGTCCAACATGAATTTGTAGTTAAACCCAGCACATCCTCCGCCTTCAACTGAAAGACGCACTTGCTTGTCTTCTTCGGCCACAATATCTCGTATTTTTTCAAGCGCTGATTCTGTTGCGGTCAGGTTTAACTTATGATCCATCATTTACTCTTATACGGTGCCATGTATCTGGTGTTTATAGCATTCCAGTCTATTATTTTCCAAATATTTTCTAGATATCTTTTTTTATCAGTGCTGTAATCGGGAATAAACGAATGTTCCCACCAATCAACAATAAGTATCACATCCGATCTTACCTGATGATTTGCGATGATTTTTATAGATCCATCATCAGATAGATACACCCATCCACTGCCTTGTATTCCCATTGCAGTCTCTTGGAATTCCTCTTTGAAGGAATCCCATGATTTGAATTTGCTGTTGATTAGATTGCCAATAGGACCGTTTGGTCTATTGTTGCTTCTTGACTGCCTAAACTGTGTGAAAAACAAGTTATGTAGTAGATAACCAGCGTAATTAAACTGCGGGTCACCTTGTTTTTCATTGAATCTATCGCAATATCCTTGCCACAGTTTTTGATGCTGTTTAAGACTGGCCGAGCTAAGTATAGGCTCAAGGTCAGAATTGGAATAGCCGAGTTGCACTGGCTCAATATTGCCAATGCTACTTTTTTGTTCTAGAAGGGTAATTAAATCTCGCATAGCAGTATTTATGCTACGCGAGATGCGATTACTTACGTTTAACTATGCGACCTTTGCTAAGGTCGTAAGGTGAGAATTCTAGTTCTACGTTATCACCAAGGAGAATACGAATTTCATTCTGGCGAATTCTGCCAGAAATGTGTCCTAATACTAACTGTTCGTTGGGTAAACGAACACGAAACATAGCACCAGGTAGACATTCTACCACTGTGCCATCTAACTTAATTACATCTGTTTTTGCCATAATTATTACCTTCGCATTTTAGCGATATCTTCTGCCTCCTGATTAGAAAAAATGGGAACAGCATTGGACTTGTGAAGTGTGCCAATGCCCAAAATCTTGTCACCTGTGTATTGTTGGGTGGCTTTTGATGATACTGCACCTACGTTCCATGTATTGAGACTGGCTGGACGAGGTCCGGTATCACGCTTGATGGATTTTGCAATTGTGGGAAGTTCCGAGGAAACGGTAGACTTTTTTGTTTTTTCAGCTACTCCCCACTTACTCTTAAGTGAGTTCCAGTCCTGTTCAAGTTGTCTTGCGCGTTGTGCTTCAGCAGCAGAACGAAACTTTTTCTTACTTTTGGATTTACCAGTGGTCGATAAGTAAGGACCAACGAGATGCATCGTCATTGTTTGTGATTTAACAAGTTAACAAAGATATAGTATATCATGTTCATGATTTGTTGTCAATGCCTATTTCTTCAATATATCGTATATGTGCTCTTTTTCTAGAATATCCTTCTCTAGTTTACGATATTCTTCGCCTAATTCGCGGAGTTTTTCCCAGCGCTCTTCCAACTCAGCGTTTGGCCTTAGGATTGCCAATCTCTTTTCAATGCGATCCAGGGATTCTCCGATATTTTTACCGCCAACAGTTAGTTCGCCATCTATTTCCGCATCACCCTTAATACTTATTGGCCCGTGTGCACTACCACCATTGATGATATTGTCGTGTGTTATGCCTACCCATGGATACGCTGTGCCGTTGGTAATAGTTGTCCCTGTGTTGTTAATGGTGTATACCCCACTAACTCCAGTAGTAGTAACTGAATTCAATGTCATTGAATTGCCAGACGCTGATTGAATACTGCTTAAATCTATGGTAAGCGGCGACCCTGAATTGCTAATAGTAACATTGTCGTTATGCATAGAATCGTAGCAGTAAAGTTTGTCTATACTCATTTTACAGCTTTCGATAGTAACCAAGCACCATCAGTTGTTTGATTCCATTCTAGATTATCACCTTCTCGCCAACCCATTCTGTCTAGTAATTCTTGAGGAATTGGTAATATAAGATCGCCGGATTCTGGGTCTTCCTGGACAATAACTTCGTAATTAATTATATCTTGATTGCTCATAATAATATTCTATACCTATTTACAGGAATTACAAGGTGTTTGGATATTTTTATTAGGAGATTCTGTTGATTTTATTGAATTGCTCTGTATCCGTATCCAGCGGAGGTTGATCTACCTAATCTATTAAGAACACTTTGAAATCCCAATCTTGCACTATTAGAATCGCCAGCCCTTGCTACAAAATCTCCTACCCGTTGATTGGTTTCTACATGATATACTTCATAACGTTGATTACCAGGTAGATTGCCGCTAGATGCTGGGACCACAGGTGGCATTTCAGGTGCACCAGTCGTGTACTTAGACAGACGTTCTGCTGATATTTGTGCATCACTAGCCACAGAGGTAGGCAAATTCCATTCTCTACGTGCCTTATTTTTAGCTTCCTGCTCATTATAGGCAACAACCTCTATGCCTGCGTTTTGATAGACAACTTTCCACCACCATCTTCCACCTGATTCTTGTGGTGTCTTTTTAGCTTGTCTTTCTGATTGTTTTTGGCGTAACCAATATTTTAAGGTATTCTTTGGAACTGTTCCAGCAGCATAACCGGCAAAATATGCTATAGCATCATCTGAATTACCTTTTGGATTTATTAGCTTGTACAATTTTTTGCTATATTCCTGTTTGTAAGCATCTCTGTCGCCAGCTATTGACATTGCAAGTGCAAAACGTTGCACGGTATTAATTACTTCATCAATGTTGTTGATATAATCTTCACCGCCCATACTACGGAATTCAACATAGTCACCCTTGAGATTTATACTGGTATATTTTCCGTGACCAAATTCATTTGTTATTAAACCAGCGGCAATTCCCGATAGACCGCTACGCATAGAACTTATAGCAGTAACTATTTGTTCTGGATCTCTATTGAAAATGTCTTTTTCAATTTTTTCTAGAGCACTCTTGCAGTAACTATTACCATCACGATTAAACTTATCAAGGATGTATTTGTCACCCAAGAATAGCGCAAGTTTGACATAATCTATTTTGCCGCCTAAGCCAGGTAAACTTATGCCAACATGTAGACCGGTGCTTTTGTTACTATATGCACCTTCAGACTTTGCCCATGCAAAGAATTCACGCATTTGACGTAAACATTCTTCTAGCGGCATAGGTGGACTAATAATCTCAACTGGCATATCACCATCATCTGCTTCTAAGCTACTATCGGGCTCCATAATCCATAGACCTTCACGGCGAGTGGTGTTATGGTATCCTGAACTGGCCTTAACTTCTACACCCAGGGTATTACCTAAATTACGTGCTAAATCGGTAGCATTGTCTATGTTATATTCATTGCCAGAATCATTGCTCGGGTAATCATAGTATGGCCAAGATATTTCATAATTACTTTGAACGTCACTCATTGAGTTCATGCCTTCGGACTCTAGCCATTCACGCTCTGAATAATCGTCATCGGCACCCTCTTCCCATTGTTCACGTGCTGATTCGTAGTTTTCATCCTGATCTTCCAATGAACGTTCTACCAATTCTTGTAGTTGTTCTTTAGCATGATCCCGTGCCTCAGCATAATATGCATATGCTTCATTGTCGTCGGCAAAAAGACCTAGTTGTTTACTGCTCTTAATTTCCTGTGCTTGTTTGCCTGCATTCATTGCAACACGGACTTGTTGATCACTTAGGCCCAAATCGTCTGTCAAGTATTCCTCTACAGCTTCATCAAAGTCAAATACATTTTCTTCAATATAGTTAGCAACTTCACGCTCTGCTACTTCCATCCACGCATCGTGCATTGCATCACCGCGCCAATCCCAGTATGCCCCACGCAACTTTTCTCCTAGGCGAGCCACATCACTTCTACTATTATGGTCGCCGTCATGAAAAAAACTAACAATATCATCTATGCTACGTGGTCGGCGATCTTCATCATAGTTTGGTTCTGGATATGCATCGTCATCATCGCCACCCCCACCGCCCAGGCCGGTGAAACATAATTCTGCCTCAAAACCAGCACGTATACCCTGTGCGGTAGGACTCTTTGCAAATGCCGCCAGGTCACCTGCTCCCATGCGAACTTCATCTAATTCTTCGATGAATTCTAATAATGTTTTGTTTGATAAATCAGTGAATCTCATAATATATTATTTATTCTACACTCTGTGCAATCCACGGATCAGTGATTACGATCATATCGTCGCCGCGCACCATTGCATTTTCTGTATGTAGATCCCATGCTTGTCTATTTACTCTTCCTGTATTGTATAGTGAAACCATTAGTTTGTATAGGGCACCCCACTTAGACGCATCCTGTGCATCCCATCCATCTATTGTTGTCAAAACATCCAGGGTCGGCATTACTGGAGATGTACGTGTGTCATCTCCATCATCCATTTCCCATGTATCCCATGTACGTTCACTGCGTATAGTATCCCATGCTTCTTCCCAACTTAGTCCACTAGATGCCAGGTCACTAAGTATCCACACCATTGCTTCAGCAAAACTTCCATGTGGGATAGGACGTAATCTTTCCATACCTATCATGATATAATCACGACCATCAGCAGTAAACACGCTATGCGTATCTCCGCCTATTCTTGCGAATCTTGGAAGATTTACTATATTAGGATGTTGCTTACAGAACTCATAGAACTTGTAGAATGTTTCAGCTTCAGGACCAGCTCCACGGCCGTGTTCTGGCATAATTATTTTTAGGACATCACGGCTATCTTTTTTTGCCCACACAGTTGCATCTAATCCAGAACCAAGTAAATCATATCCATTTCGTTCTAGGGTAGAATATATTTCATCTGCCGCCTTTGTGTCAGATTCAGCTTCATTTACAGCCTCTACAATAAATTCATTAGATTTCATAGCATACTCTTGTAATTAATAAAATTTTCATGCCTGTCGTCTAACCCCTTTAGACCTGCATTTATTCTTCTAGTCACTGCCGCAGTATCAGTGAAATCATTAACATGTGGCTTAACACGGGTATTCCAATACCAGACTGCGATCTTTGCTGCTATGTTAGGGTCTGCTGCCAATTCTGGCTTTTCTAATAGTGGCAAGTTTAGTGCTTCACCGGCACGTGCATAGTTGTCTTTTCCTGTAAGCTGTATAAATCCTCTTCCATGATATTTTTGGCCATCGCCTGCCTTAGTGTTTCCTAATATCTTGGCTATACGTGGGGAGAATCTTATATCGTATTTTTTGACAAAATAGTTTTTACCTTTTTCTTTTTCTTTAAGTTTAGTAAAATCCCATGATTCATGTTTTGTTTGTGCCAGGAATTGAGCCAATTCAGTGCCTGTTATACCAGCTGCCTTAGCAAATTTCACGATAGTCAATTCATTTTGTGGGTTGCTGCCTAGTGGGTTAAATTGTTTTTGTGGTGTTACCTTTTGTATAGTGGGCTGAGGTTTACTTATATTATCTGGTCCATTTGCTTTATTGTATATGTGACTAGCTCCACCAAGAGCTGCTGCACCTATTGCTGCACCTGCCGCCCAATTTTTCCAACCCTCATCAAGATCATCCCGATAGTGTGTCTCAGCGGCCAGAGCATCACGCAGATCCCACCATTCACCTTCAAAGTACTCTACTTCAAGTAAATTAGCTGGCACTGTTCCAGGAACAACTATTTGCTCATCATCACGTTGTATACCATCTTTATTTCCTGGGTAAACACCGTACATCTTTTTTAAATCACTCCACTTTGCCCTAAACATTGTAGCATTTTCTTTATCAACGTGATAGTAGCAATCTTCTGGACGATATGCAAAGTATAAACCTGGACCATAGTAGCCATCCGTTGATGGAACTAATCCACGTGCTATAATGCTACGCAATCCCTTAGCTAAATCCGGTAGATAGGACGCGTGATATACGTAAATAATTTCATTTATTTTCATTGTTCATCCAATAGCATTATAGGATCGCCACCTGCATCTCCTATTATTTCAAACCCATAATTTTTATACCAATCAAGGATACTGAACTCATTACTTTCATGTACGTCAGCAATTAACAGTATCGCTTCAGCACCTCTGTCATATGAATCATCTATAGCATTATTTAGCAGATTGCTGCCTAACCCCTGGCCTCTTGAATCATCATCAATATACATGTTCTTAATGATACTTATTCTACCAAATTTACTAACGATATTGTTTATCAGTTGTTCAGATGCACCTTGAGATTCTAAGTAATTTTTCAATTGTGGTTGGTCAGTATCTACTACATAGCCCTCAAGTGAGCCACCACTGTTGCTCTGTGATATCATTTGTATAGATTCAGTTAATAATTCTTTGATCTTCATGAAATGCGTGTTCCTATAAATCTTGCATGAATCATGCTACTCACCGCCGCCATCGCCACCGTCACCGCTATCGCCAAAATATGTACCCCACCATCCAGTAGTAATGCTTCTGCGTGCACTATGCTTCTTACGCTTTTTTGCTTCTTCTATATCTCGTTTGACTACAGAGATATTGCTAATAGGTATGATACCGTGATATTCTAATGTGTCACCCTCGTTATCTAAAACATTACTATCTAAATTAAATTTACTTGTATCTAACCCTCTTGTTGATATTTTTAGTATGATAATTTTATCTAACCATTCATCTGGTACTATATCGCTACTTTCAGCATAACTCTCTGCTACATCGGCATCTAATGCCAGATATGTCACTCCTGGTTTACTATCTTCCCACTTTGCCTGAGCACCACTACCACCTAATCCATTAGTTTTAATACTTTTTAATAATGGGCGATATGTAGCGTGATAAAGATATTGTGGTATGTTAGATGTGTCTTCCGCCACGCCTTCCCCAACGTTATATGTAGGGTCAACTTTCTGACGCTTCATACCTTTAGGTTGATTAGGGTCTACAGGATCAATGTCAGTTGTAGTAAGACCAGTTTTTTCTAAATCACCTATGTACTTGTGTTCGGTATCTTCATCACCAAATGCCATAATAGTGCTAGGGGGACCACTGCCAAAATCATGTTTGCCTAAGCCTTTGAGGTTACTAATGTGTTGACCTAATTTATACCAATCATACACATCACTTACATCGACCTTTACGGTTCCTGCAGGCATAGTCGGCTTGAACTCTGGTCCAGGTGGTGTCTCGTTGGGGTGGTAATCTTCGTCCGCTACACGATGTTTTAAACTACGTTCGTAAATAAATTCTTTGGCTCTCATACACCACCACCATATTTTGCCATTAGTAGGGTGTGATGATCCATCATTACTCCCTTAGGATATATATTGATCAATGATTTTTTAATTGCGTTTTCTAGTTTTGATCCCATTACTTTTACAGGTATTTCAAAAAAGTAAAAATCAACATTTTCACTATGGTAAACTCCACCAACTACCCCTAATAAATCATCCATTATTTTTTCGTAATTATTTTGCATTTCGGGAAATTGTGCTAACATTGATTGTTTAACTGGTCTTCTTACTGCTACTAGACCAGTAACTTCTACTCCTGGCATTTGACTTAGACTTAGCCAATTTCTTATACCACCTGGTGTTTGTGTTGAGTCTGATACTAGTGTTAGTCCTAATCCTTCTGGTTTAGGTAATAGTGCCAATCTGTATAATGATTTTGCTATGCCCTGTCTACGATACGCAGGATGTACATTTATAAGTGTGGCCTGCCATGTGTTTTCTGGAATAGTTCTAGCCCGTTCCAATGTGAGCGCACCTACATAGTAACCCAAATTTTGTGGATCTAATATAATTATTTCTCGATTATAAATATTACCACTCATAGTTACATAACTAAAACCTCCTCCGTCTGGCAATGGTTTCATAATTTGTTTATAATCACGGGATGTTTCGGGCCATAATTTAAACCCGCCCGCCGTTGGATTATAATCACCTCGAGGTATAGTGGTTATTTCATGTAATTTCATGTACTACGCCCCCAACCCATAAAGAATGGATCACTGATGACGGGAGTGCCGTCACTACCCAACATAAAGTTACCCTCATGTAGGTCTAAGTTATAACCATTCTTTTTTGCAACCCGCTTCAACATTTCAATTGTAGACCACAACTTACGTAGGCCCTCTTCACCTACATGCAGTACAAGTTGTTGCATTGGTTCTTGTTTTTGCATCACTCTTATTCGTTTATGCAGTGGCTGAAGTCTACCTGCATTCATGAATGCCGATTTCCAAAAAGCATCATATTTTTCTCCGCGTTCTATAGCATCTGCCATGTCTGCTAATACAACGTTCCAGTCATCCACGCCCGGCCCTTTAAACTCAAACAAGCGTTCCATGCGAATTTGAAGATATGGTTTACCATTGAATATGAATGGTTCATAGCCCATTATCTGTGGTAGGTATTCGTTACCGGGATCTGCTTTGGATAGGTCATAAAAAGTCTTAAAAGATTTTTGTGCATTAGTGAGTTCAGTAGAACTACCACTTTTGCCTCTACTTGTGCCGAATATTTTTAATATCAAGTTAGTTCCAGGTTCCAAGAATACAACTTGGTCAATACCCTTGCCTAATTTTTTATACCCCTTGTCAATGAGTATTTTTACTATCTCAGGGTCAACATATGCTTCGGTTAAAAATTCGTTTATTTTCATAGTACTAGAATATTAATCTAGTATTTATCTATTTCTCTTAACCCGGATTGTAACCCCATTCATGGATGGAATTGCCATCAGTGTACAGTTGATCAGCATTTACTATCTTGTGTAGTATAGTATATTTGCCATCTAATGTACTTTCTCCATGTTCCTTAGCATATTCCTTAGATATTGTAACCCAATCGCCAGGATTTATTACCCTTATACCCACAGGAACTGCACGATATATTGAAATACCTCTTTTGGGTTTTCCCCTCATCATCTGTATTTTGCGTATAGAATCTACGTCCATAGGATTATTTTGACCATAGTGGCCATAGTATTGCGCGGCTTTTGGTCCGTATATGTCATCGGGGTATATATTTGTTAGATCATGTAGTGGTGCACCACTTGATCTATCTGGCGCACGATGCATGCCTCGATAATCATCAGATTCAACCAAGATATCTGAAATCTTCATAGTTAGTCTTTTTTGCTTGATAGGACCGCTAGTTTTATTTCTTGTTCATGCTGTACTGAAAGCATCTCTTTAGTTGTACTCTCTAAGTTGCCAACACGATCATGTAGGTGGTCCATTTTTTGATTTAGCATTGATAAATTTGACCCATTATCAGTGGCTGATTTGCGTACAGTGTCAAGAGTGTCATTGACGCCCTTGAACCACATTTTACCCTGAAACCAGGCTGCGCCTAGGCCAAATACAAATACTAGTATAGCCCAATCTTCTTTTATAGTTTTTACGATTTCAAGGATGTCCATAGTTTATCCTACATATTTTGCTATTAATCCAGAACGATAACGTCCTTTGCCGAATGTATTTCCGTAAATAGTTAGTCTATTAGTTTTTGGAGATACTTCTAGATATTGACTTAGTTTATTTGGTTTGGTTACTAATTCAATAGGAACTTCATACCACACAGCTAATCTAGTTTCACCCATGTATACTCCGCCTACCTTACCGAGTAATTCTTCTAGTGCAGCATCTTGTTCTGGTCCACCACCTCTGCGGCTTTCATTATTATAAAACATCATATATCCGGTGATTTCTACCCCTGGAATTTTGCTAAGGCTGGCCCAATTACGTTGGCCGCCAGGGGTTTGATCTGTGCCAGAAAATAGTATTTTACCTAGGCCAACAGGAGGAGGCAGCAATACTATTCCGTATAATGCTTTTGCTAAATTTTGTCCACGGTACTTTTGATCTACTGTTATTATTCCAACTTCTACTACATTTTCTATAGGTGTGCTAGACGGCTGACCAACATCCAGCACCGCGATAACTTTATTATTGTTTCCGCCATTTTTGTTTGGATCTAATATAGTAATCTCAGATGATAGCCCACGTTCAGTAACTTGATAGGTATAGCTGTTATTTCCTGGTAGTTTTTTAAGTTTTCTCTCAGCCGCAAGTTCTTTATACTCGGCATCACTTATCTTATAGTTGTTAAGGAACTCCGAGCCACCTTCGAAATCGCTACCGCGCATCAATTCTATTTCATTTATCTTCATTTTTTATCACCAGGCCCGGCAACTCCAATAACGAGCCTTCCAACGTGGCCCTGGATTACTGCAATTATGTCTAGCGCGGAAACTCTTTCGGCGGCCAGGATTAGACTTTTTGATACGCATATTCTTGTCACCAAAGTTGACCTTGACCACATTGCCCTTTGGACCCTTGACATAGACCTTGCTCTTCTTTACATCACCCTTCATTGGTTTACCTAGTTGAACTTTACGTCCCTGATATTTGGCTTCTGTTACCTCGTGGCAGTGTAATTTATTTTCATCAAGATGCTTCTTGGCTGATATTATCAGCTTCATTGCACTTTCATCTAATTTAACAAGAACACCATCATAGGTGACTTCTTCAACCACTGTTTCAATCAGTATATCTCCAAATTCTAGATCGATTGGATCGCCTATTTGGGGTTCTTCCAGAAGTATCTCATTTATGATCATATGTCAATTCTCCACATTTATTTATCTCTTAGATGGGTTTAACTGTACTATATGTTTATGTAGACACACACATAAATACTATTAACTTAAAAATTTGGAGTTTTGTATGGCTGATCCGGGTAGTTATATTACGGCTAAAGTAGCGTCGATGATAGGTGGATTTTTTGGTGGGGCAGCAATACTCACATTTATTAGACCGAAATCAGTGGGCGAAGCATTTGTTCGCGGAAGTGTGTCCACTGGCAGTGCTATGATTTTTGCAGTTCCTGCACTAAATTGGGCCCAGATAGATAATAATTGGGAAAGTCAAATGATGGCAGGTTTCATCATTGGCTTTTTTTCTTATTCAGTCCTGGGTATGGTAGCAAATTTCTTAAAGAAAAATCAAGACAAAGATATTGTTGAAGCAGTCAAGGAGATAAAGAAATGATATCAGAATTTATACTGGCGATAAACAGATATAATGTTCCAGTAAGCTTTGTTGCTCATATAATTATTTTTGTTGGCGCATTTTACGTTGCACTACACAACAGAAATTTGCCACGTTGGCATATTACTCCACTATGGTATCTTGGACTAATTCATTTGTTTACAGCCGTCACGGTAGTCATTCAATGGGCGATAGGTCCAGAGCATCCTCTTAGTTACTGGAATGCTGGTTTATTCGGCGAAGTGTTATGCAACATAGCACTGTCGGCCATAGTAATTGTGATGTTTGCTCTTACTATCGGAGAGGATATTATGGGTTCCAGAAAACGCAGGCTAAATAAGTAAGTGAAATACTTAATAACTATTCTATTCGCCATCTTGTGTGGCGATGCGTTTTCCCAAGAAAAACAACTAATACAGATTCACTGTGATAAAACAGAAACTGTTATAAGCACTATTAGAAAAGAATACGGACAAGAAATGCTATTGTGGGGAAAAGGTCCAGAAGGGTCCACTGGTCTTATGTCTCTGTGGATTAACGCCTCAACGAATACATGGACAATGTTAGTATCACATCAAGATGAAAAAACATGCATCATAGGCGGTGGCAGAGATTTTACCGTCAGGCCACCAGAAAAACCAAAATCAAATGGCATACGACCTTTACTTTGATGACCTATTAAAAGCCTGGCTGTTTTGTTATTATTGGCCGTATCTATTGATCAGTGTTA
>JACCDW010504933.1_pt1 | contig 12373 bp, 11 predicted proteins | sample 7449781 | NCBI WGS metagenome assembly JACCDW01 (sample SAMN15323449, study PRJNA562643) | freshwater metagenome | isolation source: river surface water | place: USA:Blue River Watershed | collected 2017-08-18
GCCACAAGGAAGAAGGCTACCTGGCCATCCGCGCCCAGAGCGGCGTGCCGGGTCTGAACAAGGTCTATGGCGTGAGCCGTGCGAACCGCATGTACGAACCCGCCGACGGCAACTTGCCCAGCGAGCACGACTGGAGCACCGAAAAGTATTTGCGCCACACGCCCGGCCTGTTTGAAGCCGTGCGCGAAGCCGTGGGCCCCGACATCCACCTGCTGCACGACGTGCACCACCGCCTCACGCCCATCGAAGCAGGGCAACTGGGCAAGGCACTGGAGCCCGTGCGCATGTTCTGGATGGAAGACCCGACCCCGGCCGAAAACCAAGACGCCTTCCAGTGGATACGGCACCACACCACCACGCCCATTGCGGTCGGCGAGATTTTCAACAGCATCTGGGACTGCAAGACGCTGATCGAAAAACAGCTGATCGACTACATCCGCACCACCGTGGTCCACGCGGGCGGCATCACACATTTGCGGCGCATCGCCGACTTGGCGAGCCTCTACCAGGTGCGCACCGGCTGCCACGGTGCGACCGACCTCTCGCCTGTGTGCATGGGCGCAGCCCTGCACTTTGACACCTGGGTGCCCAACTTTGGCGTGCAAGAGTTCATGCCCCACAGCGAAGAAATGCTGTCGGTCTTTCCGCACGATTACCGCTTTGAGCGCGGCATGATGTATTGCGGTGAAACACCCGGCCACGGGGTGGACATCGACGAGAAGCTGGCCGCCAAGTACCCGTACCAAAGGGCTTATTTGCCGGTAAACCGGCTGCAGCACGATGGGACTTTGTGGAATTGGTGATGTGACACCTACACCGAAATTTTCCAGTTCGCCAACTTGGAGTGTCTAATCCCGATGCCGAACTCAGACATTCCAAGCTATGCGCCGGACTGAGCGCCGCCTAAAGCATTCGCCCCAGTGCCGCCTGCAGATGCTCTGACGGCAATCGCTTGAAACCCGAGCGGGCAAAGCGCTGCAAGCGGCCTTGCATGAAGGCGACCAACAACGAAGCCTGCACCTGGGTGTCCACGGTGGGCGTGGCCGATGCGGCGTTCGCATCGCGCAAAGATTGACGCAGTTGCGCCTCAATCTTGTCAAACAGCAAGTTGATGCGCTCTTGCAAACGCTCATGCTCGAGCACCAGCGCGTCGCCGATCATCACGCGGCTCATGCCCGGGTTTTTCTCGGCAAATTGCAGCAACAAGGCCACGATGCGACTGGCCTGCACAGGACCAGCGGGTTCCCGATCTGTCACCTGTCGGATCAGGCCAATGACCGATTGCTCCACAAAGTCGATCAGGCCTTCGAACATCTGCGCCTTGCTGGCAAAGTGCCGGTACAAAGCCGCTTCGCTCACGCCGATCTTGGCGGCCAAGCTGGCGGTAGTGACCCGCTCGGCGCCGGGTTGCTCCAGCATGGAGGCCAAGGTTTGCAATATTTGCAAGCGTCTCTCGCCGGGACGAGGACGCTTGCGTGCAGGCGCTTCATCCTCTTCTGAAAAGCGCTCGTTTTGTGCTTCTTGGTTGGCCATGTCTCCCCCCTCTTTCTTCGTGCTGGTCGCGCAGTCGTGCGTTCGCCTTCAGAGGCTGCGGATCATGGTGCCGAAGGCCTGCTCTGACAGCACTTCCAGCAGCATGGCGTGGGGGACTCGCCCATCGATGATGTGCACCGCATTGACGCCGCTCTTGGCCGCATCGAGGGCACCGGCGATTTTGGGGATCATGCCGCCGCTGATGGTTCCATCGGCACACAGCTCGTCGATGCGGCTGGGGGTCAACTCGGTGAGCAACTGACCTTCTTTGTCCAGCACGCCACGGATGTTGGTGAGCATGAGCAATTTTTCGGCTTGCAACACGGTGGCCAGTTTGGCGGCCACCACGTCGGCATTGATGTTGTAGCTTTCGTTGTTCACACCAAAGCCAATGGGGCTGACCACGGGGATAAAGGCGTCATCTTGCAGGCAAGTCAGGATCGAAGGGTCAATGCTTTCGATCTCGCCCACTTGGCCCACATCGTGTTCTTTGGTCGGATCCTGGCTGTCCACCAAACGCAGTTTTTTGGCGCGAATCAAACCACCATCACGACCCGTGAGGCCCACGGCTTTGCCGCCAGCGCGGTTGATCATGCCGACGATGTCTTGTTGCACTTCACCGCCCAGCACCCACTCGACCACTTCCATCGTTTCGGCATCGGTCACACGCATGCCCTGAATGAATTCGCCAGTTTTGCCCAACCGCTTCAAAGCCGTTTCGATCTGGGGGCCGCCGCCGTGCACCACCACCGGGTTCATGCCCACCAGTTTGAGCAGCACCACGTCTTCGGCAAAGGCTTGCTGCAGGGCCGGGTCGGTCATGGCATTGCCGCCGTACTTGATGACCAGCGTCTTGCCGTGAAACTTGCGGATGTAGGGCATGGCCTGCGCCAGGATCTGGGCTTGGTCATGCGGGGCAACGGTAGGGGCAGCGGTGTTGTCGGTCATGGTGCGAAACAAGGTTTTCAAAGAGGGTTCAAAAGTTCAAGGGATTGTGCCGCAAGCCCAAGGTGCATCACAGAATCTCGGCGAGCATGCGGTTGACGCCTTGCTGCCATGGAGGCAGCACCAGTCCAAAGGTTTTTTCGAGCTTGTGGGTGTTCAAGCGCGAATTCAAAGGGCGCTGGGCGGGCGTGGGAAATGCCGTGGTGGGTACGGGGGCGATCTCGGTCACTTTCAGGCCGTGCTCGGGCTGGAGATGCCGCGCCTGTGCGATCACGTGGCTGGCGTAGCCATGCCAGCTGGCTTCACCCGAAGCCACCAAGTGATAAATACCCGCCAAAGCCGGGGTTGAGCTGCCCACGGCCTGGCGAATGGCATGGGCGGTCACGTCGGCAATCAGGTCTGCACCGGTGGGGGCGCCGTGTTGGTCGTTGATCACCGTGAGGCGTTCGCGTTCACCGGCCAAGCGCAGCATGGTCTTGGCAAAGTTGCCGCCCCGCGCCGCATACACCCAGCTGGTGCGAAAAATCAGGTATTTGCAGCCGCTGGTGACAATGCGTTGCTCGCCTTCGAGCTTGGTCTGGCCATACACGCTCAGCGGTCCGGTGGCATCGCTTTCATTCCATGGGTGCACGCCTTGGCCGTTGAAGACATAGTCGGTCGAGTAATGCACCAGCCAAGCGCCGATGTCGGCGGCGGCCTGCGCCAGTGCGGCCGGCGCGGTGGCATTCAGGCAGCGGGCCAACTCGGGTTCGGACTCGGCCTTGTCGACGGCAGTGTGGGCGGCCGCATTGACGATCACATCAGGGCACCAATCTCGCACTGTTTGGGCCAAACGCTCGGGCTGGCTCAAATCACCACAAAAATCGGCGCTATGGCGATCCAACGCCAGTACCTGCCCCAATGGGGCCAAGCTGCGTTGCAGCTCCCAGCCCACTTGGCCATTTTTGCCGAGCAGCAGGACTTTCATGAGGCGCTGTATTGTTTTTGTACCCAGTCACGGTAAGCGCCACTTTGCACATGGGCCACCCAGTCGGGGTTGGCGAGATACCACTCGACGGTTTTGCGGATGCCGGTTTCAAAGGTCTCGGCAGGCTTCCAGCCCAACTCGGCTTCGAGCTTGCGTGCATCAATCGCGTAGCGCCGGTCATGACCCGGGCGATCAGTGACGTAGGTGATCTGGCTGGCGTAGCTGCCACCGGCCTTGGGGCGTAACTCGTCAAGCAGCTTGCACACGGTTTGCACGATCTCGATGTTGGGCTTTTCATTCCAGCCGCCCACGTTGTAGGTTTCGCCCAAGCGCCCGGCTTCGAGCACGCGGCGGATGGCGCTGCAGTGGTCCTTGACATAAAGCCAATCGCGGATTTGCATGCCGTCGCCGTAAACCGGCAAGGGCTTTCCTGCCAAGGCATTGACGATCATGAGCGGGATGAGCTTTTCAGGGAAGTGGTAGGGGCCATAGTTGTTGGAGCAGTTGGTGGTCAGTACCGGCAGGCCGTAGGTGTGGTGCCAAGCACGCACCAAATGGTCGCTGGCGGCCTTGCTGGCACTGTAAGGACTGTTGGGCTCGTAACGGTGCGTCTCTGCAAACGCCGGATCGTCTTTGACCAAGGAGCCATAGACCTCGTCAGTGGACACATGCAAAAAGCGGAAGGTCGATTTTTCCGGCTCGGGCAACGCCGACCAGTAACCGCGCACCGACTCCAGCAAGCGGAAGGTGCCAACGATGTTGGTTTCGATGAAGTCGCCCGGTCCATGAATGGACCGGTCCACATGGCTTTCGGCGGCAAAGTTGACCACGGCACGGGGCTGGTGCTCAGCCAACAAGCGAGTCACCAATGCGCTATCGCCAATATCACCTTGCACCAGTTGATGGCGCAAATCCCCTTGCAAGCTGGCCAGCGTTTCGGGATTGCCCGCGTAGGTGAGTTTGTCGAGGTTGATGACGGCCTCGTTGCTGGCGGCCAGCCAATCGAGGACAAAGTTGGCGCCAATGAAGCCGGCGCCGCCGGTGACGAGAATGGTCATGAGGATGCGGATCTGGTGGGTGCCACGGGACGCAGCACCTCTGTGTCGTGATTTTAGAAGCATTGCGCTCGAACGCAGGTTAAAGTGACACCTTGTTCAGGAAGTGCATCATGGCCAAATCAAACGACACCACGCGCAACAAAACAAACGCTTCTGCGCCACAAGACGGCAGCACGCCACCCGCCCAACACGTTTGGCTGGCTGGTTTGGGTGCTATGGCCAAAGCCCAGGAGCAGGGCAGCAAGGCCATTGAAGCCCTGGTGAATGACGGTTTGGCCTTTCAACGGAAAAGCCAAGCCGAAGCGCAGCAGCGCCTGCAAGAAGCCACCGAACGCCTGAGCCACATGGCCAGTGACTTCGGACAGCAAGCCACGGGCCGGGTCGACAAGCTGGAGCACTTGTTTGAAGACCGCGTGGCCAAGGCCTTGCACCGCTTGGGCATGCCCACGCTGCTGGACATTCAGACGCTGAACGGCCGCGTGGCTCAGCTGGAAGCCCAGTTGGCCGCTTTGCAGCCGAAGAGCGCGAGCAAAGCGGCGTCGACAACCGTCACCCCCCGCACCACCACGGCAGGCAAAACGGTCAAAGCGAAACCACAGGCGAACATGGCCGCCAAGCGTCCCAAAAAGTCGGTTTGATTGATCGGCCCCTCTTCCGCCATGGCCAAAAAAGCCCCCCGCCGTACCGCCGAGCGCATTGCCGAGGTGACGCTGGAGCTGTTCAACCGGTTCGGTGAGCCCAATGTCTCGACCACACTGATCTCGGCCGAACTCAACATCAGCCCCGGCAACCTTTACTACCACTTCGCATCCAAAGACGCCTTGGTCAACCGCTTGTTTGACCAATACGAAGTGGCCATGCTGGGCTTGCTGGATGCGGCCCCGGATGTGCAGGACGTAGAAGACGCTTGGTTTTTTCTGCACTCGCTGTTCGAACAGGTCTGGAACCACCGTTTTTTATACCGCGACCTGAACAACCTCCTGTCGGGCAATCGTCATCTGGAAACGCATTTCCACGCGGTGCTGGAGCGAAAAACCCACGCGTTCAGATTGATGCTGGAATCATTGGCCGCGGCTGGACTGATGCGCATCGACCCGGACAGCATCGAAACCCTGTCAGCGAGCATGTCGGTCATGGTGACGTATTGGCTGAGCTTTGAATATGTACGCAATCCCCGGCAAGCGCTGGAGCCCGCCAGTGCTGGGCTGGCGCTGACCCGGGGCGCACAACATGTGTTGGCACTTTTAACACCTTACATGGCCAACACGGATTTGCAAACACATCTGCAAGGTTTGACGGCAGCTTACAGCTCGCCCGAACACTGATCAGGCCCACCGGCCATCAGGCAAACCGCAATGCAGCCATGGCCAACAGGCCGTCAAAGATCAGGTTATCCACGAGTTCAAATTGCAGCGACATGCTGGGTGCCATTTTCCAGCCTGCACCACCGGTCATGATGCACAAGGGTTCTTGCCCCGTGTGCTCGCGCAGGTGCTGCACCATGCGTTCGCAAGCTCCAGCAATCGCATAGGTTCCGCCACTGGTCAGGGCATCGCTGGTATTGGTCGGAAAAGGCGTGACCTCACCGGTCGGGACGTGCAAGCCTGCCGTACCTGACTCCAATGCACGCAGCATGATGCCGTGGCCGGGCAGGATCAATCCTCCCAAAAATCGGCCCTCGGCATCGATCGCTTCGACCGTCACTGCCGTCCCCACCATGACCACCACCAAAGGCCGCTTGGTGCCGTCTTGCGCCAGCATGCGCTGGCGCGCGCCGATCATGGCGACCCAGCGGTCTGCGCCAAGTCGGCTGGGGTGGTCATAACCGTTGATCAACCCAGCCTCTTGCACACTGGGCACCACCCATTTGGGATGGATGTCCCAAATTTCCATTTGCTCTTGTACGCGGCGTTTGATGGCATCCCCCGCCACCACACAGCCCAGCATATGTTCGGGTTCAGGCAGGTCGGCCCAAGGGCCTTCTGCGAGACGGTCGATGTTTTCCAGAAACTCTGCGCCATGGGCCAACAGCGCGGCATCCGGGTGTGGACGCTCGTAGAGCGCCCACTTGAGTCGGGTGTTGCCGACGTCAAGAGCTAAAAATGTCATTCGTTGATGATAATGATTTTTGTCTGCAGGCCCGACGGGCTGGGTTTCACTCGGTCTGACCTGCCGTTTTGGCCTTGCGTATAACGGCTTGGGTATCGCGCGCCAAACCGGCCGGGGCCTCTAGCGCTAAGTTCACGGGCGCTTCACCGCCTTCGAATTGCAGCATCAAACCCAGCAAACGAGCCCCATGCTCAACCGCCATGGAGGCATATTTGATGTCGCCTTGCACCAGCGCGCTGGCCATCAGTTCAACCCGCTCAAAGCCATGCAGATTCCCCGAGACCTTCCCGGCCACGATGATGCGACTGGCAATCACATCACCCTGTATTTCGCCTGTCGGGCCAATCACCACGGAGATGGCCGCGTCATGGGGCGCTTCAATATTGCCCACCACTTTGCCGTCGATGCGCACACTCTCTTGCAGCCTCAAACAGCCGTGGATTTCGGCGTGACGACCAATCAAGGTATCAAACTTCTCTTGACCCATGACCAAAGGTGTGTGCTTTGTTTTTTTGGTTCCGAACATAAGGTGTCCTCGTTATCTTGAAAAAAGGGCCACTCAAGAGCGGTCCCAAGCGGCCAATGCTTTGACGGGATGCAAGGCTCGCCCATTGAAAATGACTTCGTAATGCAAGTGTGGCCCCGTCGATCGTCCTGTGTTGCCCAAGGTGCCCACCGTTTGTTGCGCCTCAAGTGTTTGCCCCGCTTGCACCAAGATGGTCTGCAAATGTGCATAGCGGGTCACAAAACCCTCTGCGTGCTGGATGTCCACCATGTTGCCGTATGCGCCAGAAAACTCGGCATGCAACACCACCCCGGGCGCTGTGGCCAGAACGGGCGTCCCCATCTGCGCCACAAAGTCGGTGCCTTGGTGCAAGCTGGGCAAGTGTGTGATCGGGTCTGAACGAAAACCAAAACCGCTGGTCACCACAAAGTCCCCGGCGATGGGCAATAAGGTCGGCAACCGATCCATACGCGCAAGGTCTTTTTGCCAGCGCACTTGCATGTCCTGCATGGCGTCGTCATATCGCTTGGCTTTTTGCAATGACTGCGCCATTTGATCTTTGAGCGTGTCCTCGGCCTGGCGCCATAAAGGCAACAAATGCATAGGACCGCCACGGCCCAACAAACCATCGCTTGGCAGGGAGGCCGAAGTAGACAGCAGTTTTTCAATGCCCAAACGACCCAGGGCCTGTGTTTTAAGGCGTTCCAACTGTGCAAGTCGATCTGTCACGCGGCTCAACTGGCTGTTGAGCTCATCGAGTTTTTGTCGGTAATCGGTCTCGATTTTTTGCTGTTCACTCTGGCTGGTGACGCCCCCCATGCGCTGCGCCAATTCGGGCACGTACTCAACCGCCACGCGCAAGCCAATCAAGTTGAACAAGATGCCCAACAAAATCAAAAAGCCCGACACAGCTGCCACCGCCATCAACACCGTGCGTGTTGTGATGGATACAGTGACCACTTTGGCGGCAGGCCCCGCGACCCAAATCAATTGCATTGCGCTCCCCAGAAATCGCGACGACTCCCAAACAACGCGCTGAATGGGTCAACCGGTTATTAAACCAAAAGAATCGACATATTTCATTAGGGCAATACCGGGGGCAACTTATTTAAAAAACCCATTCGCTGTCTCAAATAAGCGGGCGTGTCAGGGGTTTTAGCGATTCGTAAGCCCGTGCTGCACGCAACACCAGCGCATCACCAAACATGGGGCCGACGATTTGCAGGCCCATGGGCAGGCCTGCTTGAGTCAAGCCACAGGGGACGGTGATGGCCGGTTGCTGGGTCAGGTTGAAGGGGTAGCTGAATGGCGTCCAGCCCAGCATGCTTTGCGGGTTCATGTCCACGCTGCCCGCAGGCCGTGCCTCAAAAGCAGGAATGGACACCGCGGGTGTAACCAAGAGGTCGTAGTGCTGCATGAACTGGCGCATGTGTGAGCCCAAAACACCCCGACGCTGATGAAGCTGCTGCACATCTTGGGCGCTCAATTGCGCGCCGAGTGCCGCCTCCGCCTGAAAGTCAGGGTCGGCCAGCGCCTGCTGCTCAGCGCTCAAGCCCGACCAAACCGTGTGAGCCCCCAAGAACCACAGACCGGTCGTGATGTCGAGCGGGTCGTCAAAGCCCGGGTCTACCTGATCCACATGTGCACCCAAGGCCTGCAGTTGCTTGACCGCCTGATCGACCGCCGCCGCGATTTCAGGGTGAACGTTCTTGGCATACCCCAACGTAGGCGAGTAAGCGATGCGCAGGCCGCGGATGCCGTCTTCAAGGCCCATGGTGTAGTCGCTGGCATCCGGTGGCAGCGAAGTCCAGTCGCGGGCGTCGGGCTGTTTGAGCACATTCATCATCATGGCCGCGTCGCGCACGCTCAGGGTGTGTGGCCCCAGGTGGGCCACCGAGCCGAAGGGCGACAAGGGGTAGGCCGGCACACGGCCAAAACTGGGTTTGTGGCCCACATTGCCGCAAAACGCGGCCGGAATCCTCACGCTGCCTGCGCCGTCGGTGCCGACGGCCAGCGGCCCCAGGCCTGCAGCCACGGCAGCGGCTGCACCACCCGATGAGCCACCGGGTGTGTGGTTCAAATTCCAGGGGTTGCGGGTGATGCCGGTGGCGGGCGAGTTGGTTTCACCCTTGCAGCCGAACTCGGGCGTGGTGGTTTTGCCCAACAGCACAGCGCCCGCTTCACGCAAGCGGGCCGTAGCCGGGGCATCGACCTCCCAGGGTTGTTTCGGGTCGACGGTGCGGCTACCACGCAGCGTGGGCCAGCCTTGGGTGAGGATCAGATCCTTGATGCTGGTGGGCACGCCATCGAGCTCGCCGACAGGTGCGCCTGTGTTGCGGTGCGCTTGCCAGCGCGCTTCGCTGGCGCGGGCACTGGCCAAGGCACTTGGAGCATCGACCAGGCAAAAGGCATTGATCTTGGGGTTGACGCGGTCAATGCGAGAGAGCACCGCCTGCGTGGCCTCCACCGGGCTGGCTTGGCCAGTACGGTACAACTGGATCAATTCGTGCGCAGCGCATTGGGTCAGGTCGGTGTTGCTCATGCTCGTCTCCAGTCGGTGGGGAATGAGGGCAGGCCAAGACCGTCAGGGCCTTGTGCGGGTTTGGGTGCTGAGTTTTTTCCAAGGCAGGTCAGCGGGATCGGCGGCCATGGGGCCGGCCGCTTTGGCCACCAGCACGCGGCTGGCGATGGGAGTGAAGTCGGCCCGAAAATGGTTGGAACTTTTGACCACCAGCAGTTTCATCTGCTCGGGGTGGATGCCCACGGCGCGGAACAGTTCACGGTCAAGCATCTGCATCTTGCCGCTGGCCACCGCCACCAGAACCCCGTCGATTTCGAGGCACGCACAGGGGCCAATGTGGACTTTCACGCCCGTCATCATGGGGCCTTTGAGTTCGCAGTCGTCGCGGCCCAGCGCACGCACCACAAAGCGCGCCTGCACGGGTGGATCGCTGTCTTGCCCGGTAAAAGTGGGCACCGCCTTGCCCAGCGCCAAATCAAGGTAAGCCCCGACGCCCGCTTCATGGGCCTTGCGTGCGGCCTGCGGGTCATAAAGAAGACCCAGTGCCACTTGGCCGGGCCACCGCTTGCCAGCGCCTTGCTGCAAGAGGGCATGCAGCATGCCGGTGGTGTTGCTGTCTCCACCCGCGCCGGGGTTGTCTTGCGTGTCGGCCAACACCACTGGGGCGCTGGCCGTTTCGGCCAGCGCCAAGGCTTGCGCCACGGCTTCGCGAGCGGACAGCACATCGGGTCGCCACTGGCCGGGCTCACTCACCTGTTCATACAGTCGCTGCACGGCCAAGTCTGCTGCGCCACCATGACCCCAGACCACTGGACCACACTCGGGAAAATCCGAGGCCGGAAAGCCCATGCAAAAACTCAGCATGCAACCGGTCTCGGCTTCGATACGGGAGAGCGTGTCGTAAAGCTCCTGGGCCGGTTGCATCCAGGTGCTTTGGGCGTTCAGCGGAATCAAAAACGGCAAGCGCTTGGCCTGCAGCGCTCGCTTGGACCCGGCGCGCAGATGCTCACGCATCAGCACAGCCGCACGCTCGCCAGTGTCGGCCATGTCGATGTGCGGGTAGGTGCGGTACGCCACCAGACCGTCGGCCAAGTGCAGCATGCGCTCGGTCACGTTGGCGTGCAAATCAAGGCTTGCAATGATGGGCACTTGGGGGCCGACCACCGCACGGATGCGGGCCATCAGCTCGCCCTCGCTGTCGTCGGCGTGTTCGGCCACAGCCGCGCCGTGCAAGTCGAGGTACACGCCGTCCAGCCCCTGCAGCATGGCAGAGCGCACGTCTTCAAGGATGGCGGTACTGATGCGCTCGAACGCGTCGCGACTCACATACGACGAAGGCGTGGCTCCAGCCCAAACAGAGGGCACGAGCTGCCAGGCTTCGCGCTTGGCCGCATCCATGAAGCCACCCACGGGAATGTTGATGCCGGTGAGCTGGCTCTGCATGGCCTGCCCTCGCACAAAAGCCGGAAAACTTTCACCCGTATTGAAGGCTGCCCAATCGGCCAGGCTGGGCGCAAACGTGTTGGTTTCGTGCTGATAACCAGCGATCAGGATGCGCGTCATACAGCACCAGTCATGTCATTCAATGGGTGGCAAGGCAGAAGGGGCCGCGTCAAAAAGTCGCTTGGTGTAGTCCTGCTGTGGATAGGCGTAAAGCTCGGCAGTCAAGCCCTCTTCGACAATATGGCCTTGGTGCATCACGATCACCCGGTCGCACAACTGAGCGGCCACGCGCAAGTCATGGGTGATGAACAGCAGCCCCAAACCCAAACGCGCCTGGATCTCGCGCAACAGATTCAATATTTGAGCTTGAACGCTGACATCAAGCGCGCTCACAGCCTCATCAGCCACCAAGACCTTGGGTCGACAAGCCAATGCACGCGCAATAGCCAAGCGTTGACGTTGGCCGCCACTGAACTGACTGGGGTAGCGTTGCAGCGACTCAACAGGCAGGCGCACTTGGGTCATGAGCTCTTCGGCCAGCGCTTCGGCTTGTGCGCGCGATTGGCCAAAATTCATGGCGCCTTCGACCATGGACTGGCCCACCGTGCGACGCGGATTGAGCGAGCGGTTCGGATCCTGAAAGACCACCTGCACTTGGCTGCGCAACGGCCGCAAACGGTTTTCAGGCAACGTGGCCACTTCATGGTCCGCCCAAAAGATTCGGCCTTCGGTCGGGTCGATCAAACGGATCAAGCAACGCGCCAAAGTGGACTTGCCTGAACCAGACTCCCCCACAATGCCCACGGTCTCGCCTGCGTGCACCGCCACATGGGCGTTGACCAAGGCGGCCGTGGCCCTGCTGCGCCCCATCCAGTCACGACTGGCGTAGGTTTTTCCCACCGCCACGCCCGAGAGCAGCACCGGACCGCTGAACACCGGCTTGGGAGTGGGCGGCGTCATGCCAGGCACCGCTGCCAGCAATTGGCGGGTGTATTCGGCTTTGGGGCTGCGCAACACCTGCTCGCAAGCACCCGCCTCCACCACTTCGCCTTGGTTCATCACCAGCACGTCGTCGGCGATTTCTGCCACCACACCCATGTCATGCGTGATGAAGAGCACCGCACTGCCCTGCTCACGCTGCAGATCGGCGATCAGACGCAGGATTTCTTTTTGCGTGGTCACATCCAGCGCCGTAGTCGGCTCATCACAGATGATCAAGGCCGGCTTGAGCACCACAGCCATGGCAATCACGATACGTTGGCGCTGACCGCCACTCAGTTGGTGGGGATAAC
>JACCDW010027027.1_pt1 | contig 12372 bp, 10 predicted proteins | sample 7449781 | NCBI WGS metagenome assembly JACCDW01 (sample SAMN15323449, study PRJNA562643) | freshwater metagenome | isolation source: river surface water | place: USA:Blue River Watershed | collected 2017-08-18
CTCATGAATCCACTGACGGACGTGCTGAAACCCAGGTAGAGTTTTGTTTTGATCCGCTGTACTGGGCCATGCATGACTGCTACAGTGTGACTTATCCCAACGGCAGTGCTTTTCATGCCTGGCGGGCCGGATTCCGTGAAGGCGTAAAAATGTGTTTGAATCAAGGCACTAAACCCACCTTGGCCGAATTCAAACAACAAGTACATCAGCGTAATCTGGATCATTTGACCATTTGGCACAATGTGGGCCGTGATGTTGAACATGGTATCTGGGCCATAGCTGGCAGCCGTATGGGCACTTATATGACCATGCTGACCGAGTGGGACCACAGACAGGTACAAGATTTTGATCAACTTCGAGAACTGTGGCAGACCGTGGAAAACACCGATCCTGAACTATTGGCAGGTAGAGTAGCTGAAGATTTATTGACTCAATTGGATTTGCCAATAAACATGATGGGCGACCTAGAAAGTGCTTTTTTCAAACAACACTATCGTTCTAATTGGCAAAATCATGGAGTGATGATTCGAGAGATGGATGTGATTCGCCGCCAGGAAGGATGGTAGTGCGTTGACAACAAACAACAACGGCGACGAACTGGTTGAAGGATTCAAGAGCAAATTTCTCAGCAGTGCCGAAGAAATGCAGGATCAACTTGGCCCTGCGCTGTGTCTTGCCAAATGGAAACAAGTCAGCCTACACTTGCCCACTGGACTGAACAATAGTTGCTATCACCCGCCCCTGCATGAAATACGTGTGGAAGACATTGGCCGCGGTGGCACAGGTCTACACAACACTGAACACAAAAAACAACAACGCAAGTTGATGTTGGCTGGAACCAAGCCAGCCGAATGTCAATACTGTTGGAACATGGAGGACCATGGCAAACTGTCTGACCGACACTACAGATCAGGCGAGCCCTGGGCTGCCAAAGATTTTGATAGCATTGTTAATTTTACTGGAGATGAAGATGTTTTACCTAGTTATGTTGAAGTCAATTTTAATCATGCTTGTAATCTTAAATGTAGTTACTGTAGTCCACAATTCAGTTCAACCTGGCAACAAGAGGTGGATCAATATGGCGCTTATCCTACTAGCAATCAACACAATGATCCTGATTATTTTAGGGGTCGTCGTAGGCCTATTCCTGTTCGCGAACATAATCCATACGTAGAAGCCTTTTGGTCATGGTGGCCCGAGCTGTATCCAGAGCTGGAACATTTCCGCATGACCGGTGGGGAGCCTTTGCTGGACAAGAACACCTATCGTGTGTTTGACTATGTGTTGGCTAATCCCAAACCCAACTTGCATTTGAATGTGACCAGCAACTTTAGCGTGGATGAGAAGTCGTGGCAAAAATACAAGAGCTATGTCAAACAACTCTGTGAAGGAGAACGTATTGAACACTTCATGCAGTATGTCAGCGTGGACAGCTTTGGCGCACAGGCTGAATACATCCGGCATGGCCTGGACTTTAATCTTTTGTGGGAACGAGTGCATGAGTTTTTGATTGACATTCCAGGACGCAATAGCATAACCTTTATAGTGACCATGAACAATCTCAGCGTCACAGGTCTGGGCCAATTGTTCTCGGCCATACTGGGTCTGAGAAAACTATACAGTAAGACATATCAACGCATATGGTTTGATACTCCAGTGCTTCGGCAGCCTACCTGGCAAAGCCTTCAAATCTTGCCCGATAGTTACGTAGAACAACTAGAAACAGTCTGGGCATACATGCTTAAAAATATCGAAACTGAAGAAACAAGATTCCAAGGATTCAAAGATTATGAAATCGCTAGATTGGATAGAGATATCGCCTGGATGCGAGATGGTCAACAGCTGGACAAAGATTACGTACAACGCAACCGGGCCGACTTCTATAGATTCTTCAGCGAACACGATCGCAGACGTGGCACAGATTTTTTAAAAACCTTTCCTGAAATGAGTGCCTGGTGGTCCGAATGTGAGTATTATGCTAGGAACACATAAACTTATACTGGATACTCATAGCGAAGTCTATCGCGAATTATTGCCCTGGGCCGATGGAGAGTTTTGGGATATCACTCAACACGATCTGGTTCCGGGTGCGGTGTACATAGTTTGCCGTGAGCAGGTCAACAAAGCCGGCCAATTTATCAAAGAGCTGGCCGAACAAGGCACTGTACGAATTATCATTGACAATGCCGCCGAAGGGTCTGAAACCTTGGTCACTTGGTGCGTGGTAAAGGGCCTGGCAGACTTGTTGCAACAAGGCAAAATGCTGCTGATCGGCGGCGGTGACATGAGTGCAGGATGGCCCTGTTTTCAATACGAGTATTTCTTGCCCAAGATACTTGACTTTGATGAAAACGTAGCTATTGCCAATGACAATCAACAATTTTATCAAGCACACGAACGACCTTACAAGTTCTTGTTTCTGAATGGACGCATGAGAAGTCATAGGAAATATCTCCTGGAAAGGTTTTCATTGTCAGGCTTGTTGGATCAGGCTCTTTGGACCAATCTTGATCGCAATCTGTTTTTGGTCAAAAATGTTCATCAAGGGCGCTGGTTTAGATTTGAAGCTGTTGATCAATACAACATCATGTTGAATTTTTGGCATGCAGGTCAGGATCTCATGGACAGAGACATAGACATCAAACTGCTGCCAGAAATATACGAGCATGTAAATCATCGCGGTCACATGGATAAACCAGTAACCGCCACATTTGTCAAATCTCAATTGTTTGATAACACCTGGGGCGATGCTCTGGTCGATGCCAAAGCCTACGCAGATACCTATTTTAGCCTGGTAACAGAAACTGTGTTTAACTATCCTTACAGTTTTAGAACAGAAAAAATATGGAAACCAATAGCACTGGGGCATCCTTGGATAGCCGTGGCCAATCAGGGATTTTATAAAGATCTGCATCGCATGGGTTTTAAAACGTTTGACCATGTTATTGACGAAAGTTTTGATTCTATCGCCAACAGCCAGCAAAGAATCGAGCGCACGGCCCAGGTCATTGAAGACCTTTGTAACCAGGATCTGGGCGAATTTGTGAAGGCCTGCCAAGAAGTATGTAAATACAATCAAGAGCTTTATCAAACGCTGAGACACCGGGTGCCACAGCAATTGCCGCATGATTTCCTCCAATTTTTAAATCAACATTACAATGAATGATCTAGAATTCCGTCGCCAAGTCCTGGACACAAAGAGTGCCAGCTTCTGTGCGGCCAAATGGTACAATGCCACCATATGGCTGGGCTCGGGCCAGACAACCAGTTGCCATCATCCACCGGCACACAAAATCGATGATGAAGCCATTAAAACTCGTCCCAGTGCCATACACAATACCTCACAAAAGAAAGACGATCGTCGTAAAATGCTGGCCGGAGAACGTCCTGCCGGCTGTGAATACTGCTGGAAGATCGAGGACATGGGTCAAGATGCTGTCAGTGATAGGGTTTACAAAAGCAAAATATACCCTATACAAGCTCTGGATCAAGCATATCAAACTCCTGCAGACCAGGACGTCAACCTACGCACGCTGGAGATTGCTTTTGACCGCACCTGCCAATTCGCTTGTAGTTATTGTAATCCTGCGTTTAGTAGCACCTGGGTCAAGGACATCCGCAACAACGGTGCTTATCAGGGCCTGATATCAGATGGCCGCAATCATTTCACACACCCACACGATTTGGCTCAACTATATCGCTTTGGTGAAACCAATCCCTATGTTGAAGCGTTTTTTAAATGGTGGGAAACAGATCTACATCGCACCTTGCAAGAATTACGCATAACCGGCGGCGAGCCTACCATGAGCGGCGAGCTATGGAAGTTGATAGAATGGTTCAAGTCAAACAAAGGCAAGAGCCAAACACACCTGGCCATAAACTCAAATCTGGGCATGGATAGATTGCGGTTGTTGGAGTTCATTGACAAGACTCGAGACATACCACACCTAGAAATCTACACCAGCAATGAGGCCTATGGCTCTCAGGCCGAATACATCAGAGATGGCCTGGATTATGACCTATGGATGCACAATGTACAAGAACTCTTGGAACACGATCACATACGTGCGGTGCATGTGATGTGCACCATCAACGCCTTGTGCCTGGACAGCCTAGATATGCTCTTGGATCAATTGGTGCGATTAAAGAAAGTGTATGGCCGTGAACGAGTAAATTTCACACTCAACATCTTGCGCTTTCCCAGCTTCCAAAGCGCCTTGGTACTTCCAGAACATTTGAAAATTTATTATCGCAACAGGTTGCTTGACTGGTTGCTCAAGCATCGTGATCAAAACTACATGCACGAACATGAAATCAATCACACCAACAGGTTGATCAACTATTTGGATCAGGTCAAGACTCCACACAGCGAAGCATTTGACATGCCCAAGTTACACAATGATTTCAAACAGTTTTACACACAATATGATCAACGCAGAGGAAAAAACTTTGCGTCCACGTTTCCTATTTTAAATCAATGGTATGACTCAATACAAATATAACAGCACAGACTTGTTAAAATCCGTGCAATTAACACAGCATGAAGAATTCTTGTTGAAAGAATCCAAGACATTTTGCATGTATCCTTGGATACACATACATGCATTCCCCAGTGGAGAAGCCTATCCCTGTTGTCATGCAGAAACAGCACATAGTATGGGCAATTGCAGAAACAAATCACTAGAAGAAATATTTTATGATAAACCTTTGCAACAACTGCGTCATGATCTTTTGAATGACATACCAAATCCAGCTTGTGGTCGCTGTTATGAACAAGAACGCATGGGCCTGTTCAGTGGCCGACGCAGTGCCAACAAACACCATGGACACAACATCAAAAAGATCTATGACAATCCGTTTGAGCTTACCTATTGGGACATAAGATTTAGTAATCTATGCAATCTCAGTTGCAGAACCTGCGGAGATATTTTTAGCAGCAGCTGGTATCAGGATCAACAAAAACTGGTTGAATCTCTTTTTGTTGAATCATATTATGACATAGCTGATCCAAGTTGGCCCAAAATCACATCGGTCAATGACTATAAAAATCTACCAGACAATATCAGAAACGAATGTCAAAACATACACGGACTGAGAATTCCTTATCAGCTGATCAAAGAAAAAGACAAAAATGCTGGCCCATTGACCTATGCCGGTAGATGGGAAACCGACATGTGGGAACAGCTTGAACCGCATCTTGATCATGTTGAACAGATATACTTTGCCGGCGGTGAACCATTGCTCATGGAAGAACATTACAACATTCTTGAAGAACTGGTCCGTCGTGAAAGATTTGATGTACACCTGATATACAACACCAATTTTACTCATACCAAACTTAAAACTCGCAGTGTGTTTGACTATTGGAAGTTGTTCAAGAAAGTATCAGTGGGTGCCAGTCTCGACGGCGAAGGAGCCAGAGCTGAATACATACGCAATGGAACCAATTGGGATACGGTGTTGCGTAACAGACAGGAAATGTTGGAAAAATGTCCTGAAATTGATTTTTACATCAGTGCCACTCTCAGTATATTGAATGCACTGCATTTGCCTGACTTTCATAGAAGTTGGGTGGATCAAAAACTAATTCGTCCCCAGGATTTCAATGTCAACATTCTGCAAGGGCCAGCAGACTACAGGATTGATATTGCTCCCAAGGCCTACAAAGAAAAAATCCGACAAAAATATCTTGATCATTTAGAATGGTTGAAACCATTTGATCATCTGCAAAGAGCCACAGTGGGATATTCCAGTGCCCTTAACTTCCTCAACAATGATAATTCTTCCTTGTTGCCAGAATTTTGGAAAAAAACTCACAGGCTGGACAAAATAAGAAATCAAAACGTGCTGGATTTCCTGCCAGAACTCAAAGAACTACAATGAATATTCCTCACGACAAATTTTGTGTGTTGCCCTGGGTCAGTCTAGAAACCAGTCCCATTGGCACGGTGAGACCTTGTTGCTTGGCCGAAGAAGAAATAACCGATGATGCTGGCAACAAATTTGATCTTAACTCGGCTCGTTTCAGCGACATACAAAGCAGCAATTACATGCAAGACCTGCGCCAGCAATTTTTGGATGCCAAACAGCCACAAACATGTCGCAAGTGCTGGAGAGAAGAACGTGCTGGACGAACTTCGAAACGCATGCACACTCTGGACCGACTCAAGCACATGATTCCTGACCAGCCTTGGACCCAGGATGCTCGGCCACTCATGTTCTTGGACCTGAAACTGGGCAACATTTGTAATTTAAAATGCCGTATCTGCGGCTCATGGTCAAGTAGTACATTTGCCACGGAAGAACTGGCCAATCTTGAACCCGATGAGGATCGCAAAACCAATCATCACTATGTGATGTTGAGACAAGGTGCCTGGCCCAGAGAAAATCCCACTTTCTGGTCAGAAATAGATCAGATCAGTGATCAGATCAGATACATTGAGTTCACCGGCGGTGAACCTTTCATGATACAAGAACATTTTGAGCTTCTCAAATCTCTAGTAGATCGCGGACTGGCCCACAACATTGAAATACACTATAACACCAATGGCACACAGTTTCCTGAATCGGCCGAACAAATATGGCAACATTTTGGTTGTGTTGAAATAGCATTCAGCATAGATGACATTGGCGCACGTTTTGAATATCAAAGAAGCAACGCTGTATGGTCAGAAGTAACAGAAAATTTGACCAGATTTCAACACATCCGCCAAAGAAACAAAAACATACAATTGCAAGTGTGTTCGACTGTGAATGTGTTCAATGTGTATTATCTTGAAGAACTGGCCAACTGGATTGATCAACAAGATTTTGACTTTGTTTATTGGAACATGATGCATGAGGCCTATTACTTTAGCATAGCTTCCTTGCCAGATTCGGCCAAACAGCAAGTGGCCAAAAAACTCAAAGAGGCCAAAGTGTCTCACACGCACCGAGTGGAGTTTGATCGCATAATTGATTTCATGCTCAACGGAGCCTCGCTAGATGGCAACATTCTACGTATGAAAGTGGCTGATCTAGATCGCAAACGCAGACAAGATCTGGCAACCATGCAGCCAGAATTGGCTGATATAATTAACTATACCGTCAATGGCTAAGAAAAAGCTGCTATATCGCAACACTCGTGATTTTGTCATGCCTGTCTTTAATCAGCTTTGGCTGGAATATTTTGAACCGGTGTTCATAGATCCAAACGTGACCTATGATCCAACAGAGTGTGTGGTCATTAGTGATTATCTAGATGCCGAATGGACCACTGTCTGGCATGAACAGGGATTTCCTGTGGTGATAGATCACAGACATGACAGTTATCTTGACGAAGTCAGTGATCAACAAGATAACAAGTTCACTCTACGAGCCAAAGAATGGTATTGGATGCATACCTGTCTTGAATATGTGCGTCGTGGGCACAATAACAAACATCTGATCTCTAGTCCAGACAAGTTTTTTCTATTGTTGATGAACCGACAGCGATGGAGCCGAGACGACTTGTGGGCGGCAGTACAATCATATCTGCCACACAGCTTGTACAGCTACATCGATCTGGGTCACTATATATCGGGCGATTTTATCGATCACAAGCATCATGACAACAATGGCATAGATCAAAATTATTCCAACCCAGAATGGTATCAGTCAACACAGTTCAGTCTCATATCTGAAACCATGGTGACAGCCAGACCTTATGTGAGTGAAAAAACTTTCCGGGCCATGGCCTGGCAACATCCGTTTGTGGTACATGGTAGCTATGGCATCTTGGAATATCTCAAACATCAAGGATTTGAAACCTGGGATCATGTCATAGATGAAAGCTACGACACCACTGTAGATCACAGACAAAGATTAGAAAAAATATCACAGGTTCTACTACAGGCTTTCGAGGCCTATCAAAATGGTGACAATCTTTTTGGTGACAGTGTGACCAAGCAAAAAATCCAACACAACTTGCAGAGATTTTATGATGTTGACCTGGTAAAACGCATGTGGCAACAACAGATCATCGATCCCATCAAGGAATTCGCACAATGTTGAAACCTGATCAGCGTCCGGCATCTTTGTGCATGGCACCTTGGACGCATACTTATCTCAGTCCACAGACTGAACGTCGCATGTGCTGTGCCAGCAGAGAACCTGCACAAAACTTCGAACAGTACATAGACACAGCCACAGGCACGGGCCAATACAAACCTTTGACACTGGACCAACATTGGAACAGTGAACACATGCGAAGTGTGCGACGCAGGATGATGGCTGGAGAAATCTTGCCCGAATGCGAGGTCTGCAACGACAAATTGTTGAATACCGATGTGTATCGCAGTTATTTCAATCGAATGTTTGGTCACAGGTACGAAGAAATCTGGACTTCCACAGATCAATCCGGCTTGACCACGATGCTGCCTATCAGTTGGGATTATCGTTTCAGTAATCTGTGTAATTTCAAATGTCGTACCTGCGGTGACATGTTGAGTAGTAGTTGGGAAACAGAACAGCGACAACATGACATGGTGGATTGGAACAATGCCAAAAACAACTGGATGCGACCAGCTGTAAGACAACAGATTACCAGATTCCAAGACAGCCAGATAGAATCAGAATTCGCCGAAGCCGTGGAACAACATCGGGTTGAAGAAGTGTATTGGGTAGGCGGTGAACCTTTGATGTATGAACAACACTGGCGCTACATGCAACGTATAATTGAACTAGGAGACGGACCACGTGTTTACGCAAGATACAACACTAACCTTAGCCGTGTGGATTACCGCGGCTGTAATCTTTATCGTGATTTGCTGGCACACCTACGTGATTGGCAGATCTGTGCGTCAATCGACGGAACAGGAGCCACAGGAGAATACATCCGGACCGGTTTGTCCTGGTCCACCTTTTTAGACAACTTCCGCCAAGGGTTGGATTTGTCTCGTAACCGTAGACAAATGCGCTTGGATTTTACCTTGACCTTGCCAGGATTGTTTGAAGTCATCAACATGCAACGCACAGCTGATCAGCTAGGAGTAGACATCCTGGCCAAGGTCGTGTTTAGTTTTTCGCCGGACATAATAATGAGTCCATTGGCCCTGCCAAGATCCGTATTGGATCGCACCGTTGACGACCTGTCGAGCCAATTGCCCGAAGGAGCTCTCAAGGATGTTTTGCAACAACTAAAACAACGACCCACCTTTGAGGAACAATGGCCAGATTCTTGGCAACAAGGACTAGCAAAAGGCAAGCGCCGTGTGTTAAAATTGGAACACATACGTAATGATGACTATACCATGGCCGACATATTACAAAGCAACAAGGATATCTATGACTGGTACCAAGCAATCCCTTCTTGATGTTGTAGAAATTGACATGGGTACGGCAGAACACAGTCTGCGAGTGTATGCCAATGTCTATGACAACAGCCTCAGTCGTAAGTGGTTGGCAGCCTTGAATGATTTGTTGACGGGCAATTATCATCTGGAAAAAAATTACTGTTTCTTTGGATTCGCTGATGGGCCCAGAAACGGCGATTACATATTGAATCAAATCAATCGTAGCATAGCGGCCATCAATGACAGCAACATAGGATATCAAATCCAAGATCATTTTGACATGAGCAACAGCGTGGATGAACAAGGCGGTGTCAATCATGATCACTTCAATCAACTGCACAGATATTTCGAAGATCTTCAAGGTGGAAGCGGACACATCAGCGACTACTACTGGAAGGCTGACAATGAGACACGCTGGCACATACGTCAGCTGAACCTGTTGTGCCATGAGTTTGAATCTTGGCAGTTATCGTGGCGCAAAAAGCACACAGCACCAGAATGGCAAAGACCCAGCCAGCTCATGTGTTGGTTGAGTGCGCCACGTTTTGTGTTGGATGAACAGGATTACGAATTGTTTGGCATAGAAACCATAAATCGTAGCCTGGGTGGAGTTTATGTGGGAGTAAACAAAGCAGTAGGCAAACATCACTGGGAAGTGTTCCAGGACGAGGGACGTGATAGTCGCATAGGTGAACTCACGACCACCAGTTTGAAAGCTCAGAGCGAAGCCGCTGGTGACTTTGACATAGAGTGGGCCAACAATCCTGGCAAATTTTCCTGGCAGATCCAACAATTGACAGAATTCCGCCAGTGGCTCACAGCCAATGGATTTGATCCTGACGACAAAAGCCTGACCATTGGGCATCCACAAGTAGGACAAGTAGATCTCGTGCGCAGTTTTGGCACAGAAGATTATCGTGAGATTTGGCGCCTGTTAAATACGCATCTTAATGTACTTGGCGTGTCTACTTCCAACGCCAAGGCCGTTTATGACTATTGTTGGTCAGATCCGGACTATGCACAACAGCAAATAAGGAGCATGAAATGAAATTTATAAAAACTTTGATTGATCGCATCAAACTTGAGATACGCTATAGAAAAAAGCTCAAAGAACTACGCAAGAGAGATCCGTTTATCTATAAATGAAACATCAGTACATACTTGGTATCAGCGCCGGATTTCATGATGCGGCAGCAACCTTGCTGCGCGGTGATGGCGAAATTATTTTCGCTGGACACAGTGAACGCTATTCAAAAAAGAAAAACGATGCCAATATCTGTACACAATTGTTGGAAGAGTTTTGTGATTACGAAGTAGATACCATTGCCTACTATGAACGTCCCTGGGTCAAACAACTGCGTAATCTGGTTTCAGGACAGGGTGTGGATTGGCGCAATATTACAATACGACAAGTATTACACAACCAACTAGGTTCGTGGTTACAACATCCGCCAAGAGCCATACAAACTTACAATCATCACCTGAGTCATGCAGCCGCAGGTTTTCAAACATCACCATATGATCGTGCCACAGTGGTCGTGATCGATGCCATTGGTGAGTTTGACACTGTATCAATTTGGGGAGCAGAATATGATTCAACGGGTCATGCAGTTTATAAGAAGCTTTGGGGACAACGATACCCACACTCAATCGGACTGTTTTATAGTGCAATTACTCAGCGAGTTGGCCTACACCCGCTAGACGAAGAATACATTACCATGGGCATGGCTGCCTGGGGCGAGCCCAGATATGTGGAGGAATGTCGCGCCTTGTTAAAAGATAACTTGCACCTGGGCATAGATCCTGAGTGGTTGCCGGCAGCCAAATACGAAGACATAGCTGCCAGTGCTCAAGTGTTGACAGAAGAATTGATATATACCATTATGCGTCGTGCCAGAGACTTTGGTTGGAGCTCTAATCTGGTCTATCAGGGCGGCGTTGCACTAAATTGTCTTGCTAACCGTAACTTAGGAAACTTTTTTGAAAACATTTGGATCATGCCTTGCCCTGGCGATGCTGGCAACAGTCTTGGTGCTGCCGCACTGGCCTACGGAAAACGTTTACGCTGGCGGAATGCGTTTCTTGGTCACGAAATCCCAGGAGAATATCCTGTTGGCGCCCTCGTTGATCATCTACTATCAGATGCGATCGCTGGAGTTGCTAGTGGACGAGCCGAGTTTGGACCTAGAGCCCTTGGAAACCGAAGCCTCCTCGCCGACCCCCGAGGAATACATATAAAGGATCAAGTAAATGAAATCAAACGTCGCCAAAAGTTTAGACCATTTGCGCCAGTTATCTTGGCAGAACAAGTTGATGCAGTTTTTAGTATGCCCCGGGGCTGGAGTCATAGCCCTTATATGCAGTCAGTCGGAACTTGTCTCCGTCCTGACCTATACCCTGCTGTGTGTCACGTGGACGGCACTAGCCGAGTTCAGACAGTGCCAGCTGATGGCTCGGGCATTAGGCGATTGTTAGAGGCCTGGTATGAGCGCACTGGATGTCCTTTACTACTTAATACTAGTCTCAACATCCGTGGCCAGCCTATGGTTAACGATCGTGTTGATGCTGATGGATTTGAAGCCGCCTATAATATTAGGGTGTTCAGTTAAAGATAAGTCTCAAGGCCACCGCGGCGACGCAGGTCCTGAGTGCAGCAACTTATACCACCGTCCCAAAAATAACTATGACGCAATTCTGAGATTATGGGATTGATTCGATGACGATGACAAAAGTCAAACACTTGTTTGTTGTAGGCGCTGAATATTACATTTTCCTCATCTAATACCAAACAATTTACATCAAACACAGTTTCAGCCACAAAGCCGGTCCATTTTTTTAGGTAGGTGTCAACAAAAGATGTAAATTCGGGTGTGGGCGTCTGACCTTGTACATACCATGCTCCTGGATTGGACTCATATTTGAATTTGCCCACTTCCATGGCAGCCCAGATACTGGAATCCCAGATCTTACATATTTCCCAGTTGGGGAAATCTTCTGCCAGATGCAAATGCATGTCGTGTTTGCTGGAAAGTATTACTCCGGGTTTAAGTATCGCAAACAC
>JACCDW010078896.1_pt1 | contig 12369 bp, 10 predicted proteins | sample 7449781 | NCBI WGS metagenome assembly JACCDW01 (sample SAMN15323449, study PRJNA562643) | freshwater metagenome | isolation source: river surface water | place: USA:Blue River Watershed | collected 2017-08-18
GCCAAAGAAAAGTCCCAACAGGGCAACGGCTGTCAGCCCCATGACCCACAGGTGGGTGACTTCCGCCACTTCTTCGTGTTCGTGGATCAGGTCGTGGTCGGCCCATTCCAGGGATTCCACGCGCTCTTCCGCCTCTTCGCCGCTGAAATGCGCACCCCAGCCGCCCAGGGCAGCTACCAAGGCAAAGGCATACCCGGCACGGCGCATTTGCTTCTGCAAAGGATTGCCGCCCCAAAGCAGTAGAACGACGGCTACAGGGGCCAGAAAGATCAAAGCGTGGGTGATCACCAGGTGGAAATGGGTTGCGTCCATGGGAGGGATTTAGATCGATAAAGGTCGGACACTTTGGGCAGGAAAACAGGTTTTGCGACCGATTTTTTTAAGCGTGCGAACGGTCAACGGGTGCAGCAAGCTCCGGGATTTTCCGGGGATGCGGCTCCGGGATTAACCGGTGCAGCAGGTCCCGACGGTTGTGTACGTGGGGAACCCCCGTTTTCCGCCGCAGGGAGATGGGTTTCGACGCGCAACGACTTATCGGTGGGGCTCACCAGCGGGATGCCCCATCCGGCGCCCCGCAGAATAAACCAAAGTCCCATGGCCACGGCCAGGACGGCGCTCGCGCGCTTCCACCGGATCATCCAAACAACGGGGAGGTGCTTGCCCGCTGCCTGCAAGGCCACCAGGGGCACTGCAGTGGCCGTCCCAAACCCCACCAAAAAGGGAATTCCGCCGCTCCAACCACCAAATGCCGACGACGAAGCAATGGCGGCATACACCATGCCGCACGGCAGCAATCCGTTCAATCCGCCCAGTACCGACGACGTCAGCACGCCGGAGGTGTTTTTTAACGACCACGTCCGCCATAGCAGCAACCGGCGGTGCCACGGCGTTTTTTGGGTGGTGCAGCACGCCGGTTCCGCAAATTGCTCTTGCCAGGCCGTCGCCAAGAGGAAAAGCCCGGACGCTATGCTCAACCACCGCTGGCCGCTGGCCATAGGCGCTACAGACAAAACCAATACCCCCAGTACCAAATACGACGCCGTCCTAAAGAGGTGGTACATCACCAAGCCTCCAAAAGAGGACTTTGTTTTCCCCAGGGCTATGACGAGCGGGCCGCACATGCCCAGGCAGTGGACCGCGGCAGAAAGGCCCAGCACCGCTCCGGCCACCCACGGAGCAAAAGGTCCCGCGGCGTCCGTAGGAAAAGAGAGGGAGGAGCTCATCGCGGTCCGTAGAATTGCGTGGAAATCCGGTCCACCTCAACGCCATCCAGGTACACCACCAAGTTGACCTTGTTTTTGGACCCGTGTACGTCGGACTTGGGCAGCCACAAAAAGAACGAGCCTTGGGCCATCCCTTTGGCGTCTGCCCGATGGGACGAGGGTCCAATCCATTGGAGGGTTCCGGGTGCTCCTTCCGGCAGGCCCATGCTCAAAACGCCTTCCCGTCCCGATTTGTTGATCAACTTGTAGGTGTAGAGGTTGGTATATGCCGTGTCGTGGATTTGGAAGGTTTGGCCCGGAGCCCGCAATACGGTGGCTTCCACCTTCAAACGCAAAAACAGCAGGGCGCCCATGAGGACGACCAACGCGCCTAAAATAACCGTGTATGCGCGGAGCCGAGGGGTGTAGACAAAGGGCTTTTTCTCCGCAATATTCGCTTCGGAGGCATAGCGAATTAGCCCTGTGGGCCGATGGGTTTTCTCCATGACTTCGTCGCAGACGTCGATGCACGCGGTGCAATTGATGCACTCCAGCTGGGTGCCGTTGCGGATGTCGATGCCGGTGGGGCATACCTGCACGCACAGGCTGCAATCCACGCAATCACCTTTTCCTGCGGCGGTGCGGTCCTCGCCTTTGTGGATGGGAGCACGGGATTCGCCCCGGACGCGGTCGTAGGCAATGACCAACGAGTTCCTGTCCAGCAGTACGCCCTGCAGGCGGCCGTACGGACACACAATGAGGCACACTTGCTCCCGGAACCACGCAAAAACAAAGAAAAACACCCCGGTGAAGATCAAAATGGCGGTAAATCCGCCGGTGTGCTGGTCGGGTCCCTCTTGGACCAACCGTTTCCACGCATCGGTACCAATGAGGTACATCAAAAAGGTATTGGAAATGGCGAAGGAAATGGCCGCAAAAAGGGCGTTCTTGATCAAACGTTTGCGGATTTTCTCCGCATTCCACGGCATGTTTTGCAGCCGGATTTGGGCATTCCGGTCGCCGTCGACCCAGTATTCAATCCGACGGAATACGTGTTCCATGAAGATGGTTTGGGGGCAAATCCATCCGCAAAAGAGCCGGCCCAGGGCCACGGTAAATAGCGCGACGGCCAACACCCCGAGCAGCATCAAAATCACCAGCAAGTGGAAATCTTGGGGCCAAAAAACCTGGCCCAAGAGAATGAACCGACGGTGCAACACGTCGAGTTGCAAGAAGGGCATGCCTCCTATGCGCAGCCACGGCCCCGCAAAAAGCAAGGCAAGCAGTACGTAGCTCAGGCGCTGCCGCCACGTCGTAAAGCGTCCTTTGGCCCGTTTGGGGTGGATGTGTAGGCGTTTGCCGTCTTCCGAAATGGTGCCGATGGAGTCGCGAAAGGCTTCTCGGTTCTCCGATGGAGCGGTAGGCATGGCAGGGAGATAAGAAAGTGGACAGAGGAAAATCGGGCGATGGGTGCGGGTTTGGAGCTCCGTGGGGAAAGTAGCCAGCGGGGCAAAAAAGTCCCCCAGCGGGCGCTGCGCGCCCGCTGGGGGACCGACGGTCCGTTACGGTTGCGCCGCGGTGGTATCCCCGGTTGCAACAGCGGCCTCGGCCGCGGGGTCGTACAACCTGCCTTGCGGCGCCTTTGGGGTGGCCGGGGTGGTGCCTTGCAAGGTCAAAATGTAGCTGGCCACATTTTGCATCTGAACCGGACTCAAGGTTTCCTGCCAGGAAATCATGCCCTTTTCCAAAACACCGTACTTGATGGTGGTGAAGACGTTTTTGATGCCCCCGCCGTGGATCCAGTAGGCGTCGGTCAGGTTGGGGCCCACAGACCCGCCCCCGTCGGCCAGGTGGCAGGAGGCACAGTTGGCGTCAAACGTCTTTTTGCCATCGGCCAACGCCGAAGCATCGTCGAGTGCCACTACCGAGTTCTCGTCTACGTTGTTGGCTTCGCTCGCTAAGAATTCTTGTTTTGCTTGCTCCATAACGGCCATGTCCGCTTGGAATTCGTCTGCCTGCAAGGGCGAGTTGGGCATCACGTGGTAGTAAACGAGGTAGATCACGCCCGCAACGATGGTGAGGTAGAAGCCGTAGAGCCACCAGGGCGGTAAGTTGTTGTCCAACTCCCGGATGCCGTCGTAGTTGTGGTCCAGGAGGATGTCTCCTTCGCGTTCTACGGGAACCGAGTCGGTCAGGCTTTGCATCCTGCTTTTCCACGCGAACTTCGGCGTCTTTTTGGGGGCAGGAGGGAGCCCCAGTTGCGCTTTCAGCGTTTCCAACGTGCGCAGTACGGCTCCGGCGGTGAACAGCCCTACCGCGAAGGTGATCAGGGCCAGGACGTTGGTGGGTTTACCCAAAGAAAGAAAGAGGTCTACCCATTCCGGGGAGATGCTCCAAAAAGCAAAGGAATTCATGGTTGTTCGGATTGATCTTGAGACTCCAGCGGAAGGCGGGACCACCGGTCTACGCGGTCTCCTTTCGCTTTAAAAACGTAATAGCCGACGGCGGCGAAAAACACCAGGTAGAGCAGCATGGTGGCGATGGGAAACCAAGCGATGCCTTCTATCTGGGCCAGAAAGGTCAAATGTTTGCTCATGGTTTTACTTTTTTAATGTCCGTGCCCATGCGCTGCAGGTAGGCAATCAAAGCAATGATTTCCTCGTTGGGAGCGACGCGGATGGTGGGGTCTTCGTTCAACCGCGTGGCGATTTCCGATGCCTGGGCGTTTAACGCGTGCAGGGCATTGGCCACTTCGGCCTCGGTATAGGGTACGCCCAGGGCCACCATGGCCCGCATTTTCTTCACGGTCAAAGAAGTGTCCAAGGAGGCATCCCGGCCGTCGGCGGAGAACAGCCACGGGTAACGCGGCATGATGGACCCGGGCGACATGCTGGTGGGGTCCCACATGTGGTTGTAGTGCCAGCTGTCGGGGTATTTGGCTCCCACCCGCATTAAATCGGGGCCGGTGCGCTTGGAACCCCACAGGTGGGGATGGTCGTATACGTATTCCCCGGGCAGGCTGTATTGTTTTCCGGCGGGGTCGTACCGAAGGACCTCGGAGGGGAAGGGGCGTATCATTTGCGAGTGGCAGGCGTTGCAGCCTTCGCGGATGTAAATGTCCCGGCCTTCCAATTCCAACGGGGTGTAGGGCTGAACGCTGGCGATTGTCGGCGTATTGCTCTTGACCATCAGGGTGGGAACAATTTCGATGATGCCTCCAATCAAAACAACGACGGTGCTCCAAATGACCATTTGAACGGGCCTGCGCTCGATCCACCGGTGCCAGTGTTCACCCGCGTGTGCTCCTTGGCGGGAAAGGGCAGGAGCCTGGGCCTCTTCGTTGGCAATCAACCGGCCGCTGGTGACGGTTTTCCACACGTTGATGAACATGACTACCATGCCGGCGATGTACAGCGTGCCGCCCAATGCCCGAATTGCGTACATGGGGATGATTTGCTTGGTGGTTTCCAAGAAGTTTCCGTACACCAGGGTGCCGTCAACCGCCAGTTCCTTCCACATTAGGCTCTGGGTAAATCCGGCTACGTACATGGGAAGTGCCCAAAACAGGAGTCCGGTGGTACCCAACCAAAAGTGCCAGTTGGCCAATTTTTCCGAATACGCTCCGTCGGTAAAGAGACGGGGGACCAACCAGTAAATCATGCCGAAGGTCATAAAGCCGTTCCAGCCCAAGGTTCCCACGTGCACGTGAGCAGGAATCCAGTCGGTAAAATGCGCAATGGCATTGATGCTCTTGATGGACAGCAGCGGCCCTTCAAACGTGGCCATGCCGTAGGCGGAAACCGCCACCACAAAGAACTTCAGAACGGCAGAATCCCGCACGCGGTCCCAGGCGCCGCGCAAGGTCAGCAATCCGTTGATCATGCCGCCCCACGACGGAGCAATGAGCATGATGGAGAAAACCGTGCCCAAGCTCTGGGCCCAGTCGGGCAAAGCAGAGTACAGCAAGTGGTGCGGGCCGGCCCAGATGTAGATGAAAATCAGCGCCCAAAAATGGACAATGGAGAGCCGGTACGAGTAAATGGGACGATCCACGGCCTTGGGAAGGAAATAATACATCATCCCCAAAAACGGCGTGGTCAAGAAGAATGCCACCGCATTGTGGCCGTACCACCACTGCACCAAGGCATCCTGCACCCCGGCATACACCGAATAACTTTTCAATGCACCGACAGGGAGTTCCAGGCTGTTGAAAATATGCAGCACCGCAACGGTCACAAAGGTGGCGATGTAAAACCAAACCGCCACGTACAGGTGTTCTTCCCGGCGTTTGAGGATGGTCCAAATCATGTTCACCCCAAAAACCACCCACACCAAGGCGATGGCAATGTCAATGGGCCATTCCAGTTCCGCGTATTCCTTGGAGGTAGTGAATCCCAAGGGCAGCGTAACCACGGCAGACAATATAATCAGCTGCCAGCCCCAAAAGTGGATCTTGGAAAGCAAATCGCTGGCCATCCGGGCCTTCAGCAAACGCTGCAACGAGTAATAAACCCCCGTAAAGATGGCGTTCCCGGCGAAGGCAAAGATGGCGCCGTTGGTGTGGAGGGCGCGTAGCCGACCAAACGTGAGCCACGGCAAGTCGGCATTCAGGGCAGGAAATACCAATTGCAAGGCAATGGTAAGACCAACTAAAAATCCAATGAGTCCCCACAACATTGTGGCGACCAAGAAGTTGCGAACAATCTTGTTGTCGTACGCAAACCTTTCGAGGGGTGTTTCCATAGTGCGATTGAGGTAAATAGAGGGGTTAAAGAGAAGGGGTTACTGGTTTTTGGTGTTTTCGTCCTGGGGTGCGGAAGAGCCCGTTTTGGAGGTGGGGGCTGCATTCTGCTTGGACCCGAGGTCCAGGAGGGTTTTGTCGTCCAGCATCCGGACGGAAGGGGAGGTCGTGTCGTCAAAATGCCCCCAATCGTTCAGTTTCAAAAACAGGATCAAAAAGCCCGCGGCCAGCAAAACGCTTACCGGAACCATCAGGTAGAAGGCACTCATGAGGCAAATATTTTTTTCGCTTGACGGCGGGTGTACCAAGTGGTAAAGGCTACAACGCTAAGCGAGCTGATAGGCATTAAAATGGCACTGACCTCGGGGGTTAGTGCTCCCCGTACCGCCCAACTGAGGCCAACGAGGTTGTAGGCCAGGCTCATGAAAATGCTCAGGCGTACGGCGCGCACGCCGGCTTGGGCAAACTTTTGCATGCGGTCCAATTGGGGCAGGGCGTCGCCCCGCAGCAGTACATCGCACGCAGGGGCAAAGTGCAGAGCGTCTTCGGCCACGGTAATGCCCACATCGCTTTGGGCGAGCGCCCCGGCGTCGTTCAGGCCGTCGCCCACCATGGCAACTGCAAGGCCACTGGACTGGAGCGCCTGCACGTAGGCTTTCTTTTCTTCCGGTTTCTGGCGGAAACGCAGTTCGGTGCCCGGCGGAACTACCTGCAAAAGGGCCGCGCGTTCGCCGTCGGAATCGCCCGTCAAGACGGCCACAGAGACGCCTCCCAGGCCGTCTAAGGCTGCTCCCAATCCGGCCCGGTAGGTGCTTCGGGGGAGAAACCATCCCAAGAAAACGCCGTCTTCCAGTGCGCCCAGCGCATGGTCCGGAGCACTCTGAGCGGGCTGGTTGCAAAAAGCGGGGCTTCCCAGTTTGTACGGTTTGCCGTTGACGGTTGCGGAAATGCCCCGGCCCAAGGCTTCCTCAAAGTTTGAAACCGGGAGTTCGTCCCGTTCGTGTTGCTGCGTGAAATGCTGAACCAAAGAACGGCTAAGGGGATGGGCGCTTTGGTTGGCCAAGGAACGAAGGGCTATGCGCTGCAGCGGTTGCAGGTCGGCAGGTTCGTCCCAGGTCATGGCGCCGGCCACCGTGAGCGTTCCGGTTTTGTCAAACACCCAGGCACCTACCGCGGCCAGGCGTTCCACCGTTGCCGTGGATTTCACAAATGCGCCGTGGCGTCCCAACCACCGAACGGTGTTGCCCAGGGCAAAGGGCACCGCCAAGGCCAATGCGCAGGGGCATGCAACAATCAGCACCGACGTTACCACCACTGCAATGCGGCTCGGATCTATAAACGCCCAAGCGAGGGCAGCGGCGGCCGAGATGCCCAAGACCACCCCCGTAAAGGCTCTGCCCAACCTGTCCGTCAAGGCGATCCATTGCGGGCGTCGGCCGCCGGTGTCCTCGCTCCAAAGCGAGGTTAAATACTTTTGATCCAAAGCTTTGTTGGCGCGAACCAACAATGCACCTCCCACCACCTGAGCGCCGGCGGGAATTTCCGTCCCGGGCTGTACGTCTTGGGGCTGGGCTTCGCCCGTCAAAAAAGAAACGTCCACGGCGCTCTCTCCTTCCAGGACCGTGCTGTCCACGGGAACCATTTCGCCGTGGCGCACCCGGACCAAGTCTCCTGATTTCAAAGACTCCAAGGGCTTGGCCACCTCTTTTCCGTCTTCCAGCACCCACACCGAAAAAGGAAAGAACGACCGGTAGTCCCGCTCAAAATGCAAGGAAGAAAAAGTCTGGCTTTGGAACCAACGTCCAATCAGCAAAAAGAAAAGCAACCCCGCCAGGCTGTCGAAGTACCCCGGGCCTTGCCCCGTCCACACGTCGTACTGGCTTTGTACAAAAAGGGCTACAATGCCCAGCGAAATGGGTACGTCCATGTTGGTGGTCCGTTGTTTCAACGCCCCCCACGCACTGCGCAAGAAGGGAGCCCCCGAGTACCAAACCAAAGGCACACTCAAAAAAGCCGTGATCCATCGAATGAATACCGACAAATCCGACCCGGCCTCCATGCCAAAGTACTCCGGCAAGGCAAAGAGCATGGTGTTGCCAAAGACAAACCCGGCAATGGCCATTTGCTTGAATTGGCGTCGGGCCCCCTTTGATTTTTGGGGCATTTCGGCGCTGGAATGGGACTGGGCCAAACTCACATCGGGGGGGAATCCCATTGCCTGCAGCTCTACGGCCAGTTCAGACAGCCGAACTGCACCCGGTTGAAACCGGAATACAGCGGTTTGTTGGCTGAAATCCACCCCTACAGACTCCAGTCCCTTCCGCCATTTGGGCCAATTTTCCAAAGTACGCACACAGGAAGCGCAGTGCACAGTTGGCAAGTGCAATTCGGCAACAGCCTGATTGTCTGACCAGTGCTTGTACACGTGCGGGTACAAATCCACTTGATCCAGGGCGGAGTAGGGGGTGGAATGGGGTGCAGCCATTGTGGGAACAAAGCAAAACACCCGCGCAGGCAGAAAAAATGACATTTATCACGTACCTTCACTACACCCTAAATTCGGTAGCCATGGAACACTACACTTGTGCCACTTGCCCCACGCGCTCGTTGTCTCCGTTTCATCACCTGCAAGGGGATGAGGTGGACCAATTGTGTGCCCACAAACGCCACGGCCAATTTCAGAAAGGGGAAATGCTCTTGGAAGAAGGCCGCAACCCACGGGGCGTTTATTGCATCCAGTCCGGCCGCGTAAAAATGGTGCATGCCGGTGCCAGTGGCCGCGAACACATTGTGCGTTTTCTGACCGACGGGGACCTGATTGGCTACCGCGCTTTGTTGGCGGGAGAACCCCTCACCGTTTCGGCTGTGGCCCTGGATAAAACCTCTGCGTGTTTTGTTCCTGCGGACGTCCTGCTGGGCTTTTTTCAGTCCAACGGTCCGTTTTCCATGGAAATGCTCAAACAAGCCTGCCACGAACTGACCGAGGCCAGCCGCATTATGAGCAGTTTGGCTCAAAAATCGGTTCGGGAACGGACGGCCGAGTTCTTTTTGATGCTCCAAGCGCGTTTTGGAAAGGACGAACACGGCTGCGTGGCCATTGACCTCAAGCGCAGCGAATGGGCAGAGTTGGTGGGGACCGCCACCGAGTCCCTCATTCGGTTATTGGCCGAATTGGAAGACGACGGCTACATCGCCCGCGTAGGTAAGCGGTTTCAAATCAAAGACCCCCACGGATTGGCCGAAATGGCTCGGCTGGAAGACTGAGCGGGCGTCGGCTTCGGGCTTCGTTTTTTCACCAAGAATTGCACCTGCACCTTGGCAAAGACGGATTCGTCCCAAGGCGTCTTGGAATACCCCAGATACACCAAGGTAAAGGGCGTCGGTTGGTACTGCACCAGGGGTTGAAACGTCCAACCCTTCCCAAAATCGTCGTACTGCACTACCGCGCGGGTGGACCAGGCCTTGGAAATCCCCCAGTGCAAAACGCTCCGGGCCACATAGCCCCGGTAAATCAGCGTATCGGCCGACGGAATCCGTTCCCGCATTTGGGCGTGGTTAACGCCCACAGACCACCGCACTTTACCGGCTATTTGAAACTGCGCAGACAATCCGCCGTTGCGCTCGTCGCCCGCCCGAATCAAATCGGCATTCCGGGTAAGTCCTTGCCCAAAGTCCGTGCGGTAACTCAGCTGCACCCATTGCCGGGGATTGTACGAGATGGACCCCCAGGTGTACGGCATCCACCGGAAGGTTGCGCCTTTGAATTCCTCCATGAAGCGGTAGTAATGCCCCAACGAAAGATTAATGGATCCCGCTAATTGCATCCAACTGTCTGCCATCCAGCCGGTTTGCTTGGTTTTCCCCGCGATGGTTTGTTCGCCAAACACCTCCCAGTACACCCCGTAGTTCTTGATCCACTTGCCGTTGGGAAACGCCCGGACGTTCCCCCCAATTTCCGCCCGACGTCGGTCCACGCTGGGGCGAAAGCCCATTTCGGCCCGGAAGTCCCGTCCCATGTGGGAAACCATGGACCGCAGCATCCAGCGCTCCGTTACCTTTTGAACCTCCAAGCTGCCCAGAAATCCGGTGAATTGCTCCCCGTCCAAGACCTTGGTTCGGTTGCCAAACATCCCCGCAGTGCTGGAAATCCACGGGGCATTGGGTTCTTCTGTTCGGGAAAGCGCCCCTTCGCCAAAAAGGCGAACCGTCGGGCTGAGGCGCACATTGAAATCCGACCCTACCAGGGTGCCGCTTCCGCCTTCGTCGTACCGGCGGTGCGTGGCCATGGCCCCTAGGAACTGGGCTTTTTCGAAGGGTTTGGTGGCGCGAAAAATACCGAATGTGTTGCCCGTGGCACGTCCCAAAAAACTTTGGTCTTCGCCCGGCACCAAATACGGCGAAGAGCGGTCGTATCCGGCGAGTGCATAGGCCCGCACGTCCCGGCCCTGGTGCACCGCCTTGGTCACCCAGGAGGGATCGGCTACCGTCCGGGAGTAAATCAAATTCGCTTTGGTGGCCAGCAAATCGGCTCCCTCGTTAAAGAAAGGCCGACGTTCCGGATAGAACAAGGCGTACGAACTGTTCACGCCAATCTGCAGGGCGTCGGACTCCACCTGGGAAAAGTCCGGCAAGAAAGCCCCTTCAATCACCGTCTCGGACCCAAATCCGGCCAAAAAGCTGCCGCCCATCTTTCCAAGCAACGGCCCGCCTGCCAGCGGTGGATTTTGCGCTCCGCCCAAAACATACGGCAACAGCTGCACCTTTTTGGGTTGCTTGATGCCCTCCATGGCCAGTGCGTCATCGTACTGGCAATCGCTGCAAACGTTGTTTCGGTCGATGGGGTAGGTGTTAACGGTGTGGTTTTGAGCGCCTACCCACAAATTCCGAAACAAAGCAAATTTCCACACCTGGTTTTTGCCCGACGGAAAAGGAATCGACGCAAAAGGGATCCGCATCTCCACCCAATACACACTGTCCGACCGCAGCGCCACGGACTCGTACACCAAGTCGTAACTCACATCAAAATTGTCGTTCAACGATGCCGGGTCGTTCTTGCGCAGGTCCAGCTGCACCCCGTAGGCATTGGCTCCTAAAAAGAGCATGTTCCGGGTGTCCGCGTAGGGGTCCAAGGCAATGCCCACAAAGTCGTCATCAAAAGCTTCGTCCCGGCGGGTAACGTTGGCCCGAAGGCCTTCTTGGGGAATGGGGCAGGCTAGGAATACGTAAAGCGCCGCCTCGTCCCGGGCAATCCATCCGCGGGTGCGCACCGGTGCCAGTACGTTGGTGCCCGGTTGGTGCTCGGTCTGAACGTCCAATACGACTCCTTGGGAATACACGTCTCGGTCCAACACACCGTCCAACACCGGACGCCTTCCGGCCGTTAAGGCATGCACCGCTACCCCGGGAAGTTCTGGCCCACTGCTTTTTTTCGCAGAAGCATCTTGCGCAAGGACCAATTCTCCACCACCGACCCATACGCCCAGTACAAATAAACCCTTAAAAACAAAGGAATTCACAAAAGGCATTCGGTTCAAAGAGGGCATCGGAGAGGGCACGAAAGGATTCGGGGTTAGGAATTTAGGAGTGCAAAGATGCGGAATCCGGACCGTACCTTCGTCGCCATGGGATATACGCTGATTACGGGTGCGTCTAAAGGGATTGGCGCTGATTGGGCGGTGCGCGCGGCTCAGGCCGGCCAGGAACTCACCTTGGTGGTGCGCAAAGCGCCCGACGCACAAACGACGTTGGACCGCGTACGCGCGGTTCGGCCTGATGCTCAACCGCTGGTCTTGGAGGCCGATTTGGCCCACTTGGACCAAGTAGAAGCGCTTTTGGCCCAACTCGATCGCCTCACCCAAGCGGGACGGGTGCACGACCGCCTCGTCAACAACGCGGGTTTTGGAGACTACGCTCCGCTGACCGATGCCCGCCCCGACGTTTTGCGCACCATGCTGGAGGTGAACATCCAAGCCTTGGTCCGGATTTCGCATTGGGCCGTTCAGAACTTGCCCACGGGCGGACGTTTGGCCAATGTGGCTTCCACGGCGGCTTTTCAAGCGGGTCCGGGCATGGCCGCCTACTACGCATCCAAGGCCTTTGTGCTGTCTTTTTCCGAGGCCTTGGCCGCCGAGGTCAAGACCAAGGGCCTTTCCGTGACCATCGTGTGTCCCGGCCCCACGAAAACCTCTTTTTTTGACCGCGCCGGTTTGGAGAAATCCCACTTGGTTTCCCAAGGCCTTATGCCGTTGATGCACTCCCACACCGTGGCCGAGGTGGCCTTCTCGAAGACCGAATCCCGGGCGCTTTATGCCGTCCCCGGATTCATGAACCGACTGGGCACCTACATGCCGAGCCTGGTGGGCCGCAGAGGAGCGGCCGCCTTGGTGGGGTGGTTGCAGCGCGCCAAGCGCTCGTGAGTCCCGACAA
>JACCDW010319163.1_pt1 | contig 12369 bp, 9 predicted proteins | sample 7449781 | NCBI WGS metagenome assembly JACCDW01 (sample SAMN15323449, study PRJNA562643) | freshwater metagenome | isolation source: river surface water | place: USA:Blue River Watershed | collected 2017-08-18
GCCAAAGTTTATATCAGAAAGAGATGTAGCGTTTTTTAAAGGAATAGCAAGAGAAGTTGTCGATGTTGTTATACAAAATGCGATTGTATTATTTAAAGTTAATTTAAGTGAAACAAAAATCAATTTGTATGGTGAATCGATTAATAAGACTTGGCATCCTGGCGTACAATTGTATGCATTAATCAACAAAGAGCCTGAAACTGCAACATATGAAGGTTTTGGTTCTGATGCTAATCAAAATATAGAATTTAGATTAGATAGATTTGCGTGTGAAGAAAAAAGTGCATATCCTGAAATTGGTGATGTTATATTCTTTGATGGTTCTTATTATGAAATTGATAACACAAACGAAATTCAGTTCGTAGGAGGACAGCCTGATAATAACTTTAGTATTGTATGTAGTACATTTATGGTTAATAAATCATCATTAAACATAGAAGAACGAATTAATTAATTAATATGTCAATAAATCCAATAAAGGCCAATTTAAACAGGTCAAATGAAATAAAATCCAATGTTGGAGATGTTAAAAAAAGTGTAGGTCTATTTGATATAGATTATGCTATGATGACATATTTGGAAGATGTTGCTTTACCAAAATTGGATTATAATGGTAAATCGGTAAGTATTCCTGTTATATATGGTAACTCCGAAAGATGGAAGGGAGCAAGAAGAGATGGGGTTTATAGAGATAAAAAAGGTTCTATACAACTACCATTGATGATGATTCGTAGAACATCTATTGCTAAGGATGAAACAATGCCAATGCAAAATAGACACGTTTCATATCCTACTATTACAAAATACTCAAAAGATAATAGATACGATAGATTTACGGCATTGGGTAGCTCGACAAAACCAAAATACGAATTATTTAATATTGTAATGCCTGATTATGTTGAGGTTAATTATGAGTGTATGGTTTGGACTGATTACACCGAACAATTGAATTCAGTAATTGAACAATTAAATTTTACATCAACATATTGGGGAGATAGAGATAAATTTAAATTTAGAACGTCGCTTTCGGATTTCAATGTAATAAACGAAGTGGGAGAGGGTTCGCAAAGAATCAATAGAGTTGAATTTTCATTAAACGTTAAAGCTTATCTATTACCTGAAAAATTCGATGGAGAATCTACTACAAGAAAATCTATATCAACTAAAAGAGTTGTAATAGCAACTGAAACGGATGTGACAAGTGGTACTGGTCGTTTAGAAGGTTTACTTACTACGCCATCACCATATTATGATAATAAAGATTTAATTGATTTCTTATCTTTAAATAATAGTAAAACACATAATCCCATTTCAAATGATACTATAACATTTACCAATGTTAAGTTGATAAAAACGCCATCGTTATTAACATCTGTAATAGCTGGAGCAATATCGGTGGGAGATGATTCGTATGATGTTAAACTTTATATAAATGGTACACGATATTATCAAAATAGCCATTTTACAGTAGCAATATCATCTACATCGATTACTATTAATTTTGTTCCTAATATATTTTCACAACCAATTGATAGTGGAGATGAAATTACAATAACAGGTAAATTTATTGATATTGTATAATGAAACGAAGTTTATTAGATATAACTAAAAAAATAAATAGACATCCTCACAAAGCGGTTTTAGTACCAAAAAATTTAGAGGATTCTGATTATTTTATATTTGAAGCAAAGGGGTATCGATTTGTTTCTCTATTAAGAGAAATTGAATATAGAGCAACTCAAGATAGATTAGTTGTTTACATAAATACACAATCTATAAGTGCGAGAGATTATATAGTTGAGCAGAATGGTGAGGGATTACTTTTAAAATTTATAAAAAATAATTTCGAATACGATTTGGAAACGGATGATTATATCGAAATAGAAGGAGATATAGAACAATATGCTTAAACAATTTAATTCAAACGCTAAAAAATTAAATAGGATTGTACCAAAAATAAATCCAAATAATTTAGTGTCTACTGATTTAACGGGAAGCTTATTAAATATTGATATACCTACAAATACTAAATTTAATACAAACACTAAATCTAATCCAAATCCAACAAAATTAGTAAATAATAAAAACAAAATTTCAGATTTTTATAATGAAATACTTCAATTTGGTGGTAGAAATATTAGAAAATCGGTAGATGCATTTAATAATTCCGAAAACACATTGACTGTTTATAATACAGCGTTGGATTATGGAACAGAAGGAGCATCTCCTGAAAATTTTGAAGTTTTGGTTTTTGGTTTACACATTCCTGGAGATTATACAATCACTCAAATCGAAAATAATGTGGTTGTAAAATTAAATGATAGATATATTGATTTTGATTCTGTAACAATAGATGATATTTATGTTATAGGCAAATTCGTAGATATACCTATCGCTGCAGAAAACAATATAGTTTTATCAACTGAAAACGATTTAGATTTAATAATATAATAAATGGCAACAAACGTAAGAAAAAAGATATCGGATTTAACAGCATTAACATCTGCATCGCTTGATACAGTGATAGTCGGTGTAGATAATGGAACAACCTATAAAATAGAGTTGGATGTTCTCGCTGATGCAGTTACTTCTCGAGTAAACATATTGGATAGAGATAGATTATCATCTTTAGAATCCGTAACATCTTCGTTTGAAACTAAAGGCAGAAGCGTTATAAGTTCATCTGCACAAATAACAAATTTAGGATTTGTATCTACATCTGTCGATATAACATCTTTAAATTCATTTACACAATCGCAGCAAATATTAAATACTGCATTTACGAATGGTATAAGTAGTAGATTAACCACATCTTCATTTAATGATTTTTCTTCATCAGTTAATCAAAGAATATTAGATGCAACAAATGAACAATCTTTTAATGGATTAATTAGCGGTTCATCACAATTAACATCTTCATACGATGAAAGGTATGTTTTAAGTGGTTCAATTACTCAAACAACTTGGGATAATATTGCAAACAAACCATCCGGTATAGTTTCACAATCTACCGATTTAACACCTTTAAATAATTTTACTGCAAGTATTTCAACGGCAAGTTTAGTTGATAGATTAAATGCAATTGAAAGTGTAAGTGGTAGTTGGATTACTGAAAGTGAAACGGGCTCATTTTTGACAAATTTAAATGGAGCAATAAGTTCATCCGCACAAATAACCACATTTGGATTTGTAAGTGGTAGTTATGAAACAACAGGTAGAAATATTTTAAGTGGTAGTATTTTAAACTTATTACCAAACGGAGTAGTTAGTGGTTCAGCACAATTACCAACAGGAACTATTAGTGGTTCTTCGCAATTAACATCTTCATTTGATAGTAGATATGTTTTGGAAAGTGAAACGGGTTCACTACAAACTTCAATTACAAACTTAAACTCATTTACACAATCATTCTCAACTTCAGTAGATAGTAGATTTGATACATTAGAAGCAACTATCATAAGTGGAAGTCCAAATTATACACAAGTATTAGGAAATAGAAGAACGGGTATCACAACAACCGGTGTATCAATCATAAGCGGAAGCATTACTACAACAGGTAATCCTGTCCAAATTATGGTGACCGGTGATGCAAATCCAATAGTAGATGGGTGGACTAGATTACAAATTTTTAGAGGTGAAACTGGAATAGGAAATATTATTCAAGTTGAAAATAGTTCAAATCAAAATGTTCCGTATTGTTTAAATGTAATAGATACACCATCAGCAGGTACTTATTCATATAGTATGAGAACTGTTAGTGGTATCGCTGGAACTTTTGATTTTGGTGAATCAACTGGTCCGCTTTTAACCGCAGTAGAATTAAAAACAAATACAAACATTACAAGTACCAACAATACATTTACAGGAACAAACACTTTTAATGGTGCAGTAACAATTGGCCCAGGTGGTGGAAGTGAAGGTGGAGAATTGTCATTGGCATATTCACCAAACACTACATTGACTGGTTCAGTAGCTAATATAGATGTTTATGGAAATACAATAAGAATATTTGAAGGTGGTGGAAGTAGTAGAGGTGTAAGTATAGATTTAAGTAAAGCACCAAATAATGTTAATGGTGAATTGATTTGGAAATCAAGTGGATTTATAAATGCAGGAACATTTGTAAGTTTAGATAATCTCAAATGTACAGTCACAACTGGTGGTAATAGAGGATTAAGTGTAGCTGCAGTATCAACAAACTTTGAAGCAGATATAAGTGGATGGTATGGATTAAGTGGTGGTGGAAGTGGTTGGGCATCAAATAATATTACATATACAACTACCGCATCTACTTCTTTATTTGGTTGGAGTTTTCCTGGTCATGGTGATACCGCACAATATCAAATAAGAGATAAAACAAATAATAGATTTTATCGTGTTACGATGATGATAGGACAAGGTTACATTAGCAACTTTATTTCAATAGAAAGATTATTTTAAAAATAATATATGGCAAACTTAATAAGATTAAAACAAATAGAAAGTGGTTCATCATTACAAACATCCGCACAAATCGGTACGGATTTTAGTGCATCTGTAAATAATATTGTATCGCAATCAATCGAAACAACATTTTCAGCATCAATTGTTCAAATAATTACAAATAATGTTGGTGCAGTTTTACCCGATGGAGTTATATCATCATCGGCTCAAATTGTTTTAGGAGATACAACGGGTCAATTATCGGGCTCAAGAGTTATTGGAGATATTGCAGCAACTTCGGTAAATTACGAAGATATTATAGGATTACCAACGTTGGTATCGGGTTCAGAACAGGTTATCGATATATTGATACCATTGAATCAGCATTCGGCATCAATCAATCAATTTACCGCATCATTGGATTCTACATATGCAACGGATGTAGAAGTTTATGTATCACAATCAAACATTAATATCGATATGGGAGAGTGGTAAATTTTATTTTTTTTTAAATAACATAAAACTACGATACGATTCGATAAAAAAAAGATATTTATAAAGGAATTCAAATCAGAAAAAAGAAATAACCAAATATGGCACAAATCATCAAACACAGACGTGGTAGTCTGGAATCCCTATCAGCAGTAACATCATCTTTACAAAAAGGTGAATTAGTAATTGCATCAGGTTCATCCAATCTATCAGTAACCAACGGAGCATCGATTGTATTCGCAGTTCCTGAAAACGGACAAGTACAAGCGGTAAATAGAATTTTAGTAGGAGCTTCAGCACCTAATACGTTCTCCGCAGGAACTTACAACGGAATGTTGAAAGGTGTTCCGTACTACGCAAGTGGTAGTTCTACCTTATATTTATTAGGAGAAGGTGCAAATGAGATACCAAACTTAGTAGGTAACATCCAACCATTCAGTGCATCTGTTGCTACATCTATTAACGCATTATCGGCATCAATTGGTAGTGGTACTATTGGTAGTTCAGTAAACGCATTAAATACGTTTAGTGGAAGTACCTTAGTTAGTTTGGATGCATTAAACACATTTACAGCATCGGCAAATACATTTACAGCATCGGCAGATGGTAGATTGGATAATTTAGAATCTACTTCGGCAAGTGTAAATACATCAATTTCTAATATCAATTCAACTACTGCAAGTTTAAATATTTCAGTAGATAATTTGAATTCATTTACATCTTCATTCTCACAAAGTGTAGCAACTTCATTTAGTGCAAGTGCAGCAAGTGTAACTTCATTGAGTGCGAGTGTGGCAAGTGTGACTGGCGATTTCTCATCAAGCGTTGCAACTAAATTTAGTGCAAGTGATGCTAGAGAATTAGCATTATCAACTTCAGTAGATAGTAGATTAGATACAATTGAATCTACATACGCAACAACAGGTGCAAACGTATTTGTAGGAACTCAAACAATTACGGGTTCATTATACATCACACAAGATTTGGTTGTATATGGTTCATCATCTTTATTTAATGTAACGGCAAGTAGATTAGATTTAGGTGATAACACAATCGTATTAAATACAGCAACTCCGGCTGTTAGATTCGCAGGTATCGATGTAATCGATTCAGGCTCATCTCAATCAACGGGTTCACTATATTGGGATTCATTAAATAATCATTGGTTGTATGTTCACCCTTCAGCAAGTGGTGAAGGATACAATTCGGCAATCTTTATAGCAGGACCTAAAAACACAGGCTCTTTAGGTAATGAAGTAGGATTAACCAACGGATATATTCCTGTTGCAACCGGCGAAGACCATATTGATAATTCATTATTATTCCAAACCGGTTCTAAAATTACTTTAAGTGGTGATTTGGATGTAACGGGCAACATTAGTGGTTCAGTTATAGGTATTGGTAATGTATCAGCATTCTCTCAATCGGTTGATAGTAGATTGGAATCAATCGAAACATCAATTGGTGGAGGTGGTTCATTAGGAAGTAGAGTTTCAGGTTTAGAAGCATTGACTGGTTCATATGCAACTACACAATCTCTAAATGATGCAAGTTCTTCATTAGCAACTTCAATTGCTAACCTAACCGCAACATTAACCGGTTCATACGCTACAACTGCTTCATTAAATGATGCAAGTTCTTCAATTAATGTAAGAATTAATAATTTATATGCGGATTTAAGTGGCTCATACGCTACAACGGCTTCATTGAATGATGCAAGTTCTTCATTAGCAACTTCAATCGCTAATCTAACTGCAACTCTTACAGGCTCATACGCAACTACACAATCGTTAAATGATGCAAGTTCTTCAATTAATGTAAGAATTAATAATTTATACGCAGATTTAACGGGTTCATACGCTACAACTGCATCTTTGAATGATGCGAGTTCATCATTAGCAACTTCAATTGCAAACTTAACTGCAACTCTTACAGGTTCATACGCTACAACTTCTTCACTAAATAGTGCAAGTTCTTCATTAGCAACTACGATTTCAAATCTAAGTTCTTCGGTAGCAACTTCATTTAGTGCAAGTGCGGCAACTGATGATAGTTTGAGTGGTAGAATAACTACATTAGAGGGAACGGGCTCAATACAAGGTTTAGGTACAAGCAACAACGTAACTTTTGCAAAAGTAACAACTTCGGGCGATGTAGTAGTAGGTGGTGATTTAGTAGTACAAGGTAACACTGTAACATTAAATACCGCAACATTAGTAGTTGAAGATAAATTAATAACATTAGCAAGTGGTTCAACTTCATCAGCAACGGCAGATGGAGCAGGATTTGAAGTAGCAGGAGCAAACGCTAATTTTGTATATCAACATTCAACAACCGCATTTACTTCATCGGTAGCATTAATTGCACCGGCAGTAACATCTTCTATTAACTTAGGTACATCGGCAGGAAGTTCTAAGAGAATAGCATTTAGAAATACAAATGGTAATTTAGATTTAGTACCAACCGCATCGGTGGCAGGTGACTTATTACAATGGAACGGAAGTGATTTTGTAATGAGTAATGTAATCGATGGTGGTTCATTCTAAAATAATTAAGACCCTCCTCCCAAAAAGGGGAGGGTTTTTTTAAATTTCTAAATACTAAGAATATAAAAAATGGCGCAGAATAACGATAAAACAATAATATTACAAAGAAGGTCCGCCGTATCGGGTTCAAGACCAACTACATCTACACTACAAGTAGGTGAAATTGGTTTAAATACATACGATGGTAAAGCCTTTATACATAAATCGGGCTCTGTTGATGAAGTTGTAGATATAGTAGTAGCCGGTTCAACCACCACCGGTGATATTAATATATTAGGAACTGGTTCTTTTGGAGAAGCTAGTATAAATTTTGATGCAAATATTGGACAAGATTTATACGTTACTAGAGATATCGTTGGAAATGGCGATATTGATATAGCTGGAGCAATTTCGGCATCAATAGTTTCAGCATCTTTATTTGTTGGTAGTGGTGCTGGCTTAACCGGAATCACCGCTTCAATGAGACCTGATGATTTTGATTTCAATTCAGAACCATTTGCAGGAACAATTGGATACATACAGGGTAGTGGTTCTCTTTATAAAGTAGCAACTACAAACGATGCAGTTGAATTCAGATACAATGAAGAGATAAGAGGAACATTTACAACAACAAACGGATTTAGTGGTTCTCTTTATGGAATCGGTGATGTATTAGCATTTAGTGGTTCTATTGCAAATAGATTAGCAGCTTTGGAATCCGGTTCTGATGCAGGAGAATTCTAATTTAGTTTTATTATAATTTATTATATTTATAAAGGTACTACATAGTACCTTTTTTTTTGTTACATAACTCTAAATAATTTATAGTCCATAAATATGGCACAAAGTATTATACTAAAGCGTTCATCGCTACCTGGAAAAGTTCCCGATACCGGCTCATTAAACGTTGGTGAAATTGCAATAAATACCTATGATGGTAAATTGTTTATCAAACGTTCCGGAAATGTAGATTCAATAGAATCGATAGTAGCAACAAACTCAACCACAACGGGTTCAATCACTTTAACCGAAAGTGGTTCATTTGGTGAATTAGTAGTAGTACAAGATGCCAATGTTCGAAGGGATTTATATGTAACAAATGATATTATTGGTGCCGGAGATATTGATATCACAGGTAATATCACCGGTAGCTCGGCATTGTTGAGTGGAAGTTTAACACTATCCGGCTCACAAACGATTACAAATGATTTAACTGTTTTAGGTACAGTTAATGCAAGACAATTTAATATATCGGTAATTTCTTCATCGGTATTATTTCAAAGTGGTTCTACTAAATTCGGAGATACATCCGATGATACACATCAATTTACAGGTTCAGTTTCTATAAGTGGCTCATTTTTAGTAAATGGAACTGAAGTAGGTGTTTCAGCTGGACCAAATACATTTGATTTTAATTTAGACCCGGAAGCAGCAGGAACTGTAAACTTTATAGAAGATAGTACAGGCAATACTCAAGCGATAGCTAGAACAGGCTCTTTTGATGTTACAATTGCTAGTAATACATATTTATCAATTAGTTCATCTGCTATGAATGTAACAACGGGTAGTATAACTGCGAATTATATGCATTTGGCAAAATATATAACAACCGCAGGAGATTTGGATTTTAATATTTAATCATATTTATAAGAAACATAATAGTATTTAATGGCAGCTATATTTCAAATAAGAAGAGGTGAAACGAACATCAGTATTACTGATGGCGAATTATATTTACATAAAGGAAGTGGTTCTATCCAATTTGGTAGTGGTTCAACGCCATATAACTTATTACCACTAAACGCACCTGCGTATGGTGACATTAATTTAATTGGTAACATATCAGCATCGGGTGATGTAAGAATTGGTGGAAATATCTATTTAGGTAATGCAGCCGCAGATACTATTCAAGCATTAGGACAATTCACATCGAATTTAGTACCGAATGGTACAATAGATGTTGGTACACCTTCGGCATATTGGAGAAATGTGTACGCAACAAATATATCAGGTGCAATTGCTGCAACAAATGGTGTAGTATCGGGTTCATCTCAATTAACATCGGTATTTGAAGAAAAAGCAAGTTCTACACATACTTTAGTTTCGGGTTCATCGCAAGTACTTGAAATATTAGAATCCTTAAATGATTTTTCAGAATCGGCTAACACTAGATTGGGATTAGTAGAAACTTCAACAGGAAGTTTAAATGAATTCACATCTTCGGCAAATACTAGATTAGGATTATTAGAAACTTCAACAGGAAGTTTAAATCAATTTACAACATCTGCAAATACTAGATTAGGATTATTAGAAACATCAACCGGCAGTTTAAATGAATTTACAAGTTCTCAATTAGAGAGAAATAGTAATTTAGCAACTACTTCTGGTTCATTAATAGTATCAGCATCTCAATCTTTCATAAGTGCATCGTTGATGACAGCATCAATCGAAAATCACAAACAAAGAATTGAAAGTATTGAATCATACACATCATCACTTAAAACTGCGATAGGTTTAAGTGGACAAGATGTAACTATAAATGGTAAATTAATTGTATTAGGAACTACAACTCAAATTGATTCTACCCAAGTTAATATTGGAGAAAATATATTAGAATTAAATTATGGTGGTTCTGCAACTGAAGCAGGTATTTATACAAAGGATGCAACAGGTGGTTCAACTATAAGTGGCTCTCTATTATGGGATGCCAATACTGATTTTTGGAAAGCCGGAGTAAAAGATGGTGAATCAAAAATACTTTTAGCAGGTGGAGATAATGTAATCAGTTCATCTTTACAATTAACTCAATTAAATTCATTTACTGAATCTACGAATACTAGATTAGGATTATTAGAAACTTCAACGGGAAGTTTAAATGAATTCAGTAGTTCGACTTTAAATAGATTAAATGAGTTAGAAACCTCAACAGGTAGCTTAAATTCTTTTACACAATCGGCAAATGTTAGATTAGGATTATTAGAAACTTCAACTGGTAGCTTAAATTCTTTTTCAGAATCAGCAAATACGAGATTAGGATTATTAGAAACATCGACAGGAAGTTTGAACACATTTAGTAGTTCAACTTTAAGTAGATTAACCGATTTAGAAGCATCGACTTCGAGCTTAAATACATTTAGTAGCTCAACGTTGACTAGATTAGGATTATTAGAAACCTCAACAGGAAGTTTAAATACATTTAGTAGTTCAACTCTGACTAGACTTGAATTAATAGAAACTTCGACTGGAAGTTTAAATGAATTTACAAGTTCTCAATTAGAAAGAAACCTTAGTTTAGCAACTACCACCGGTTCTCTAATAATATCAGCATCTCAATCTTTTATAAGTGCATCATTGATGACATCTTCTATTAAAACTTTGAGAGAAGATGTAGATTACTTATATGGTATTGGTGGAATAAGTGGTGGAAATCCATTAACACCTATACAATTATGGTCTGCTTCAGCTAAAATTTCAATTGAAAATTTAGAAACATTTACATCTTCTGCTAATACGAGATTAACGAATTTAGAAATGACTTCGGCATCTATAAATGCTTGGAGTTCTTCTTTAAACGCTACATTTGCAACTGATGCAGAAGTTGCCGCAGGATATGAGGCACAGGGTAGAGGTATTATTAGTGGAGCAGCTCAATTGGCTACTGCATTTGAACCAATAGCAAGTGGAACTCACACTTTAGTTTCAGGCTCATCGCAAGTAATTGGTATATTAGATTCATTAAACCTATTCACATCATCTTTGGATGCAACTTATGCTACTGAAGCTGAAGTTGCTGCAGGATATGAATCAAAAGGTAGAGGCATTGTTAGTGGCTCATCACAAATTACTCCATTGTTGCCGGCTGGAACTGTTAGTGGTTCATCTCAAGTAATTGGTATATTAAGTTCATTGAACGAATTTACTAATTCATTAGATGCAACTTACGCTACCGAAGCTGAAGTTGCTGCTGGATATGAAGCTAAAGGTAGAGGAATATGGAGTGGTTCGGCGCAATTACCATCTGGTGTAGTATCGGGCTCATCTCAAATTAGTGGTTTAAGTAATGCACAATTAACTAATAGTTCTATCACAATAGCAGGTACTTCAGTATCATTAGGTGGTTCTATTACCGCAGCAAAAATATTAGAAGGTACAAACGTAATTTCATCTTCTACTCAAATAACTTCATTATTGCCAGCAGGAGTTGTAAGTGGTTCATCTCAAATTGATTTGACCGCAACTACAAACTATGCAAGTGGTATATTGACGAGATTAAACGTAGTTGGTGTAATATCGGGTTCATCTCAAATAAGTTTAGGTTCAGCTGCTGGGAATATCGCATTGGCAACACAAACTACGGGTGATTATGTAGCATCATTAGTACAAGGTACGGGTGTTACTATTACAAATAATAGTGGTGAGAACGCAACACCTACAATTGCAATCGGACAAGCAGTTGGAACATCGGCAAACGTACAATTTAACTCAATAGGAGTTGGTACAACTGCAAGTGGAACGGCTGGTGAGATTAGAGCAACAGGAGATATTACCGCATTCTACTCATCCGATATTCGTTTAAAAGAAAATATCGTTCCTATTCCAAACGCTTTGGAAAAAGTAAACCAAATTAGTGGTAACACATATGATTGGAAAGAAGGATACGATGAAGTTCATTCTCATAAAGGAAATGATGTTGGGGTAATAGCACAGGAAATTGAAGCAATACTTCCTCAAATCGTAACAAATAGAGATACGGGCTTCAAAGCAGTTCAATACGAAAAAATTATTCCATTATTAATTGAAGCAATTAAAGAATTATCAGCAAAAGTTGATAGATTGGAAAATAAATAAATATTTATACACATACATTAATACATAACGTACTAAAAAAAAGGTAAACTAGATGGCACTTAAATTTAGACGTGGGACAACC
>JACCDW010491217.1_pt1 | contig 12369 bp, 6 predicted proteins | sample 7449781 | NCBI WGS metagenome assembly JACCDW01 (sample SAMN15323449, study PRJNA562643) | freshwater metagenome | isolation source: river surface water | place: USA:Blue River Watershed | collected 2017-08-18
AAAGGTCTCATGGTGCGGCGGGCGGACGAACAGGGCGGTGGAGAGGGAGCGGAAAAGCGGGGCGGGGTCGCGGTGATCAGAGCTTTCGGATCGCCCGCAGCTTCGCGGAACGGCTGCGCGGGTTACGCTCGATCTCGGCGGCATCGGGAACGATCGGACGACGGGTCAGCGGCTCGGCCACCTGCGTCAGCGCACGCTCATCTTGTGGCCGGGCATCGTCCGCGCTCTCGGGCTGGCCACAGAGGCGGCGGAAGGCCTGCTTGACCGGGCGATCCTCGAGCGAATGGAAGGAGATGACCGCCAGCACGCCGCCGACACGCAGCTTCGCGAACGCCACCGGCAGCGCTCGCTCGAGCGCACCGAGTTCGTCGTTCACCGCGATGCGGATGCCTTGGAACGCACGCGTCGCCGGATGAATGCGCGAGGCATGACGCTCCCGCGCCGGAATCGCCTCGGCAATCAGCGTCGCCAGCGACGCCGTGCGCTGCAGCGCCCCGGTGCCCCGCGCCGCCACAATCGCCCGCACCACGCGGCGCCACGATTGTTCTTCACCGTAGTCGCGCACGGCCCGCACCAGCATCTCCTCCGTCGCCGTCTCGAGCCAACGCGACGCCGGTACTCCCACCCGCGGATCCATCCGCATGTCCGCCGGCGCATCGACGCGGAAAGAAAAACCGCGCTCCGCTTCATCGAGCTGAAACGACGAGACGCCGAGGTCAAAAAGGATGCCGTCGAACTCCGCGTCGGGCAGCTCCGCCAGCCGCCCGAAGTCGAGGTCGACCAGCCGGAAGTGCCCCGGAAAGCGCGAGGACAATTCCGCCGCCCGCGGTGCCGCCGCCGGATCGCGATCGAGCGCCACCACCGTCACGCCCGGCGCCGCCTCGAGCAGCGCCGTGGTGTGCCCGCCACCACCGAACGTGCAATCGAGGTAGCGCCCACCGTCGCGCGGCGCGAGTAACGCGAGTGTTTCGCGCAGTAGGACGGAAAGGTGACCGGTCGCCATGGTGCGCAGGGGGTTCTCCAATGCCTCCGCGACCATGTCAGATTCCCAGTCGGCGCATCAGATCGCCGAAGTTGTCGCCCGCCGTCCGTTCCTTCACGCGGTCCCAACGCTCCGGGCTGTAGAAGCTGAACTTCGTCAACGAGCCCACCAGCACCGCGTCCTTCACGATCCCCGCCCGCGCAAGGAGCTCGGGGTTCACCATCACGCGGCCCGCCTTGTCGAAGGCCAGCGTCTGCGTCTCCGCAAAAAACCGCGCCGCGAAATCCTGCGCCGCTCCATCCGACAGCGCCATCGCCGCGATCTTCGCGTGCAGCTTCTCCACCTCCGCCGGCGGCAAAACCGCGATGTAACCATCCGGATGGGGCGTCGCCAAAAACACTTCGCCTTCCGCGTGCGCAGCCCGCCACGCCGACGGAATCGTCAAGCGATTCTTGTCGTCCAAAGCGTGCCGGAAAAGGCCCGTGTAGAAAGGTTTAGCGGGTGAAGCCATAGCGAGGACGGACAATCCGCCCCACAACGCCCCATTTAAACCCATTCCGCCCCACCCGGGTCAAGGAAAGAGGCGTAGTTTTGCGAGGGAAATTACCCACAAGTTATTCACGGGCGCGGCACGCGCCTGCCCGAAGCTCCCGCTGCCGCCCGTCCACGCCCGCCGCATGCCTTCGCATCCGCGTCGTTCCGAACCGGCCTCCCGCCGACGGTCGCCGACGTTCCGCACCTCCAAATTCACCGGGATTCCGTGCCCGAGGCCATTTCCACCCTCGTCCCACGCAACCCGCGCGGGGTCGCGCGCGTCTGGAGAGCCAACCCCAACCGCCTCCCCCCACAGATCTCATTGCCCACCCCGTGGCCTAGGCATCCCCCTGGCCCGAACTCCATCCGCGTCCACACCAAGCCCGTCCCCCTCCTACTTCGACGATCCGCACACGCGGACAAGTCCAGTGATTAATCAATTGCGTTAAATTTAAACCGTTTGTGGATAGGATTTTGTGATTTAGTTTCGCTCTTTGTTTGCCCCCGTTAGAGCCTGGACCTCCCGAACCACTCGCGATTCCGAGCCAGTTCTCGAACTGTTCAGCAATTCCGGCTGTCTCTTGCCTTGTTTACCCCGGTGCATCGTTTCTCCTGACACCTTTTCAGCCTCGTTTACCCCGTACCGCAGTTCCGGCATCCTTTTCCCTGCTATGTCCGCTTCCTCCCCTCCCCCATCCTCCCGCCGTTGGCTGATCTATGGATCGGTGGCCCTCGTGCTTGCCCTCGGCGTCTGGTACGCCGCCTCCCGCGGACCCGCCTCTTCCGGCGGCGGGCGCAACCGCTGGAATGTGAAGGCAGGGAACCAGGCCGTCCCGGTCCGGGCCGAGGTCGCCCGGCAGGAAGCATTCGCCGTCTACCTGAAGTCCATCGGCACGGTCACGCCTCTCAACACGGTCACCGTCCGCAGTCGCGTCGACGGCCAACTGCAACGGGTCGCCTTCGCCGAGGGACAACGGGTCGCACAGGGCGACTTGCTCGCTGAGATCGATCCGGCTCCTTACCGTATCCGCCTCGCGCAGACTGAAGGCCAGCAGCAGCAGAACGCCGCCCAGCTGCAGACCGCCCGCAGCGATCTGCAGCGTTTCGAGCAGCTCTTCGCCCAGAATCTGATCACGCGTCAGGAACTCGAATTGCAGCAGGCCCTCGTCGCCTCGCGCGAGGGCGCCCTCGCCGCCAGCAAGGCCCAGGTCGAAACTGCCCGGCTCGAATTGAGCTACACGCGAATCGCCGCCCCCATCGCCGGTCGTCTCGGGCTGCGCCAAGTCGATACCGGCAATCTCGTCCGCGCCGGCGATGCCAGTGGCTTGGTCGTCATCACCCAGACCGCCCCGATCTCGGTGCTGTTCACCGTACCGGAAACGGACCTCCAGCAGGTCCTCGATGGGCTGCGCGCCGGCGACGCGCTCGTCGTCGAGGCCTGGGACCGCAATGAGCGCAGTCTCCTCGCCACCGGATCGCTCCGCACCGTGGACAATCAGATCAATGTCGCCACCGGCACGCTGCGGTTGCGCGCGGAATTCGCCAACGCCGACGACCGGCTCTTCCCTAATCAATTCGTCAATGTGCGGCTCCGGGTCCTCACGATGCCGCAGGCCATCGTCATCCCCACCGCCGCCGTGCAGTATGGCTCGCGCGGCACGTACGTCTACGTGGTGAACGAGCGCGACGAGGCCAAGGTCCGCGACGTTGTGCTCGGACCCGCCAATGCGCTCCTCCAGACGATCGTATCCGGAGTCCAAGCCGGCGATCGTGTCGTGGTCGAGGGTCTCGATCGTCTGCGCGATGGGCGCGCCGTCACGTTGGTCAATGAATCCGCCCCAACCGCTCCCGCGGGCGAACCGGCAGCCAAGTCGGGTCCCGGCGGTCGCCCAGGAACCAAGGGGCGATGAATCCGTCGCGGCCCTTCATCCTCCGTCCCGTCGCCACCACGTTGCTGATGGTGGCACTGACGCTGTCGGGCATCCTCGCCTATCGGCTGCTGCCGGTGGCGGCGCTGCCCGAGGTCGATTACCCGACCATCCAGATTTTCACGTTCTATCCGGGCGCCAGTCCGGAGGTAACATCGAGCGCGATCACCGCCCCGCTCGAGCGTCGGCTCGGGCAGATCCCGGGCGTGAACCAGATGTCGTCTACCAGCGCGAGCGGCGCATCCGTGATCACCCTGCAGTTCTCCCTCGAGGTCTCCCTCGGGGTCGCCGAACAGGAGGTGCAGGCCGCCATCAACGCCGCGAGCAATCTGCTGCCGAATGATCTGCCGGCACCTCCGATCTATCGGAAGGTCAACCCCGCCGACACGCCGATCATCACGCTCGCCGTCACCTCCGCCAGCCTACCGCTCCCCGAGGTGCACGATCTGGTCGACACGCGAGTCGCCCAGAAGCTCGCCCAGCTCCCGGGCGTCGGCATGGTCAGCCTCGCCGGCGGCCAGCGGCCCGCCGTACGCGTGCAGGTCAATCCGTCCGAACTCGCCGCCCGCGGGCTCAATCTCGCCGACATCCGCGCCGCGATCAACGCTGCCAGCGTCAATCAGCCGAAGGGCAACTTCGACGGACCGACGCGGAGCATCCTCATGGACGCGAACGACCAGCTGCGCTCCGTCGAGGAATACCGGCAGCTCATCATCACGTGGCGCGATGGGGCACCGCTGCGACTGGGCGAGGTCGCTCAGGTCGTCAACGCCTCCGAGGACCGTCGCCTCGCCGCTTGGGCCGATCGTCTGCCCGCAGTCTTGATTAATGTACAACGCCAGCCCGGCGCCAACGTCATCGAGGTCGTCGACCGGGTGCGCGCATTGCTGCCGCAACTCGAGTCGAGCCTGCCGGCGGCGGTGGAACTGACGGTCCTGACCGACCGTACGCAGAGCATCCGCGCGTCCGTCCGCGACGTGCAGCACGAGCTGCTCTTCGCCATCGGGCTCGTGGTACTAGTGACGTTCCTCTTCCTCCGTGACCCCGCCGCCACGCTCATCCCGTCGATCGCGGTGCCGCTCTCCCTCATCGGCACATTCGGGGTGATGCACCTCGCCGGTTTCTCGCTCAACCTGCTCACGTTGATGGCGCTCACCATCGCGACCGGCTTCGTGGTCGACGATGCGATCGTCATGCTCGAGAACATCGCTCGTTACCGCGAGGAAGGCCTCGCGCCGCTCGACGCCGCGCTGCGGGGCGCATCACAGATCGGATTCACGCTGGTTTCGCTGACGATTTCATTGATCGCGGTACTGATTCCGCTGCTGTTCATGGGCGACGTGGTCGGTCGGCTATTCCACGAGTTCGCGATCACGCTGGCGGTGGCCATCCTGATCTCACTCGTCGTGTCGCTCACGCTGACGCCGATGATGGGCGCGCGACTCCTGCCACCGCCGACGGCTGGTCACGGGCACAGCGCCCCCGGATTTCTAGATCGCGTCATCGCCCAGTACCTCCGCGGACTAGACTGGGTCCTGACTCATCAGCGCATGACGCTGGCCGTGACGGTCGGGACGCTGCTTTTGACCGCGGCGCTTTATGTGACGGCGCCGAAGGGATTCTTCCCCGTTCAAGACAACGCGGTGCTCCAAGCGGTGACGGAAGCGCCGCAATCCGTGTCGTTCGCCGCCATGGCCGAACGGCAGCAGGCGCTGGCGGAGCGGATCCTCGCCGACGCGGCGGTCGTCAGCTTATCCTCGTTCATCGGAGTGGATGGGACCAACACCACGCTGAACAGCGGCCGGATGCTGATCAACCTGCGCCCGCACGGCGAGCGACGGGAGCGGGCTCCGGAAATCATCGCTCGCCTGCTCGCTTCCGCGCGCGGTGTGCCCGGGATCACGCTCTACCTCCAGCCGGTGCAGGAGCTGACGATCGAGGACCGAGTGAGTCGCACCCAATTCCAATTCACGCTCACCTCCCCGGACGGCAACCTCCTCGAATCATGGGTCCCGGATTTTGTTGCCCTACTGCAAGAGCAGCCGGAGCTGGCAGACGTGGCGAGCGACCAACAGACGCGCGGCCTGCAGGCCTTCGTCGAAATCGACCGCGACGCCGCGAGCCGGCTCGGGGTCAGTGTCGCCGATATCGGTGACGCGCTCTACAATGCCTTTGGCCAGCGGCAGATTTCGACGCTCTTTACGCAGGCGAGCCAGTACCGCGTGGTGCTGGAGGTCGATCCACGGCTCGCGCAGGGACCGGCCGCGCTGGACCAGATCTACGTTAACAGCAGTTCCGGTCGGCCAATCCCGCTAGCGAGCGTTGCGCAGGTACGCGAAGGGCCGGCAACGCTCGTGATTAACCACGTCGGCCAGTTCCCGGCGATCACCGTCTCCTTCAACCTCGCCGCGGGAATCGCGCTCGGCGCGGCGGTGGACGCGATCGAACGCACCGCGGCCGAAGCACCGCTGCCGTCGGCCATCGAGCTCACCTTCCAAGGCGCGGCACACGCCTTCCGGTCATCGCTCTCGAGCACGCTCTTCCTGATTCTGGCGGCCGTGGTGACGATGTACCTCGTGCTCGGCATCCTCTACGAGAGTACGATCCATCCGATCACGATCCTGTCCACCCTGCCCTCCGCAGCGGTTGGCGCGCTCCTTGCGCTGCACCTCACCGGTCGGCCGTTGGACATGATCGCGATCATCGGGATCATCCTGCTGATCGGCCTCGTCAAGAAGAACGGCATTATGATGGTGGACTTCGCGCTGGAGGCCGAGCGCCAGCAGGGACTCCCGCCGCGCGAGGCGATCCGCGAGGCGGCGCGTCTGCGCTTCCGACCGATTCTTATGACCACGCTCGCGGCGCTGTTTGGTGCGCTGCCGCTGATGTTCGCCTCCGGCTCCGGTGCCGAGCTGCGCCAGCCCCTCGGCTTGGTGATGGTCGGCGGCCTGCTCGTCAGCCAAGTGCTGACACTCTTCACCACGCCAGTGGTGTACCTCGCGTTCGATCGCCTCGCGCAAAAGCAGCGCAAACGCCGCGCGGCCCCAGCGGTGAGGCCGAAGTCCGCCTGATCCCTTCGCGATGAACCTTTCCCGGCCCTTCATCCGTCGGCCCGTGGCCAGCGCCCTGCTCGCTACTGCCCTCGTGCTGGCCGGCGTCCTTGCCTACGGCTTGCTGCCCGTGGCGCCGCTGCCGCAGGTCGACTTCCCGACGATCCAGGTGAACGCATCGTTGCCGGGGGCGAGTCCGGAGACGATCGCGGCGAGCGTGGCGACGCCGCTGGAGCGCGCGCTCGGCAGCATCGCCGGCGTGACCGCGATTTCCTCGAACAGCCGTCAGGGATCGACCGGGATCACCTTGGAATTCGCGCTGAACCGGAACATCGACGATGCCGCCCGCGACGTGCAGGCCGCGATCAACGCGGCGCGCGGCCAATTGCCGGCGGGCATGCCCGGCAACCCCAGCTTCCGCAAGGTCAACCCCTCGCAGGCGCCGATCATGGCGCTGGCGCTGAGTTCGCCGAATCTCGCTCCCGGAAAACTCTACGATATCGCCGCCACGGTGATCGCGCAGAAACTCTCGCAGATCCCCGGCGTCGGCGAAGTCTCCGTCGGCGGCAGCTCTCTGCCCGCGGTCCGCGTTCAGCTCAACCCCAATGCCCTGGCCCATCATGGCATCGCGCTGGATGAGGTGCGCCGCGCAATCAGCGCGACCAACGCCGTAGTGCCGCGCGGCAGCCTCGAGGCCGGGGACCGGCGTTGGCAGATCCAGACGAGCGGACAACTGCGCCGCGCCGCCGATTATCTGCCGCTGATCATTCGTTACCGCGACGGCGCCGCCGTGCGGCTCGGCGATGTCGCGAAGGTCTCCGATTCCGTCGAAGATCGCTACAGCAGCGGATTCCACAACGACAAGCCGGCGGTCGTGCTGATGGTCAGCCGCCAGCCCGGCGCTAACATCGTGGCCACGATCGACGCGATCAACGCCCAGCTCCCGTACCTGCGGGCACTGGTCCCAGCGGACGCCTCCCTGGCCGTCGTGATGGACCGCTCTCCCGGCATCCGCGCTTCGCTGGCTGAAGCCCGCACGACGCTGATCCTCTCGGCCGGGCTGGTCATGCTGGTCGTCTTCCTGTTCCTCGGCAGCGCGCGCGCCGCCGTCATCCCCAGCCTCGCGATCCCGGTCTCGCTCATCGGCACGTTCGGGATCATGTACCTCTACGGGTTCTCGCTGAACAATCTGTCGCTGATGGCTCTTGTCGTCGCCGCCGGGCTTGTGGTCGACGACGCCATCGTCGTCCTCGAGACGATCTCCCGCGGGATCGAGCACGGCACCTCGCCACTGCGCGCCACCTACCGCGGCGCCCGCGAGGTCGGATTCACCCTCCTCGCGATGAACCTGTCGCTGGTGGTCGTGTTTGTCTCGATCCTGTTCATGGGCGGACTAGTCGAGCGGCTGTTCCGCGAGTTCTCGATCACGCTCGCTGCCGCGATGCTAGTGTCGCTCGTGGTCTCCCTCACCCTCACGCCAAGCCTCTGCGCGCGCTGGTTGCCGCGACGCGACGCACGCCCTCCCAGCCGTCTCGCCCGCACCACGTCGGCCGCATTCACCTCCTTGCAGCGGGCCTACGGACATGCCCTCGATTGGACCCTGCGACATGACACGCTGACCTTAGTCATCCTGATCGGGACCATCGCGCTCAATATCTCGCTCTACGTCACCATCCCCAAGGGCTTCCTGCCGCAACAGGACACGGGGCAACTGCAGGGCTTCATCCGCGGCGACGATGCGTTCTCGTACCAGCTGATGCAGCCGAAGATCGAGTCGTACCGGAAGCTGATCCTTTCGGATCCGGCGGTCGCCGACGTGATCGGTTTCAGTGGCGGTCAGTCGGGCACGAGCAATTCGCGAATCATGATCCGCCTCAAGCCGCTCGCAGAGCGCGGGGTCTCCGCCAACGACGTGGTCAACCGCATCCGAGCGCAGCTCCCCAACATCCCGGGCGGGATGATGTGGCTGAGTGTCGCTCAGGATCTTGATGCCCCCCGGATGTCCGATGGTGGATCCTACGACATCAATCTGCTCGCCGCCGAGCTGGCGACGCTACGGACGTGGGCACCCAAAGTCTCGCGCGCCCTTCAGGAACTGCCAGAACTGGTCGACGTGGATGCACCGTCCGACGCCGGCACGCAGCAGGTGCGGCTCCATATCGACCGGGAGGCCGCCCGGCGGCTGGGCGTCGACATGCGCATGGTCACGCAGGTGTTGAACAGTTCATTCAGCCAACGCCAGGTCTCGACACTCTACGATCGGTTGAACCAGTACCGCGTCGTGATGGAGCTGGAGCCGCAGTACACGCAGGATCCGACCGTGCTGGATCAGGTTCAGGTCATCGGCTCAGGCGGTCGTCGGGTACCGCTGTCGGCGTTCGCGCGGTACGATTATGCACTCGTCGATGACCGCGTGCGCCACACCGCCCAATTCGCCTCGGAGGGTGTGGGTTTCTCCCTCGCCCCCGGAGTCTCGCTGGAACAGGCCCTCGCAGCGATCGATGGCGCGCTCGCCCGCATCCTCCTGCCGACGGAGGTCCAGGCCCGCCTTGGCGGGGGCGCACAAAACTTTCAACGCACGCAGCAGAGTCAGCCGCTCCTGATCCTCGGCGTCCTCGTCGCGGTCTACCTCGTGCTCGGCATCCTCTACGAGAGCACGCTGCATCCGCTGACCATCCTGTCGACCCTACCCTCGGCGGGGCTTGGGGCGTTGCTGGCACTGCGGTTGACCGGGACGGAATTCACGCTGATCGCGCTACTCGGGCTTTTCCTGCTCATCGGAATCGTGATGAAGAACGCGATCCTGATGATCGACGTCGCTCTCGACCGCGAACGGAACGGCGGGTTGTCAGCCCGCGCCGCGATCCGCGAAGCCGCACTGGTGCGACTGCGGCCCATCCTGATGACAAACCTCGCAGCGATCCTCGGCGCTCTGCCGCTCATTTTTGCTGCCGGCGAGGGCGTCGAGCTCCGCCGCCCGCTGGGCCTAACGATCGCGGGCGGTCTGCTGGTCAGCCAGATCCTGACCTTGTTCTCCGTGCCAGTGGTCTACCTGTGGATCGATCGGCTACGGGGGCGGCGCCAGAAAGCCGCGGTCTCCGCCACCGCCGCCTGAGCGGGGCAGCATCGCCGCGGTCCGCTTTCCGATTCGCCCCCGGCGGCGAAATCTGCCAGGAGGATTCTCCCGCGCTCCCTCACGCCTGAAGGGCGCGTGCAAATCTGCTCCCTCCCCTTTCATGAAGCTGCGCATCGTTCTCGCCCTCCTCGCCGTGATCGTCGTCCTCGGCGGCATCTTCGGCGCCAAGGCTCTGCAAATCCGCAAGGCCGTCGCGACCGCGGCCGCCCGGCGTCCACCCCCGGTCACCGTCGCCACCGCCCCGGCAGTGCCGGAGACGTGGACCGCTACGCTCGAGGCTGTGGCTAGCCTGCGGAGTTTTCGCGGCATTACGGTGCGCGCCGAACTCGAGGGCCGTGTCACGCGGCTCGCGTTCGAGTCCGGAGCCGCCGTGCGCGAGGGCGAGGTGCTCGTCGAACTCGACACCAGCACCGAAACCGCCCAGCTCGCCGGGCTTGAGGCGCAAGCGCGCCTCGCCGCTCTCTCCCTCGAACGCGCCCGCGAGCTGCGCCGCACCGGCACCAACACGCCGGCCGACCTCGACTTCGCCGAAAACACCGCCAAACAAAGCCTCGCCGCCATCGAGGTGCTGCGTGCCACCCTTGCAAAGAAGCGGATCGTCGCCCCGTTCTCCGGCCGCCTCGGCATCCGCGCCGTCAACCCCGGCCAGTTCCTCAACAAGGGCGACGCCATCGTGGAGTTGGAATCTGCCGACCCGATCTACGCCGACTTTGGTCTACCGCAGCAGGAGCTGACGCGGTTGCAGCCGGGCCTCGAGGTCCGGCTCCACGCCGACGCCTTTCCCGATCGCACGTTCACCGGAAGGATCGAGACCACGAGTCCGCGCGTCCGCGACGACACGCGCAACGTGGGGGTCCGCGCCGTTTTCCCCAATCCAGCCGAGGCGCTGCGACCAGGCATGTTCGCCCGGGTCTCCGTCATCCTGCCGGAATCCAACGCGGTGCTCGTCCTCCCCGCCTCCGCTATCACGTACAGTCCCTACGGCGACTCCGTGTATGTCGTGGAAACTGAGACCACCGCCGAGGGTCCACGCGAGGTCGCGCGGCAGCGTTTCGTCGAGGTGGGTCCACGACGCGGCGACCAAGCCAGCATCCGCAAGGGGCTCAAGCCCGGCGACCGAGTCGTTGTCGCTGGCCAGATGAAGCTGCGCAATGGCGCCGCGGTCCGCATCGATAATTCCATCCTGCCGGGCAACCAAGCCGCTCCCAAGCCCGCCGAGAGCTGAGGCCGCGCCCATGAACTTTACCGAACGCTTCGTGCGGCGGCCCGTGCTGGCCACCGTCGTCAATCTGTTCCTCCTCATCGCGGGCTGGCAGTCCATCCAAGCCCTCGTCGTCCGGCAGTACCCCGAGACCAAGAACGCCGTCGTCACCGTCACGGTCCCCTACCCTGGCGCCAGCGCCGATCTCGTGCGCGGTTTCGTCACCACGCCGCTGGAGCGTGAAATCGCCTCCGCCGACGGCATCGACTACATCGAGTCGGTCAGCCGCCAAAACGCCGCCGTCATCACGGCGCGCCTGCGTCTGAACTACGACCCGAACGACGCCCTCACACAAATCACCGCTAAGGTGAACCGCGTGCGCGGCGAACTGCCCGCCGGCTCCGAGGACCCCGTCTTCGATGTCTCCGTCGGCGAGACGACCGCCTCCGCTTACGTGGGTTTCTACAGCGAATCACTCGAGGGCAATCAGATCACCGATTACCTCACCCGCGTGGTCCAGCCCAAGCTCTCCACCATTGAGGGTGTGCAGAAGGCGGAAGTCATCGGCGCGCGGACGTTCGCGATGCGCATCTGGCTCAAGCCGGATCGGATGGCCGCCCTCGGTCTCTCTCCCGCCGACGTGCGCACCGCCCTCGCCGCCAACAATTCCCTCGCCCCCGTCGGCCAGACCAAGGGGAGTATGCTCACGGTCAACCTCACCGCCCGCACCGATCTGCGTTCGGTCGAGGAGTTCCGACGGATCGTGGTCCGGGAGCGCGGCGGAGATCAGGTGCGCCTCGGCGACATCGCCGACGTCGTCCTCGGCGCCGAGGATTATAATTCGCACGTAAAGTTTTCCGGCCAGACCGGCGTCTTCATCGGCATCTTCGTCCTTCCCACCGCCAACTCCATCGACGTCATCGCCCGCGTCCGCCAGGCCATGCCGGACATCCAATCGCAACTCCCCGCGGGGATCCAGGGACGCATCGTCGCCGACTTCACCGAATTCATCAATGAATCGATCCGCGAGGTGGTCCGCACGCTCATCGAGGCCATGCTGATCGTGATCGTGGTGATCTACCTCTTCCTCGGTTCGGTCCGCTCCGTCATCATCCCGATCGTCGCCATCCCGCTCTCGCTCGTCGGCTGCACCACCCTGATGCTCGCCTTCGGATTCTCGATCAATCTGCTCACCCTGCTCGCGATGGTGCTCGCGATCGGGCTCGTGGTCGACGACGCGATCGTGGTCGTCGAGAACATCCACCGGCACATCGAAGAGGGTCTTACGCCCTTCGCCGCCGCACTCCGCGGCGCACACGAGCTGGTCGGACCGGTCATCGCGATGACGATCACGCTCGCCGCGGTCTACGCACCGGTGGGTTTCCAGTCCGGTCTGACCGGTGCGCTGTTCCGTGAGTTCGCCTTCACGCTCGCCAGCGCGGTGGTGATTTCCGGATTCGTGGCGCTGACGCTCACGCCGATGATGTGCGCGCGGATTCTACGGCACAACCCGAACCGCCGCGGATTCGAGGCCTTCC
>JACCDW010782890.1_pt1 | contig 12367 bp, 13 predicted proteins | sample 7449781 | NCBI WGS metagenome assembly JACCDW01 (sample SAMN15323449, study PRJNA562643) | freshwater metagenome | isolation source: river surface water | place: USA:Blue River Watershed | collected 2017-08-18
AACTGACCACGATCCATCGCCTTGCCTGGAATTGCTCCATGATGAGCAGAAACAAAATCCATCAAACCAAAACTCAAAGACTCGACTTGTTCAAGTGCTGCAATGGCCTGGACATCTTGAAGCGCACCATGTGTTTCAATCAACACTTGGATAGGGATGACGCGCCCAATCTGAGCATTTTTTGCCACATGATTGATTTCATCAATCACGGATTGTGTTTGTGCAGCAGAGTTAACTTTAGGAATCATGATGAACGCAACGCGCTCACCAATGAGGGGTACGAGTGTGGCGACATCACTTTTCCAAGAAGGGTGACTAGGATCATGGATCCTCACGCCGACACGATTGAATTTATTCGCTGGACTGCTGATCAGCTCTGCAACTAATTGTGCATGCGCTAATTCTTGACCAACGGGTGCGCCATCTTCGCAATCAAAAGTGATATCAAAGACGGGACCTAGTTGAGCTTGAAGCTCTAGTGCTTTACGCATACGCACCTCAGTGCCTGCGTAGTGATCACAAACAGGTAAGGCCCTCGGAAGGGCCTCACCTTGGAACAACACTTGATTGGGTTGCATCAACTTAGAGTAGGTGCTTAACGCCGTCTTGCTCTTCAGTTAACTCGCTCAAAGTAAAGTTCATGCGTTCACGTGAGAACGCATCGATTTCTAAACCTTGAACAATCTTGTACTCGCCGTTTTCGCAAGTCACTGGGAAGCCATACATCACTTCTTTTGGAATGTCATATGAACCGTCAGATGGAATACCCATTGTTACCCACTTGCCGTTTGTGCCACAGTGCCAATCATGGATATGATCGATCGCAGCATTAGCAGCAGAAGACAAACCGCGTGCATCAATAATAGCTGCACCACGCTTACCAACTGTTGGCAAGAATGTGTTCTTGTTCCACTCTTCGTCGTTAATCATTTGTTTCACTGATTGACCGCCGATCGTTGCGAAACGATAGTCAGGGTACATCGTTGGGCTGTGGTTACCCCAAACAACTAGTTTTTCGATATCAGCAACTGCTTTACCTGTCTTAGCTGCCAATTGTGACAAAGCACGGTTGTGGTCAAGACGTAACATCGCTGTAAAGTTCTTAGCTGGTAGATCTGGAGCTGACTTCATGGCGATATAAGCATTTGTGTTAGCTGGGTTACCAACCACCAATGTCTTCACTGTGCGCTTAGCAACAGCATTCAAAGCTTTACCTTGAGCTGTGAAAATTTGAGCATTGGCTGACAATAGATCTTTACGCTCCATGCCAGGACCACGTGGACGTGCACCTACTAAAACTGCGTAATCAATGTCTTTGAACGCTGTCATTGGGTCGCTGTGAGCAGTCATGCCAGCCAACAATGGGAATGCGCAGTCATCGATTTCCATCATCACGCCTGTTAGAGCCTTTTGTGCTCTTTCGTCAGGAATCTCTAAAAGTTGCAAGATCACAGGTTGATCTTTACCCAACATGTCGCCATTAGCGATACGGAATAGAAGTGAATAACCGATTTGACCTGCTGCGCCAGTAACGGCGACACGCAATGGGGCTTTTGCCATGAGTTTGCTCCGAGCTTTAATTAAAAAAAAGTATCTTGCGCCATTGATCTGACGCGAATCCTACAAAGTGTAGGACTTTAGTGATATTTCTGTCAAATAGTCTTATATAAGACATAAGATATCTAGACTAATACCCCCTCGATGTGATGAAATACATGTCATGACAGAAACCATCGCCACTTTTAGCCCCCTTTACCAGCAAATCAAGGCTTTGATCTTGGATAGTTTGCAAGCTGGTGAATGGAAACCTGGCGAGGCTATTCCTAGTGAAAATGACCTAGCCGCCCGATTCAAGGTCAGCCAAGGCACGGTTCGCAAGGCGATTGATGAATTAGCTAGTGAAAATCTACTCGTTAGACGGCAAGGCAAGGGTACCTTTGTAGCTACTCACCACGAAGACCGAGTTCATTTCAGGTTTTTAAGGTTGGTGCCTGATGATGGTGAGCCTCATTACCCCAAGAGCAAGATTTTGGACTGCAAGCGCTTAAGGGCGCCTGCTGAGATCGCTCGTTTATTGGACTTGAAGACTGGCGATTCAGTTGTTCAGGTCGAAAGAATCATGTTTTTCTCTGAAGAAGCAACGGTTTATGAGGAAATTTGGCTGCCTGGCTCAACCTTCAAGGGTTTGACCACTGAGCGGCTTGTTGAGTGGCGTGGTCCGATGTATGCGCTGTTTGAGACCGAGTTTGCGACCCACATGATTCGAGCCACCGAGCGTTTAAGAGCCGTGGGAGCGGATGAGCTATCAGCTAAACATCTAGGCATTGAGGTCAATACCCCGTTGTTGGCAGTTGAGCGTGTGTCTTATACCTATGGTGAGCGTCCGGTTGAGGTGCGTAAGGCGGTTTATTTGACCAATCACCACCATTATTTGAACGAATTAAATTAGGGGAAGAGCGTCATGACCCCTATAAGTCATTCTGTGCCTAAAAATTAAGCATTTATATGTATTAGAAGAATAATTTTTTTTAAAAGTCAGACTTACGAAAGTTAATTAAGCGATAAAATCGGAAGGTTTTGCAACAGGCAAAAATACAAGTGAGGTTAGAAATGCCAGAATTTAGAAATATTCATGTTTTTGATTTGATGAAATACCGTTTGCCTTGGGCAGGTAAGGTATCTATCTTGCACCGTGTCAGCGGTCTCTTAATGTTCCTTTTGATTCCATTTGTGTTGTATTTGTTTGAGCAAAGCATCACGTCAGAAGTGAGCTTTTCTACTTTTAAGTCAGTTTTAGCTCACCCAATTAGCAAATTAGTCATTTTGGCTCTGATTTGGGCCTATCTTCACCATTTCTGTGCCGGCATCCGTTTCTTGATGCTCGATCTTCACAAGGGTATTGATAAAGCTTCATCTGCTAAATCAGCAGTGGCTGTTTTAATCATTAGCCTTAGCTTGACAGCTGTTTGTGCTGGCAAGTTATTCGGTTTGTTTTAAGGAGTTAGCATGGCTAATAACAATGTCGGACCAAAGCGCCTAGTCGTTGGTGCTCATTACGGTCTTAAAGACTGGTTGTTACAGCGTATTACGGCTGTGATTTTGGTGATATTTACTTTAATTTTGTTAGTGGCGTTCCTGTTGGGCGACTCTACTTATGATGCTTGGGCTGGTTTGTTTGCCAACCAAGTGATGAAACTGATTACTTTCCTCGCGATTGGTAGCTTGCTTTACCACGCTTGGGTGGGTGTGCGTGATATCTGGATGGACTACATCAAGCCAGTCGGTATCCGTTTGACATTACAAGTTTTAACCGCGTTATGGCTGATTGCATGTTTTGGCTATACCGCACAGATTCTTTGGAGGGTGTAAATGGCTGCCATCAAGACAGCATTACCAACACGTCGTTTTGACGTTGTTATCGTTGGTGCCGGTGGCGCCGGTATGCGCGCTTCATTGCAACTAGCTGAGGCTGGTTTAAACGTAGCGGTTCTATCAAAAGTTTTCCCAACTCGTTCACACACAGTGGCAGCGCAAGGTGGTATTGGTGCTTCATTGGGTAACATGAGTGAAGACAATTGGCACTATCACTTCTATGACACGATCAAAGGTTCTGACTGGTTAGGTGACCAAGATGCGATCGAGTTTATGTGTCGTGAAGCTCCAAAAGTTGTTTATGAGTTAGAGCACTTTGGTATGCCTTTTGACCGTAACCCAGATGGCACGATTTATCAGCGTCCATTCGGTGGTCATACTGCTAACTACGGTGAAAAAGCTGTGCAGCGTGCTTGTGCTGCTGCTGACCGTACAGGCCATGCTTTATTGCACACTCTTTATCAACGTAACGTTCGCGCGAAGACACATTTCTTCGTTGAGTGGATGGCGTTAGACATTATTCGTGATTCTGAAGGCGATGTGGTTGGTGTGACAGCGCTTGAAATGGAAACCGGTGATGTACATATTCTTCAAGCTAAGTGCGTGATGTTTGCAACAGGTGGTGCAGGTCGTATTTGGCAAGCTTCTACGAATGCATTTATCAATACTGGTGACGGTATGGGTATGGCTGCTCGCGCAGGCGTTCCTTTGGAAGATATGGAATTCTGGCAATTCCACCCAACTGGCGTAGCCGGTGCAGGCGTTCTCTTGACTGAGGGTTGCCGTGGTGAGGGTGGTATTTTGCGTAACAAAAATGGTGAGCGTTTCATGGAACGTTACGCACCAACTTTGAAAGACTTGGCACCACGTGACTTCGTTTCACGTTCAATGGACCAAGAGATCAAAGAAGGTCGCGGTTGCGGTCCTAACGGTGACTATGTAGTTCTAGATTTGACACACATTGGTGCAGAAACAATTCACAAACGTTTGCCATCTGTTTATGAGATCGGTATTAACTTTGCGAACGTTGATGTGACGAAAGAACCAATTCCTGTTGTGCCAACGATTCACTATCAGATGGGTGGTATTCCAACGAATATTCACGGTCAAGTGGTGGCGCCTAAGAACGGTAACCCGAATGAAGTTATTAATGGCTTCTACGCAATGGGTGAGTGTTCTTGCGTATCAGTTCACGGCGCGAACCGCCTAGGTACTAACTCATTGTTAGACTTGTTGGTATTCGGTCGCGCAGCTGGTAACCATGTGATTTCTACAGCACTCAAGCAAAAAGAACACAAACCATTGCCAGCCGATGCAGCTGATTTCTCAATGGCTCGTTTGGCTAAGTTGGATAGCTCAACATCTGGTGAGTACACACAAGACGTGGCTAATGACATCCGCAGCACCATGCAAAAACACTGTGGCGTATTCCGTACACAAGAGTTGATGGATAGCGGCGTAACGAAGATTGCTGAAGTAACTGCTCGTGCTAAGAACATCCACCTCAAAGATAAATCCAAAGTGTTCAATACGGCTCGTATTGAGGCATTGGAGTTGGAGAACTTGGTTGAAGCAGCTAACGCAACGATGGTTTCTGCAGCAGCACGTAAAGAAAGTCGTGGCGCCCATGCTCATGATGATCATCCAGATCGTGATGATCAAAATTGGATGAAGCACACGCTTTGGTATAGCGAAGGTAATAGACTCGACTACAAGCCTGTCAAGATGACACCGCTAACAGCTGAATCTGTTCCACCTAAAGTCCGTACTTTCTAAGGGATTAAAAATGAGCGATACACGTATTTTTGAAGTCTACCGTTACGACCCAGAAAAGGATGCAGCACCACGCATGCAGACTTATGAAGTGGAATTAGACGGTTCAGAGCGCATGTTGTTAGATGTGTTGATGAAGTTAAAGAAGATGGATGAGACATTGTCTTTCCGTCGTTCATGTCGTGAAGGTGTTTGTGGTTCTGATGCCATGAACATCAACGGTAAGAATGGTTTGGCATGTTTAACAAACATGCTAACTTTGCCAAAGAAGATCTCTTTACGTCCATTACCTGGTCTACCAGTTGTGCGTGACTTGATCGTCGACATGACGCAATTCTTTAAGCAATACCACTCGATTCGTCCTTACTTAGTGAACGATATTCCTCCGCCGGAGAAAGAGCGTTTACAAAGCCCAGAAGAGCGCGAAGAGTTGGATGGTTTGTATGAGTGCATCTTGTGTGCATCATGCTCAACATCATGCCCATCATTCTGGTGGAACCCTGATAAGTTCGTGGGACCAGCTGGTTTGTTGCAAGCTTACCGCTTTATTGCTGATAGTCGTGACCAGGTGACTGGTGAGCGTTTAGACAATTTGGAAGATCCATATCGTCTATTCCGTTGCCACACCATCATGAACTGCGTAGACGTTTGTCCAAAAGGTCTAAACCCTACAAAGGCAATTGGTAAGATTAAAGAGTTAATGGTTCGTAGGGCGGTTTAATGCCCATTTCAGCAGAAACCTTGTCGCTCTTGCGCTGGCGTGCGCGACGAGGTCTGTTGGAAAATGATTTGATGATGGAGCGTTTTTTTGAGCGCTTTCATGATCAGATCGAAGAAGCTGATTTAGAACCTTTAAATCAGTTGTTGGATTTAAGTGATAACGATCTGATGGATTTGTTATTACGCCGCAAGGAACCGGAGGGGGATCTTGCAAATGAAGGGGTGCAGCGTGTCCTGGCGATGCTGCGTCCTGCTAGAGCAACATCTAGCTAGTTGTATCGCCTGGAATAAAACTTGCTTGTTTGATAAGACCTAAAACGCGTATAAGGAAAGAAAAATGAACGCTTCTAATGAAAAAGCCACGTTATCGTTCTCAGATGGCACACCAGCCATTGAGTTGCCAATCTACAAGGGTGTAGTAGGTCCTGATGTTATCGACATCCGCAAGTTGTATGGTCAGACAGGTAAATTTACCTATGACCCAGGCTTTATGTCTACAGCTTCTTGCAATTCAAAGATCACTTATATCGACGGCGATAAAGGTGAATTGCTTTACCGTGGTTACCAAATTCAAGATTTGGCAACGAACTGTGATTTCTTGGAATCTTGCTACTTATTGTTAAAGGGCGAGTTACCTAACAAAAAACAAAAAGAAGAGTTTGATGCTCTAGTGATGCACCACACGATGGTTCACGAGCAAATGCAATTCTTCTTGCGCGGTTTCCGTCGCGATGCTCACCCAATGGCTGTGTTAACTGGCTTAGTAGGTGCGATGGCTGCTTTCTATCACGATGGTTTGGATATCAATGATGCGCACCAACGTGAAGTGGCTCAAATTCGTTTGATCGCTAAGATGCCAACTTTGGTTGCGATGGCTTATAAGTATTCAGTAGGTCAGCCATTTGTTTATCCAAAGAACAACCTTTCATACACAGCGAACTTCATGCAAATGATGTTTGCAACGCCATGTGAAGAGTACAAGATCAATGACGTGTTGGTTCGCGCTTTAGATCGTATCTTCATCTTGCACGCTGATCATGAGCAAAATGCTTCAACATCAACAGTTCGTTTAGCTGGTTCTTCAGGCACCAACCCATTTGCAGCGATTGCCGCTGGTGTTGCTTGCTTGTGGGGTCCTGCTCACGGTGGTGCTAACGAAGCTTGCTTGCAAATGTTGGAAGAGATTCAAGCCAACGGTGGCGTTGAGAAGATTGATGACTTCATTGCTAAAGTGAAAGACAAGAACTCAGGCGTTCGTTTGATGGGCTTTGGTCACCGCGTTTACAAGAACTTTGACCCACGCGCTAAATTGATGCGTGAAACATGCCATGAAGTATTGAAAGAATTAGGTCTAGAAAACGATCCATTGTTCAAGTTGGCAATGACACTTGAGAAGATCGCTTTGGAAGACGAATACTTCGTTAGTCGCAAGCTTTATCCAAACGTTGACTTCTACTCAGGTATCGTTCAACGCGCTTTGGGTATTCCAACAGAAATGTTCACATGTATCTTTGCATTAGCACGTACAGTGGGTTGGATTTCTCAGTGGGAAGAAATGATCACTGATGCCGAGTACAAGATTGGTCGTCCACGTCAGTTGTTCGTAGGTAGCCCAACTCGTGCGGTTACACCAATCGCTAAGCGTTAATTTGAAGGAAGCACATGGCACGCACGTTGTATGACAAGTTATGGGATGACCATGTGGTTCATGTGGAAGAGGACGGGACCACCGTCCTCTACATAGACAGACAGTTATTACACGAAGTAACCAGCCCTCAAGCATTTGAGGGTTTGTCTTTAGCGAAGCGCCCAGTTTGGCGTAACTCAGCTAATTTGGCAGTTTCTGATCACAATGTACCCACCACAGATCGTTCTGAGGGTATTAAGGATCCAGTTTCTCGCTTGCAAATCGATACGCTTGATCAAAACTGTGATGCTTTTGGTATTACTCAGTACAAGATGCATGACAAGCGTCAGGGCATCGTGCACGTGATTGGTCCTGAGCAGGGTGCTACCTTGCCAGGCATGACTGTGGTTTGTGGTGATTCACACACCAGTACTCATGGTGCTTTTGGTGCCTTAGCTTTCGGTATTGGTACATCAGAAGTTGAACACGTTTTAGCAACACAAACTTTGCTCATGAAAAAGAGCAAAAACATGTTAGTGCGTGTAGATGGTCAATTACCTTTAGGTTGCTCAGCTAAAGATATCGTTTTAGCAATTATTGGCAAGATTGGTACAGCTGGCGGTACTGGTTACACCATCGAGTTCGCAGGTGATGCGATTCGTGCGCTTTCCATGGAAGGTCGCATGACAGTTTGCAATATGGCGATCGAGGCTGGTGCTAGAGCAGGTATTGTGGGCGTTGATGAAACAACCATCAATTATGTAAAAGGTCGTCCTTATGCTCCGGCAGAAGGCGAAGCTTGGCGTCAAGCTTTGCAGTACTGGAGAACCTTGCATTCTGATGAAGGTGCTTCATTTGATCGCGTTGTTGAGTTGCGTGCTGAGGAAATCAAACCGCAAGTGACTTGGGGTACATCACCTGAGATGGTGTTGTCCATTGATGACCGAGTGCCTGATCCAGAAAAAGAAAAAGATCCAGTGAAGCGTGAAGCCATGGAGCGCGCTTTGGCCTACATGAATTTAACGCCCAATACAGCCATTGAATCCATCAGTGTGGATAAGGTATTCATCGGTTCATGCACGAATAGCCGCATTGAAGATATTCGTGCAGCAGCTCGTGTAGTTGAGCGTATCGCCAAGAAAGTATCACCTACGGTGAAGTTAGCCATGGTGGTGCCTGGTTCTGGTTTGGTGAAAGAGCAAGCCGAGCGTGAAGGTCTTGATCGTGTTTTCAAAGCCGCTGGTTTTGAATGGCGCGAACCTGGCTGCTCCATGTGTTTAGCGATGAATGCTGATCGTCTAGAGCCTGGTGAGCGTTGCGCATCAACCTCTAATCGTAACTTTGAAGGCCGCCAGGGTAATGGTGGTAGAACTCATTTAGTGAGCCCTGCGATGGCCGCTGCTGCAGCCTTAGAGGGACATTTTGTAGATGTTCGTAAGATCGCTTAAACATACATCCACATTGGAGACTACTATGACAAAAACATTAAAAATTATTCTTTTGCTTGTGGCTGCTGCTTCACTAGGTGCTTGCAACACGATTGCTGGCTTGGGTCAGGATTTGCAAAATTTAGGTCGCACCATTGATAAGGGCGTTTCTTCTAAAGACAACTCCAAGAGTGAGCCGAGCTCATCTGGCGTTGTAGTGACACCGATCAAATAATGGAAAAATTTACAGTTCACCAAGGCATTGTTGTTCCACTTGATCGTGAGAACGTGGATACCGATGCCATCATTCCAAAGCAGTTTTTAAAGTCTATTAAAAGAACTGGTTTTGGCCCTAATCTATTTGATGAATGGCGTTACCTTGATCAAGGTGAGCCTGGTCAAGATTGTTCTAACCGCCCCTTAAACCCTGACTTTGTTTTGAATCAAAGTCGCTACAAGGGCGGCAGCATCCTGTTAGCTCGCCAAAACTTTGGTTGTGGCAGTTCACGTGAGCATGCGCCATGGGCGCTTGAACAATATGGTTTTAGAGCCATCATTGCCCCAAGTTTTGCAGATATCTTCTTTAACAACTGTTACAAAAATGGCTTGTTACCGATTGTGTTGTCTGCGCAGCAAGTAGACCATTTGTTTAATGAGACTTTTGCATTCAATGGCTATCAGTTAACGATTGATCTTGAGAAGCAACAAGTCGTTGCGCCAGATGGGCGTACTTATGACTTTGATATTGCATCATTTAGAAAATATTGCATGATCAATGGCTTGGACGATATTGGTCTTACTTTGCGCCACGCAGATAAAATCAAAGCCTATGAATCTGAGCGCATCCTCAAGATGCCTTGGTTAGGTACCAAACTCCCTTAATTTTGTTCGAAGGTTTTGTATGAAGATTGCAGTATTGCCAGGCGATGGTATTGGCTCAGAAATCGTTGCTGAAGCTGTTAAGGTTCTGAATGCTTTAGGTGAATCTTTTGAAATGGAAACTGCACCTGTGGGTGGTGCCGGTTATGAAGCCAAAGGTCATCCATTACCAGAAGAAACCTTGAAGTTAGCCAAAGAAGCTGATGCTATCTTATTTGGTGCAGTGGGTGATTGGAAATACGACACCTTGGCACGTGAATTACGTCCTGAGCAAGCGATTTTGGGATTGCGTAAACATTTGAGCTTATTTGCTAATTTACGCCCAGCCATTTGCTATCCAGAGTTAACCGAAGCATCTTCTTTGAAGCCTGAAATCGTGGCTGGTCTGAATATTTTGATCGTGCGTGAACTCAATGGTGATATCTATTTTGGTTCGCCAAAAGGTATTCGTACGGCAACAGACGGTTTGTTCCCAGGTGCTCGCGAAGGTTTTGACACCATGCGCTATTCAGAGCCTGAAGTTGAGCGTATCGCTCACGTGGCTTTCCAAGCTGCTCAGAAACGTCAAAAGCGCGTTTGTAGCGTTGATAAAGCCAACGTTTTAGAGACTTCTCAGTTGTGGAAAGAAGTCATGACGCGTGTGGCTAAAGACTACCCAGATGTTGAGTTAAGCCATATGTATGTCGACAACGCAGCGATGCAGTTGGTGAAGGCGCCTAAGGCATTTGACGTGGTGGTGACTGGTAACTTATTTGGCGATATTTTGTCCGATGAAGCAGCGATGCTCACAGGCTCGATTGGCATGTTGCCATCTGCCTCATTAGATAAAAACAACAAAGGTTTGTATGAGCCAAGTCATGGCTCAGCCCCCGATATCGCTGGTAAGGGCATTGCTAATCCATTGGCAACGATTTTGTCTGCTGCCATGATGTTGCGCTATTCATTAGGTAAAGCTGAACAAGCTGATCGTATTGAAAAGGCTGTCCAGAAGGTTCTAGCTCAAGGCTACCGAACGGGCGACATCAAAACTGAGGGCTGTCAGCTCGTAGGCACTCGTGAAATGGGTGAAGCAGTTCTAAAAGCTCTGTAAGATAGACCCCTCGGGGTCTTAAATCTGAATTTTTAGACAATTCAGATAGATTCATTAACTATTTTTGTATAGGTGTCGTGATGGCAACTCCATTAGTTGGTTTAGTTGGTTGGCGTGGAATGGTAGGTAGTGTGCTCATGCAGCGCATGCAAGATGAAGGCGATTTCGCTTTGATCGAACCCGTATTCTTTAGTACAAGTAATGCAGGCGGTGCAGCCCCTGCGATGGCTAAGAATGAGAAAAAACTATTCTCGGCTGATGATATTGATGCCTTGAAGCGTTGCGACATCATCATTACTTGCCAAGGTGGCGATTACACCAAAGAGATTTATCCAAAGATTCGTGCTGCTGGCTGGAAAGGTCATTGGATTGATGCGGCTAGCTCATTGCGTATGGTTGATGAGTCAGTGATCGTTCTTGATCCTGTGAACCGTTCAGTGATCGATTCTGCGATTGCTAAAGGTGGCAATCTTTGGGTGGGCGGCAATTGCACAGTCAGCTTAATGTTGATGGCAATGGGTGGTTTATTCCGCGAAAACATGATTGAGTGGGTCAGTGCGATGACTTACCAAGCGGCTTCTGGGGCTGGTGCTCAAAACATGCGTGAGTTGCTATCTCAAATGGGTGCTTTGCACGATGCAGTGAAAGCGGAGTTAGCTGATCCAGCATCTGCGATTTTGGATATTGATCGTAAGGTTGCTCAAACCATGCGTTCAGCAGATTTCCCGAAAAAGAACTTCCGTAATACAGCATTAGCAGGTAGCTTAATTCCTTGGATTGATGTGCCTGTTGAGAATGGTCAGACCAAAGAAGAGTGGAAGGGTGGTTCTGAGTGCGATAAGATCTTGGGTAACCCGCCATTTAGAACACCTGGCAGCATTCCTATCGACGGTTTATGCGTGCGTATCGGTGCGATGCGTTGCCACTCACAAGGTTTAACGATCAAACTCAAAAAAGATATTCCTTTGGCTGACATCGAGGGTATCTTGGCGAGCGCCAATGATTGGGTCAAAGTGGTTCCTAATGACCGCGAAACGACTGAGCGTGATTTAACACCTGCAGCAGTCACTGGTACTTTGACTGTGCCAGTTGGTCGTTTGCACAAGATGGCGATGGGTCCTGATTATTTGGGCGCATTCACAGTAGGTGACCAGTTGTTGTGGGGTGCTGCTGAGCCATTACGTCGCATGTTGCGCATTTTATTGGAGCGTTAATTTGCGCTTGCTCCAAGTTCTTGTTGGTGCTTTGTTCAGTCTCTTGTTGACTGGGCAAGCACTCGCATTAAGTTTGGGTCACTTAAGCATTCAGTCAAAGCCTGATCAACCCTTAAAAGCTGAAATTGCTATTCAGTTGCAGGCTGGCGAGTTAGCCAACCTCAAAGATCTTCAAGTGGCTTTATCCAGCCCAGAAATTTATCAGCGTTTGGGTATCACTTCTTCAGCCACTCAAGCGCAGTTAAAAGTTAGTTTGATCAAAGGT
>JACCDW010809027.1_pt1 | contig 12366 bp, 11 predicted proteins | sample 7449781 | NCBI WGS metagenome assembly JACCDW01 (sample SAMN15323449, study PRJNA562643) | freshwater metagenome | isolation source: river surface water | place: USA:Blue River Watershed | collected 2017-08-18
GAATAGGAGTACGAACACCAGCCATAACGGGAGTAGGAATATTAATTTTAAAAGTTGAAATAGCATCGTAATAGCGTTTAACATATGATAACCTTACATCTTTAGGATAATTATAAAACATTGTTGCAGCTATCATCATATACATAAACTGAGGAGTTTCGTATATCTGCCCGTTAGAACGATCTTGCACTAAATACTTATCTACTACTTGTCTTAAGCCAGCATAGGTAAAATCAAAATCTCTTGTGTGCTTAATATGAGAGTCTAGCTTTTCTAGCTCTTTAGCTGAATACCACTTAAGAATAGCTTCATCATATACACCATTCTTTATATTTCTAGAGATTAGTTCACCTAGAGAGACATATTCAAATTGACCCATTACCTCTTTTCTAAGAGAGAATAAAAGAAGTCTAGCGGCAGCATATTGATAGTTAGGTGTCTCAAGAGATATGAGATCTGCTGCACTTCTAATTAAGATACTTTGAATATCTTTTGTAGATATTCCATCAAATATTTGAATACCTGAATTCATTTCTATTTGAGAAGCCGATACACCACTCAAATCTTCACAAGCTTCAAATGTCATTTTATGCAGCTTTTCTAGATTAAGAGGCTCCTTAGAGCCATCTCTTTTTGTAACTTCAATTGTTGCCACTACTATATCTCCTATTCAATATAACTTATGTTATTTTCTTTAATTATTGAAATTTTTTCAATTAATGGGTGTGTAAAATCATGCGATATTAGGAATACGTTTAAATTATCTTCTTCCTGTAAAATATCAATAAGTTTTTCTTTACCGGCATCATCTAGAACACCAGTGATTTCATCCAGGAATAACAGATTAATATAATTACCGCCTATTTTAGATAATAGGCTTCTTATAGAAAGAAGGATGGCTGTTTGTATTCTACTAAACTCTCCCCCAGATACTGTTTCTACAGGAGTTTCTTTACCGTCATTTACTACAACTATATTTAGTTTTTCACCATCTAATCGAAATATTACTTGAAACTTACCATCAGATAGTTCTGATAGATATTTATTAATTGTATCTTCTAACTCTTTTGTTAGATTTTCTAATTTAAACGCTACAATACCTGTAGTACTAAACGCCTTTCTTAAAATTGTGATATTTTTAATTTTTGACGATAAAGAAATTATATCATCATTCAATAGGTGTTGTCTAACTAAAAATTGTCGTTTTTGTTCTTGTAGGGCTTCTACTTTTGTATTATGGATCTTAACTTGCTCATTATAATCTTGTGCATCAGATTTAGCTTTTTCTTGCTCTCGTAAATTCTTAGAGAAATTTCTTAAAGATTCTTCTATCTCTGTATAGTCAGGATACTTTCTAGGTATAGAATCATCTATTAGTTGAGCTAGTTGTTCAAAGCGTTCTATAGCTTTTTGATTATTAACATATTTAGTTAAAGCTTTTTCGTAGTTACTATACTCTTTACTCAGACTATCGTAAGTTATTTTTACTTCTACTAATTCTTCTTGATATGACACAATATCGGCTTCTAAGCTGTTTTTAATCAACTTAGTTCTAGAGTTATCAATGTGTTGACCACAAGCGTAACAATTATCTGATGTATCTAAGCCTTTAATCTTTTTTTGATTATCTGCTATTTTTGTATTTAAAGTATTAATAGTAGTCTTGGCTTGCTCAAAGTCTTCTTTAAAACCTAAAGATAGAGCTGGTTCGGCTAGTTCTATATCAAATAATAACTTATCTCTTTCTTCAACAAGCATATTATTCTTATCGATTTTTTTACATTGTGATTGATAATCTTCCAACTCATTTTTTAGTCTGGCTATTTTTTGTCTTAAAGATTCATCAACATCTGGTACTTCAATTAAAGATTTAGTTTCTTTTATTTGGTTTTCTTCTAGAAATGAATTAACACTTTTAATTTCACCATTCTTTGAGGCTAGTTCTTTTTCTAGAGAAGATAGTTTAATCTTAAGAACATCTCCAATAGCAATATACTTTTCTAACCCAAAAAGATTGATTAGAAATTTTTTTCTGTTAGTATCTGTAGCTTTAATAAAATCTAGTAAGTCTGTAGAGCTTTGATATGTTAATTGTGAAAATACTTCAAAATCCATACCTAAGATGTTAGATAGCTTTTTATAAGTGTCTGGAACCTTGTGATCAGATATATCAACACCGTTTTCTAGTAATGTTACTTTACTAGAAGCCCCAATTCTTTTTACTTGTACACTGTAGTTTTTATCATTTACTTGAAACTCTAAAGAGCCTCCCCAGTCTTTGCTACTAGAGTATCTATTAACAATATCACCTTTTTTGATATTCTTAATATTTTTTGAAAATAAAAGTTCTTGAATGATTAGTGCTATTGTTGATTTACCACTACCATTAGGAGCAGTTAGTTGTGTAATCTTATTTTTATTTATGTCTAGTTCGTTATTATTTCCATAACTAAACATATTATTAAATGTGAGTTTTTTTAAAGTTATTTCCATGTTAAAAATACCGGCCAATCTTTCGGTCCATACCGAACTCTTTTGTCTCTAATTTCTCTTACATTATCTATTTTTTGAGGTCTAACTAGTAAGTGATCATAATCACTCACTAAATATCCTATTGTTTCCCATCCAGTTCTTTTTGTTCTACGTTTTAGATTAGTATAGCAGTTATAGATAAAAGTATTATCCTTATCACCAGGTTGATTAGGATCATAGTTTTTAAGATAGTGCATAAATATCGGTTCTAAACTAGTAAAAGTAAAGAAGTTTTTATTTGTATTTATTGCATACTTTACCATATTAGGAGAGTCTTCCCACCATCCTACACCAAACTTACATATATCAGGATTATGCCCAGAGTATATTAATATATCTTTATCAGTCATATGATCATACAAATGACTTAAAGCTATTTGACTTAGAGAATGCGTGAACTGTCCATACTTTGTAGCTTTTGGTATAGTTTCGTTTTCAAAGGTTTTTAAACTTAGATTTACAATATTTGAAGTAATATTTCTTGTTTTACAAAACTCTTCAACATATAGTAAGTCAAAGTCGTTTTTACCTTCAAAAAGTCTGAGAGTAATACCTTCAAAAGGAATTCCTAGTTGATAGAAGGTCTCAGCGGTAATCTCAGAATCTATCCCTCCGCTAAGTGCTATATAAAATTTATAATCACTATATAGCTTAGCGAATTGTTCAGCTAAGATAAAAAGATCATGTTTTATAGAAGGTCCATGTCTTTTATATCTTGGAACATTAACAAAAGCATCTTTAACTGGTGTAGGTCTCCACCAATCTCCGTTATCATACTCCCAGTATACTCTATTAAGTTCTAGCATTGATATTTAAATCTTGAAAGTCTTTTACAATTTCTTCTACGTTAGATACTTTTATATAGTTCAAATAAACCTTTAACTCTTCTGAAAGGCTTAGGTTTTTAAGATCTAGCTTAGAGTTTTCTGTAGGCTTAATCGCAATCTTCTTATCAAGCAGCTCAGAGTTTTTAATGCTAGCTAGTTGATCTACAGAACCAGTAACTTCATATATTGTATGATTAAAGCTATCTTGCTTCATCTGCTCGCCAGCTTTTAGTGTTTTACGAATAAGCTTTGGAAGTTTTAGTGGTACGAAATTAACACTATAATCGTTACAAGAATTAAACTGTATAGAATTAACTCCATAGTCTCTCCCATCATCACGATCAAAGCTAGTATTCATCGGAGAACCACTATACCAAGCAGGATAATCCATGTACTTATGAGCAAAATGTATGTCACCGAGAAGTATGAGTTTCCAGGCACGAAGCTTCTCAAAACTGTATTCCTCCGTAATATGCGGGGGAACCTCTCCGCGAATATGAGCAATGAGAACTTCATCTCCCTCAGCGCTCCATAAATTATCTTTCTGAAGTTCACCATACGGAAAAAAGTAAAACTTCTGATCCATAATAACTTCGCGTCTGTTTTTAGTAATAAGAACCAAGTTCGGATTTGTAATTGCGTAGTCTTCGTGAAAATGCTCAAGGAAGCTTTCCCCTTTTTTAGTAGCTTCGTGATTACCTGGAATTATGTATGTTGGTATGCGAACTGCATTCGCATATCTTAGAAATAAGCAGATTTCATCTGGTTCTGGTTTCCTATCAAACACATCACCAGAGATAATATGAATATCATGACTATCTTCTAGTTTATGTAATTCATCAAAAAAGAGTCTAAAACGATTAGCACTCCAGTCTGATGGTACTTTCTTTCTGTGTAAATTTATGTGCCAATCAGCACTATGTAGAATTTTCATGTAGTAATCCTAATTTAAAATTTTAATTTTGACGGAGATCAAAAAGTATGCTATTCTTATTGCATATAGGTGATAACGAAAACACCGCAGGTGATCAGCTGTTCAAGAGCGACCCCCCACGGTGTTCGATTACGTTGTCTCGGAGAGACATATTGCGTTGCACGGAGTGCATAAGCGTGGCGTCGCCAGAGCTATGCCTAAAATTATCTACCTGTACCGATAATCTTACTTAGATCGCCTTCGAATGTGTAAGAGCCTACATGGTTTAGTCTTGTATTTGGATCCATCCAAATTTCACCACCTAATCTCTGCCACAGTCTACAGAAAGTATAATCTTCTGATAGATATCTATTATCTCCATTCTCATCCTTATCAATCATCGTATCAAAAAACGCATAGCAGAATTTTTGTAACTTAGGATCGATATTACTATCATTCTTATAGTGTAGATCAGGATAAGCGAGCATCATCTTTTCAAAGACTTCACGCTTAATGCAGAAGAACCCGGTCGAAGCGTCCCAAACCTCAACAGCTCCGTTTTCTACGCGGATCTGCTTTTTTACAGGATCAATATACTTAAAGTTCATAGCATATTGAATTGGTAGAGCTTTCTTAGGATAAGCCGCTGCAATAATATCTTTATCCATTGCAAGCATTCTAATTACTGAATCAGGGTCAAATTCAATATCTGCATCAATAAAGAATAGATGGGTAGCTCCAGATTCTAAGAACATAGCAGACAGGATATTTCTAGCTCTGGTAACTAAGCTCTCATTTCTTAGAGTAGTTAGTCTAAAAGTAATGCCATGTCTTACTAATTCTTGAGAAGCCTTAAAGATACTTAAGAAGAACTGATCAGTAACTAATCCACCATAACAGGGAGTAGCGAAAAATACGCTACACTTTTCTCTAAGAACATTTAGGTCTACTTGAGCCTGCCCTTGTTCGTCAATTCTTAGAGCTTTCTTTTCTGCACTTTCATCTAATAGTGCCTTAGAAGTATCAAAATCTCCTAGTGACTTTTTTACCATTAATCAAGATCCTCTGGCTTTTCTGGTCTAAACTCGTCAGAAGAGTCTCCAGTAAAGTAAGCGGTATTCTTTAGCAACCACTCTTTTTGCTCTTCATAAGTCTGCCTCTTATAAATCTTATCAAGCTCGAATAGCTCTAGCTTCTTTTCAGTTTCAGAAAGAGCTGAGTTATTTCTGGCAGGGATTACAGAATACTTTACGTTCTGAGGAAGAGGTCCAGTCTTTTCTTTCTTAATTGTAATGTCATATCCTGCTCCATCGTCAGCTGGATTGCCATAATCTGGATTTGTAGCATAATCTACAATCTGCTTATAAATAGTAGACCTTAGATCAAAAATCTTTACCTTGCCATCAGTTCTGTCAATTACGTTACATACATAAGCAAACTGAGGCTTTTCTGCGTAAATCTCTTCATCAATTTCTTTCATTGGGTCTTTAATACTATCATTAAAGGTTTCTTTTTGTCTATCAAAACGAAGACACTCTACAGGCATCTTCTTTCCTTCTGTAGTTACAACCCAATATACATATCTAGGCAACACTTCTCCAATTAGCCTTAGCTTAGTGTCTCCAATACCAATATTAATTCTTTCAATTTCTTTTCTACTAGATGATCCAGATCCAGTATTGCCTTTTGCTTTGTCCCAAGATACCATATTTAGTGTTTCCTTTCGTGTTGAACTAAGTTCATTTTGTGTAGGTATTTTCTAAGATAAATACAATTTTATCTTTTTCAATACAAATAAATGGATTATTCTTAATGCCATCTATTTCTTTTAGTTTAAAATAATCTTTATTTATGTAGTTATTTCTATCTTCAATTTTTCTGTGTGATAATAGCCATAGATACTGAATCTTATATACTACAGGAGTTACAGCTAATAAAAATGATGGGTTATTAAAATAACTTTGTGGTTCTTCAATTAAATAGTTATTAAATATCTCAAACTTTTTATTAATTACTAAATAACTATTTAGCCAGTTTGGTATTCTATAAACATTTAATTTTTTTATTAAGTCTAATGAACTATTTGCTATTTTCTTATTATAGCTAAAAGTTGAAGCATAAGTCAAAACAATTATTGAATCTTGATCTTTTTTGGCTTTATGTAACAACTCATACCAATTAAAGTAATACATTTATAATGTATAACCTCTTTGTATATACCAATTCCTTCTACTTACTTGTTGTCTATGAACTATTCCCCCTGCTAACCAAAAGTCACATATTAAAGGTCTTTGTTTATCTGGGTGTTCTCTAATTATTCTGCCTATTCTTTGTTCTAGTTTAATAGGATTATTAGAGGGGAATACTAAGAATAGAGTATCTAGTCTATGACAGGAAATGCCCTCGTCGAATAGTTTAGTTGTTAGAACTACTTTATACTTAGGACCGACGTTCTCTAAGACTTCTTTTCTTTGTTCTTCTAGTGTGCCGCCAATCATAAGAACTGAGTTAGGTATTAATTTATTTAATTCTCTCAACCAATCTAGACGTTCTCCTAAAATGAGAATGCATCTACCTTGACTTACTTTTTCTATGGCTTTTTCAGCAATTAGCCGGTGCAACTCCGAATTCAAAGCAAGTTTATTGGTTTGCTTACTCCAATCTCTTTTTGGATCTAAAACATTGAATCTTATGTCTGTTTGATAAATCTCAACCATAGGAATGGCTAAGACACGAGGGTCTTCGGCGTAAGACTTAAAAGTAGTAAAATAGTCGTCTAATACGACATGCTTACCATCTTTTCTTCTGGGAGTGGCACTGATAGCTATTTTAGCTCTACAATTAATAGAGTTTACTGCCTGAGAGAACATATCTGCTGGACACAAATGAGCTTCGTCTACTAACAAGAGCCCAAATCTATCATGTAAATCATCTATATTATTTAAAACACTTTTATAAATACCAACGGTAATTTCTTGTATATCTAAAAGACCGTCTCCTACCTTACCAATCTTTACTCCGGGTATTTGTTTCTCTAATTCTTCAATCCATTGTCTAAATAATAACTTAGTATGTAGTAAAATAAGAGTTGGTTTATTAGCTCTAGCAATTAGATTACAACCTACATAGGTTTTACCCCAACCGCAGGGTGCTTGAAATAACCCACTTCTAATTCTGTCATTTATTTGAAAAAAAGAATCAACCATTACCTGTTGTTCTGGTCTCAGAGACCCATTAAAAGAAAACTTTTGGGTAGCATCTTCAAAATTTCTTAGATCTTCAACAGTTTCAATTTTTAATTTATGATAAGAATTACTAGGAACTGCATAAACACCATTAACATCGTTATACTCATACGTATAGTGAAAATCATCTACTATTTGATAAGTATAAGCATTTTCAAAAGATGAGATATCTTCAATATCTTCCTCTTTTATATATATTTTATCAGATATTGTTGCAGATTTTATGTTTAATTTACTTATCATTTATAGCCAGATTGTATTTTTATTAGTTTTTTCGTCTGTTAAACCTAAAAAATACCAATTTTTATTAATATAAGTCAATTTTCCGTAGTAAAAAGACTTATTCTCTTCTATCTCTGATATATTTTCTACATTAATTTTAAAAGGATAGCTAATGTTTTTAAACCAGAAGTAAGGAAGTTTAGTTTTTATTATTTCTCTCTCAGAATATTTAAATTGCTCTTTTATTTCAAAATTATGAATATTTCCAAGGCTATCAATTCCTAGTTTACAGTTTGATTTTAACAATTCTTCTATATTTCTTATGGTATAGTCGAATTTTATTCTTTGATAGTCTTTTCTTGAGTCTAATTCTATTAATCTACTTAGATATTCTTGATTTTTTATGTTTTTATCATCTACTATATATTTTTGGTTATTTATTGTCGTAAAAATTTTATCAATAGTAAATTCAAACTGTACTACGTTTTTTATTCCAAATATAGGAAAAGATATTTTACTGAATTTGCTCATTTTGTCTGTGTATGAAAGTTATACCACTTAGATGATCTAACTCGTGTTGGAAACATCTAGCTTCTATACCAGACATTTTTTCAATAACTCTATTTCCTTTTATATCTGTATATTCCGCTATTATTTTAGAAGAACGTTTAAGATTTATCTTAATGGTAGGAAAACTTAAACAATATTCATCCATTTCTACTTTGTCATCAGACTGCCATGAAATACTAGGGTTTATACATGTAATTATTTTACCATCTTTGTACATTATAAAAACTGCTTCTTCTTTGCCTACTTGATTAGCAGCCAACCCTATACCCTTATATTTTTTCATAATTTTTATTAATTTATCCCTAAGCAATTTAATGCTTAGGGACTTTGCGTTGTCAACATGAACGGCTGATTTATATAACCGCTCATCCGTTGAATCTATAAGTTTCATGCTATTCTTCTAACCCCTATTAATCTATGAGCTGGATAAAGACCAACTGTTACTGATTTATTTTGGTTGCCGCCTACGGCTCTAATATACCTAATATTATTTATATACTCATAACCATCGAAGAATGCAACGTGACCTGTCCTAGAGGACCTTCCTCTTGTAAATACTACTATATCACCTTGTTGTGGTTCTCTTACCACTGTTCCATATGATAGAAAACTTCTAGCTAGTAAACTATTAGTTCCTTCATATCCAGAAGATTTAAGAACTGCATTCATAAAAGCTGCGCACCACGCTATAGAAACTGGGTCTACTTTTGTGTGATTGCCATCGCTTAAAAATCTTTTAAGCTCATTTCTATCTCTTTTTGCGTGATAACCTACCCAGTCTTTAGCCTTTGCTATTGGTTTTTTTGTTCCAGATGGTGTAGGATTTCTATGTACTACTGGTTTAGCCTGTAAACCTTCTCTAGAGACTGCTAACTGTCTGTCTCTCATTTGTTCTCTAGCCCAATATTGAGCTGCTGTCTCATCTTGCTCAGAAAAAAAGTATAAATTTTGTGTGTTTTGTTGAGCAGTTTGGGGGTTATTTTGTTGTACTTTTACTGGTTTTTTCTTTTTATTTGTAGTTACTTTTTTCTTGTTATTTTTTTGTTTCTTTACAGTGGTTGAATTATTTTGGATCCCCACCCCTATATCAGAGTTATTTCTTGGCACTGCTAATGCTTGATTAGTAATTACAAAACCAGACATCATAATAGCTAATAACACTGTCTTAATAAGTGTTGATTTCATACGCGTACTCCTTTTAAAAAACCTTGCTTGTCGGCAAGACCTTTTCCCTCCTCAATAAAAATAGTACCTTTTTTAGAGGTACTATTTTAATTTTATAAAACTATCGTCTATTAGTCAACACTTAAATGAGAATAAATGCTTATTCTATAAGTGACAACTAGGTGATACTCATTATAACTCATTGCATTCTTTTCTGTATCTGATGCTATTTTTTATAATTTTCGAGTTCACCCCAGCTTGGACCTAATTCAAAGTCCATTCCAATAGGGCATCCATCAATGGAGCATCCTCTATCTGTTTGAATAAACTTTTTCGTCATTTCAATATATAGGTCAACTAGATCTTCTCTAACTTCTGCAACAATTGAGTCATGAACCACTGTGAATGGCAAAATATCATTTTGATAGCCTGCCTCGTCTATCCACTTAACTAGATCAATTAATCCTAGAACGTTAATGTCTGAAGCCACGCTCTGAACTAGAAAGTTAACTCCAGATCTAATAGCGTGTTTAGCTACCCCCTGATTAGGAGACCTTGACTCAGGCAATCTGCGTTTACGACCAAAGAAACTATAGATGAAAGCGTTACTTTCAATCTGGTTATTACTATCTTCGATATAGCTTTTAAGCGCGTAGGCTTCTCTAAAATATTTTGCAATAAATTGTTTAGCCTCATTAGTACTAACACTAGCTGTTTCTGCAATTTTTGCTGGCCCAGCTTGATACATAATACCGAAAGTAATAGCCTTTGCATGTTGACGCTTATCAGGAAATTCTTTCTTTACACTGTTTACATCACAAGGAAGATTAAAAATCTGTTTTGCAACATAAGAATGGAAATCTAGTTTCTCAATAAACGCTTTCTGTAGAAACTTATCGTTACTTAGTGCTGCAGCGATATAAACCTCTGCTGTACCTAAGTCTCCTTGTACAATCTTATAACCTGGTCTAGCTTTGAACAGCTTTTTAATATCTTTATTATCTCTTGGAATATTTTGATAATTAAGTACTCCAGAGCTAGATAAACGACCTGACGTAGTTCCATGAATATTGAAACCACTTCTTAGTCTATTATCAAAATCTACGCCGTCTCTAATACTTGAGATGTAAGTAGATAGCATCTTAGTTTTTTCTCTAAGATCTAAGATAGCTTTAGCTAGTGGATGATTTAATTCTCCAAGAACTTCTTTATCTACTGACCATGCTCCTGTTTCTGTTTTTTTAGTTGGTTTAAGTTTAATTATCTTAAAAAACAGTTCTTGAAGTTGTTGAGTGCTATTTGGATTAAAAGTCTTATTATGAATACGCTCGAAGGTTTTAACATCTTCGTGCATTTCTATCTCTGCTAAGCACTCTTCAATATCAATAGTGTATTCTTCTTCTAACTTTGCTAAGTTTTTGAAGTCAATAGGTCCACCATTCTGCTCTAACCTCATTAAAGCAGTTGTGGCTGGCTTGAGAATTTCATTATATAGTTTTGAAAAATATTTATTGCCTAGTACTTTATCTGAAAACTTGTGGTAAAGTTGAAAAGTAGCATCAGCATCTTTACAAGCATAAGGAGCTAAGATTTCAGTAGGTAACATACCATAATTAAAATCTTCTAGCTTAATCTTGTTTTTACGAGCAAAAGCTTTTTTATATTCGTCTAGCTCTTTCTCATAATCTCCAAGATCGGTAAACCTTAAAGCTAGGGGTTTTAGTCCGTGCGTTCCTACTGCTTCTTCTAAGCAGTAATGCATCAACATAGTGTCTTCAAAGTCTGGAAACTCAAAACCATATTCATACACCATAAAATTCATATCGAATTTTGCGTTATGAAGAATACACTTTTTTGTTTTAAATAGGTTATGAAAGTAGTCTTTATATATAGCAACTACGTCTGAGTGAATATAGTAGCCTTCGTGTGCTCTAGTTGATAAAGCAATGCCTAGTACATTACCAGTTCTAGGAGACAAGCTAGAGGTTTCAATATCTACTACTATAGGATTTGCGCTATTTAATTTCTTTATTAGTTTCTCAAATTCTTCCTTAGTTTGAATAAAGGCATACTCTTTATCCTTAATCTCTGAGTCTACAGCTCCTGACAAAACCTTAGTCAAGGTATTACTAGCTTTGACAATATCATCTTCGTACTGTGGCTTAAAGACTGTCATATTGGGATGTAAAAACGGAATGTATTTCTTTTCAATAAACATACCGTTGTACTTAGTAATACCAGTAAGCCCCGCTACATACTTTAGTGGTTCTGCTCCTACAGGACATACAACTTTGTATGAGTCTAGAATTGACATATCTAAGTCAATGTCTTTCTTCAAAATCTTGTCTTTAGGTTTTGAACATAAAAAGTGAACATCAAACTCTTCAGAAAAATACTTACTCATGATTTGAGGGTTCTTTTCTGCTGCTGATGCAAATACGAAAGCTACATTATTTGCCATTATTATATCTATCCTTTGGTAAAATCATATTTAGTTGTTCTTGAGAAAGATCTCCGGGATCTGTATCTTTAGGTAGGTTAATAATCTTTGATTGAATAAACCTTTTATCTAACATTTCTGCTATTCTTTTTGCTCCGTTTTTACCAGCCTCGTCGCTGTCAAATAGTATTTCTACATAAGTAGTACCAATTTTATCCAGAATATCTAGCTTAGGTTTATTAAAATTATTAGCTCCAAAAACACAAACAGTGTTTTCGTAGCCTTTATCCCACATATTTAGCATATCAAATAAACCTTCAACCAAAATAAGCTGAGACTTATCTTTGATAAGATCTAAAGGAAATAGCATATCAGCAGACCTTGCTTTTGCTGGTCTTCTATAATACTTAGGTTTCTCAGACTTATTGAATCTATTTCTACCTTCAATAAATC
>JACCDW010178758.1_pt1 | contig 12362 bp, 16 predicted proteins | sample 7449781 | NCBI WGS metagenome assembly JACCDW01 (sample SAMN15323449, study PRJNA562643) | freshwater metagenome | isolation source: river surface water | place: USA:Blue River Watershed | collected 2017-08-18
CGAAGTCCTCGCAGTAGGTCTTTCGCATACATTCTCTCAAAGTGAGCAACAATGGCCACAATATTCTCAGTAAAGTAGCGAAATTGAGTCTCGCTCAAAGGAATCCAATCTATTGTTCCTGAAGCCTTTGGATTGATCGCGTAGAGATTCCACTGGTCTTCACTTTGACGCGAAGCTTCAGAGGCAAGGAGAGGAAATTCATTCTTCTCAATTGCATGTGGCCAATCCAGTTCAATCTGGTTTAGGGTAAGACTTGGCACACCCTTTGAATTGTTTTTAGGAACGCAAAGAGAATTAGAAATTGTCTTGGAAGGCGCATGATTTTCAGTGAGTAACGAATGCTTTACATTTTCACCGATTCCAAATCGGCCTTGACGCTCATCGGACGCTGGTTTGTCATCATATAGAATAAACCGTTCAACTAGCTGCGTCCGATTCATTCCAGGACCATTGTCCACAAACTTACAAATCTTATCTTTGTCAATGATTACACGGATAAGAGTTGCTTTAGCACCTATACTGTTGTCAAATCCTTCAGACATCAAATCCTCAGGTTTGAATCCAAGAGATGACAAAGCGCGAATAGCTCCGCCAACATTTACAGATTTTAGAGAGGACATCGTTACGGTATGACTGTTTCAAGGAAGCGAATAAGTTCAATTTTCCCAGTTGAAGTTACGCACCAGGCAACGACAAGACCATCATTTTCATCAATTACATGAAGATAAATGTAGAGAGCAGTATGTTTTGAAAGAAATTCTAAGGCACTTTCTTTGGTATCTGTCTGATAAGCCAGCCATGGAGACCATCCGTTCTCAAAAAAAATAGCGTACTTCGTTTTATAGAGGGGGGTAGACTTTAAAATATCCGATTCAACGCATAACGCGTTGCCGCAAACAGAATACCTCCCCATAAAGAATCCATGAGAGCAAACTTGAGTGTATAATTTTTAAACATAGCCAAATTGGTAAAATCGTAGACAGCATAGACAGCTACACCCAATTTAAATGCCTCTAACGGCGTTTCAACTTGAAGAACCAAATAGGCCAATGCTAGATACACTATAAGCGCAGGTCCATACCGAAGGGATAACTCTGAGCCTTGAATGCGAAACACAAGTTTTTGAGCGGTTTCACCTATGAGAAGAAGCCACGGCAAATCAATGAGCGCAAGAAGCAAAACAGTGGTACCAAAAACTTTGAGGTCGCGGTTCATCTAAATGAGTATCTTCTTTTTTATTCTAGAATGCATCCTATCAAGGCGATTTTGTTTGATTTAGACGGTGTTCTAGTAAATTCTCGTCTGCTTCATTATGAAACCTTTCGTGATGCTCTTCACTCTGTAAATCCCTCTTACAGTATTAGCTGGTCTGAGCATGAGAAAGAGTTTGATGGAATGTCTACGAAACGAAAGATTCAAAAGTGTTTGAGCAAAGGTTGGATTTCGGAAGACCAGGGACATCGTTTGTTTGAACTGAAGCAGGCTTTGACACTTCAACGTCTCCCCCTAACGATTAAGCCAAGAGAATCACTACGCCTTTTACTGATTACGTTGAATAACCAAGGATTTCGTTTGTTCTGTTGTTCCAATTCGGTTCGGAACACATTAGATACTACACTTAATCTGCTTGGCGTGCGAGAGTTCTTTGAAGCGACGTACAGTAATGAAGATGTTGAAAATCCAAAACCTTCTCCTGAAATTTACCAATTGGCCATGAGAAAGTCTTTTTTGAATGCTGCGGAATGTCTCATTGTAGAAGATTCTGTCATAGGCCGAGAAGCCGCTTATGCATCAGGCGCACACGTGTTAGAAGTAGAAGATGCGGAAGATGTAACACTTATGTTATTGCGTGAAGCCCTTTACACAATTGAGAAAAAAGGGCATCTTTATCCACGAAGCAAGCCCTGGGGAAATCCGATTACATATCACGTGGTGATTCCCATGGCTGGAGAAGGCTCACGATTCCGAGACGCAGGATACACGATTCCCAAGCCATTTATTCCTGTGGGGGGCAAACCGATGGTTGCTTGGGTCATTGAAAATATGATTCCGAAACATATTCCTTTGGACCATTACAAAATCAAGTTTCATTTAATTGTTCGCAGCTCTCATGTGACAGGCAATCGCTTGGATAGTTTGTTTTGGGACGTCCCTTCCAATGTAAGTTATACCTATCATACAACGGATGGTCTAACAGAAGGTGCTGCTTGCTCTGTTTTGCTTGCTGAGAAGGAAATAGACAACAATGAGCCTCTACTTATTGTAAATTCAGACCAGTACTTGGAATGGAGCCCTGATGTCTTTTATAAGTGTATGTTAAATCCTGAGTATGACGGTTGTATTTTGACATTTTATCAACCGAATCCTTATGATTTGAAATGGTCGTATGCGAAAGTTACTGAAGATGGCCTTGTCACCGAAGTTCAGGAAAAGAAATGGATTTCCCCCTATGCGACAGTTGGTTTGTATGGATGGAGACGAGGAAAAGACTTTGTGAAGTATGCGAAGGAAATGATTGCGAAGAATATTCGCGTGAAAAATGAATTCTATGTCTGCCCAGTCTATAATGAAAGCATCGCGGATGACCAGCATGTCCGTGTAAAGCTTTGTACAGGCATGTGGGGGCTCGGTGTTCCTGAAGATTTGGAGACGTTTAAACGCGAGTACCTGAAGGAAACCTAGAATGGAGCAAATCTATGAACATATGAATACTAAAAATATATGGTACAACACACCTCCTAAGATAAATTATGACCTAAGTAAGGGCAGATGTGTTGCTGCGTACAGTTTGGGTGATTGGTATTTACAGCCTTCCTTTCAACGTATGCTCACAAGACTCCAGTCTATGCTTTCCAAGTATGCCTGTTTTTATAATGCGATGCCTACACAATCCGAAGGTCTTCTTCATCAGACTCTCTTACAGTTTGTCAAGTTTGAGGCCTATCCACATGCACATGAACTTTTAATCAAATCTATGGTATGTGTTACAGAAATCTTAGCGAAAAGCAATTTAGCTTTGTGGATAACGTATAAAGGACTTGTCTGGACACCGACAGGTCTCGCGATAGCTGGATATTGTAACGACGAGTCAACTGTCCAAAAGGTGCGTGATGAAATAGAATCTGCGCTAAAGAGCCATGGGCTTCCATGTGATATTCCATACAAAAATGACATTCTTCATGCCACCTTACTCCGATGGACATCTGAGCCTGACAAAATCACGCTGTTCAAGCTTGAAAAGGAAGTGGAGCGATGGTCTGAATGTGAATTTGGGACACTCCGCGTGCGACAGTGGGTTGTAGGAAAAGGCAGTTGGCGCATGAAAGACGATGAACGAGAGGACTATTTTGCGGTTCCCGTGTATCAGCATATTTGTCACCGTGGGAATTTGTTTGGGGCCGTGAAAGAAATGGAAAATAATTTTGGTGTATTGCTTCAACGCTCAATTCAAGGATATAATGTTGAAGTAGATGTATGGTACAAAGACAATGTTTTGTGGTTAGGTCATGACAAGCCTGAATACAAAATCACACTGGAATGGTTACTGAGTTCAAAGCGGCGTTTGATTCATGCGAAGGATGGACATACCTTTGCTTACCTCCTTCAGGAAACAGGAAAGCGAGCTCTGGATATTCATGTATTTTACCACACGGATGAAGACTATGTCCTGACAAACAAAGGGCTTATTATTTGTTATCCTGGAAAGCCTTTGTTAGAAGGAAGTCTCTGTATGATGCCAGAGCGAGCTTCCTATAGTCCAGAAGAGTTCCAAAAATGTTTTTCTATTTGTACAGATAGTAGGGATGCAGTTTCCTCCCATCCTAGTCATTAATCTCAAGGAAAGAGCAGACAGATGGACTCAAATATCCAGCCATTTGGACTCGTTAGGACTTTCCTATGAGCGTGTAGACGCTATAAAGATGGAGCCAGGTTGGAAAGGTGCGTCGGCAAGTTTCAAAAAGTGTTATCAGCTTGCGAAGAAAAGAAAGTACCCTTGGGTTGTCATCATGGAAGATGATTGTGTTTTTCAGAAAGATGGAAAGGAACGCTTTGAACAATTGCTTCCTCTTTTATGGCAACGTCGTATGGAATGGGACGTGTTTAATGGAGGGAGTGTTCATATTACAAAAGCATGTCGTGTTATGGAAAAGCCACCTTTATTTCAACTAAAGTCATGGTCCGCTCATTTTATCCTTGCTCATTCCAATTCCTATGACAAACTTATATGTATGCTTGACAAAGGTCATTGTCCCGATTGTTTTATGCGTATTGGTCTGAGAAGTTGGGCTACCTATCCTCACATCGCGATTCAACAGAAAGGATATAGTAGCATAAATAAGATTATGAAAGATACACGAAAAAACTTCAAAATTACAGATAAAATTCTTTCTAAGATTCTTCATATGCGAAAACGTTGCTCAACGCGAAAGCAAGTGAAACGTATTGCGAACGCGGAAAAACAGAAGAAATAGAGAGAAAGATTTCTCATAGATATGGACACTGTTCGTGTAGAGGGCTTTGGAAGCTCTTTAAAAGGCCAGAAATTATGGATAGTTGGAGATGAACACTTGCTCCCGAACAGACTTCATGTCTTAGAGCAAGAACTTCTTGGAAGAGGTCGGCGTGTACTTTGTATTGCGGATGGTCGTAAACATGTGCCACGATGGGCTTTATCGTTTGAATGGGATGCTGTGTTCAAAATTAGAGATGCGTTAGACCTTCGTTTAGCCTTGACCTATATTACAAATGCTGCGAAACCAGTTCGGATTGTCTGGTTAGGAGATGAGCCAACTCCAGCAATTCTAGCCAAGCTTCATGTCTCTGATTCAACATTCATTGGCTATGGAAACAACAAACCGCAACAGCACTGGGACGCAATATTCTTTTCAGGCAATTTAGACAAAGGAAAGATTGAAGATGCTCTCATGATACGAATGGGGTCTGCGCGGCTATCACATTTTAATTTACATTCTGTCTTGCCTGAATTGAGAGCCGCAAAAGCAGGTCTTGTCTGGTCCTCCTATGGAGAATCAGAAAAGTCTGGACATTTATATTGGTATGATATTGCGGAAGGAGAGCCACCCTCTGAGCCTTTTGATATGACAGAGGCTGCTAGTTTTTTACGCGAGCTTGCGGACAGAATTTGCTCAGCAAAATAACTTAGAATTTACAGACTTTCTCAAGAAGCGAAAATGTTTGAAGTTTCATGGGCAAAGGCCCATTGTTCAAATGGATTGAGAAATATCCTGGTTTCCATGTGTACAAAGGATTAATCTGAAATCGTGCGGAAGCTTGGAAATTGGGAAGAGGAACAATACAAAAAAGGTCACGCTCAGTAAAACGATACAAATAATTAAACGCTTCTTGTTCCCAGGATAAATGCTGTTGAATCAGAGGAAAATTGTCTCCATGCTTCCATACAGCAGCCAATACAGCCGAGGTTTTTTGTTCGTTTGCTTTACAAAATAAGATTCCACAATTCATACAAGTACTGGGTTCATTGGGAATATCTTCACTGACCAAGACGCATGCTTTACTTTTTCTAAAATTATATTTTTCAATAAAATGACTGAGAGGAATGTCAGGATTTGTGATAACAATGTCATCATCCATCCAGACAATATAATCATACGTATTTTCTTGAATGGCAAGGGCTAAGGCAGGGATTTTACTCCAAGAGGGATGTCTCTCATTCTCAAGGACTTCTGTATAAAACCGAGTATCATATCCATGTTTCTTCGCATAAGCATCCATTAGTGAAAAGGTTTTGGTGTAAAGAGGTGGTCTATCTGATACACTCACAAGACAAATTTTAAATTTCTTGTTGTTTTGAATGGCAAAGCTTCGCACGCCATCGTTTGCGATAGCATAGAGAGTCAAGCCATATTTCGTACAAAACTCATCAACAACTGGTTTCACATAATGCGTTAATTCAGGATTTCCTCTTGTAGGATGCGCCTCATAATCATGACCAAATATCCACCCTCCTTCTTTTACAGCATGACGAGCGAGCTCCAAATCATTACGTACAGCATCATGAGAATGGTCTCCATCAATGTAAACAGCATCTATAGAGCCATCATCCATGGAGTTAAAAAACTCTCCACTAAAGACACGTCGGTGCTCATACTCAGGATAGACTGACATTCTATTTTTTACGAATCCCAGTAAGAGTTCAATATCAAAATGCTCCATACCAAATCCATTGACGTTCCCACTTCCCATGAGACCAATTGTTGAGACATAAGGGTCAACACCATACAGTTTCTTTGGTTTCAGTGTTTTTGCCATCCAATCAGAAAAATCACCAGCAAAGACACCTATTTCAGCCAGTGTAGACCCAGGCTTCACAAGGTCTTTCAGCATTTCCTCGCGCGATTCATATTCCTTCATTCTTATGAAAGAGGAATAGAATGCTTTAAGCATCGTCATCATCATACACCACTTTCACACCTAACAAAAAATTAAAATTGTCCATCCATAGAATCATTTCTCTTCGCTCACCTCTTGTAAACGCACCGAATTCAAGGAGTTTCTGCAAGAAGAACCACATTCTGCGGCGGCATTCAGATGCTTTTACTTCTTTTTTCTCTTTGCGTATCCAAGATTTCACTTGCTTCAGATATGATTTGAGCTCTTTCAATTGTTCATCTGTTAACTCTTCTTCAGAGCAATCTTTGGACCAATGAATTCCTTTGACCAATTTATTTCCCTTGTCGTCTTCTCCATTGCCTAAATTCACCTTGAACAGGTCAAAGAATTTGTAAGTATATGTTGCGGCTTGTCCCAGTTCCTCAAAGAAGTCTTTGTACTCAGCCTGTAGATCCACTCGGTCCATTCTGAATAGTCTTGGTCTCTTCCGATTTAGACTCTACAAGCACAAGCTGCTTCTGCTCAACAGTGTCTCCATTGGCTAGCTTGTAGCAGATGGACACAATGGTAGAGCCTTTCGTTTCGTAACTGAGGCCATATCCGCGACTGTAGTACTCCATATCAACAGTCCTATACGTCACAGTATCACCAATCTTAAACGTAGGAGTAGACATATGTGTTGTAATTCAAGGAAGGATGCATTTCCTATTCAATTTTTGGCAAAGCACAGTATTTATCAAGGCCAATGCTCTTAAAAATGACGATCAGCCAGAAAGCTAATGAAATATAACACCACATACTGGAAAATTCACCAGACCTATGGTAAAAGTATCCTGAGAGAAGCACTGTTGCCGTGATGAGCAGGGCCCATAAGGTTGATACACTTAGCCAAAAGGGAATGACAAGAAGAAGGGGCATGAGGAAAGTAAGCTTTGACTCAGAATACCAATTATGCTGAAGATGACCATTGGGTCCTACAGTTGTAAGTATTGAGCCTTTCTTTCCGAGAAGAATATCGGTAACAAAAATGTAAACCGCAGACAACCCAAAGAAGAGAGTTCGGAGACTACTCTTCTCAATCACATTTGCTGCTCCAAACAATTCTGCCCAAACGGTGACCTGGCCAACACGAGACCAGAATTTGTTTTGAACAGGGTCTTTCAAATGTGTCCATAGATTGTATTCAACAAACTGCATGAAAGAAAATATGGTTCCAATCAGTAAAATTCGCCATTCAACGCCACCCCAGAGGCCAAACGCAAGGCCGACAAGGGAAAAGACCCAACTTTTGAGTGAAACATCTGCGTTCCAGCACATCTACTCTTCTTCAGGTTTTCATCGTCGTCATCATCACCGGAAGGTCTATGGCCAGCAGGCGGAGCATAGAAGCCTTCTTTTAGAGGAGCGTAGAGTGTAGGACACATACGTGAATGATGACCCGCTTCGCTACAAACAGCACAAGGAACGTTATTCATCTTCTTCTATAGTATAGAGTTCAATGAATCTTTAATAGCTTACGCTTTATTGCTTCTTGAAGAGTTTAAACGTGCCCTTCTTGGCAACGTAGCCAGCCTTCTTGAGCTGCTTGAGCGCCTTCTGGCCCGCGGCGTGCTTCTTCTTGGAAACGATGCGGCCCTTCTTGGTCTTCATTAAGTCCTTCTTGGTGAGGCCACCGGAAGTGTGCTTGGCCGTACCGTGCCAGACCTGCGCCTTGGTGCCCACAGTCACCATGGCACCACCTTGCTGCTGCTGTTGCTGCTGTTGCTGCTGCTTGTTCTTGCGAGTCTTCTGATTGGGCATTTCTATACTCGTAGAGGAGAAATTAAAACATCGGAAGCCTTGGAATGCCTCCAGCCATAATTTCATCAATGAGTTCGCTCATTTTCTTTGCATCGTAGACTCCAGCAAAATGAACGAGGAAATCTCCAGGCTGCCACAAAGGCGCATTTGGAAGTCCCATAAGATACGCATTAAAAAGACGACAGTCTTGTGTAATCTGAATTTTTTGACAATCCGAAGGGTTTGTTTCCATGAGTTTACATATCCCTGCGTTTTCCCACCAGATATGATAAATACAATCGGTCTGTTCGTACACACGTTTCCAAAAGTCTCGGAGCCAAGGTGAATTTCGCATAAAAATATTTCCAGCATTGATATGGCCACAAGAATCAAAGGCCATAAGCATATCCTTGTCTTGTTGAAAGATTGGCAGAACATGCTCTTCAAGACGCAATTCAGGATTTGTAATAAAGACATCAGCATCACTTAACCAGACAATTTCACCGTCAGCCATTGTTTCAAGATGCTTTAGAAGAAAAGGTACCTTTGACCAAGAAATAGGTCTTTCTCTATCCCAGTATGCTTCATTCCCTTGAATATAAGTATATCCATGCTTCATAGAATAGAAGCTTTTGGAAGCAAGTGCCTTCTGAAGATTTTTTTTGTAATCTGTACCAATCGCAAGGGTTAATATGTACATTCTAGCATCTTTAGAAAGAAATCCTTAAATGATTCCTTTGAATTGCTCTCGCATAGCTGGCTCTACATAGAGAAATTTACTTTGGTCATCGGGTAGAATTTTTGTATTGTAGAAAAGGCGAAGATACAAATCTAGTTTGCCAAGAGCATATTCAACATACCAAGAAGGCACTTGAATGGTCTCTTTCTTTTGAATCTTGGATAAGAAATTTAATCCACTCCCAACAGACGCGAAATGGACAATTTTATCTCCAAAATCACAATCTTTGTTGAGAGGGCCATATTTATTCTGTTTTCCTCCTTCATTGTCAAATCCACCCATTACATCCTTGTCAAGGATACATACCTTTGCTCCGTGTTGAATCATTATAAATGCGACAGGGTCAAAATAATCAAGAGTTGGTTCATATTTATACCATGAGTATCTGGACCGAAGCTCCCCAATCACTTGATTGTCTAGACTGTTTTCTACAAGTCTCTCTAACAAATGAGGCTCTCTTATTGGAATTAACTCTTTGTTGAATCCAAAACAATAGGTCGCGGTAACATCAGGCAAATGACGTACATCGTTGCGATGTTTGTGTGGATTATTCGGATAATTGCGCATACTTCCTACGAGGTCAAACTCTCCTAGCTTTTGTACCACTTCTTCAACAGCATCACCCCTAAAAATAACATCACTATCAATATGAACTAGATACTTCTCTTTTGCGTCAAGAATTGCCTTTGTCCAAACCTTTGACGTGCCTTTGTGACCTGCTTGAAAGGCTTGGAGAATCTCTTCATTTCCATCAAGACTATGATACACATTGTTAGGATGGTATTCTACCTGTAAGAAATCTTCAGTGCGTCCATAAATATGGAGTTTTCTGTTATGAAATTGGTGGAATGTGCGAAATGCGATACGGCCTATTAGACCACAGTTGACAACTTCTGTAAACACAAAAATATTGTCTGTTGTCATTCTGTCATACCTTATTGAATCACTTTAGGTGAAGGGACCCAGCGGCAAAAATTGAACGGTGGCTCCCTGAATGGTATGGTAACACCCTATGCTGAACACCTCTGAAACAAAGAAGAAGGAAGTCATTTCGTACAAGCGAGATGAAAATGGTCACTTGATGTGTCACCTGTGTAACTTCAAGCCGAAGCCTACACCCGCACATCCACGTGGCAATCCTTCTACGCTCCATTACCACTTGAAGAAGCAACACGAAGGGAATTGCCCAAATGTCTGTAAGACATGTGGTGACCGCTTTCTTCATAAGCTAGCACTAGAGACTCATATTGCGTCTCGTCATCCTGAAACGCTGACCAAGTTTGAGATGTTTCGGTGTGAAGTTCCTGGGTGTGAGTTTGAGTCATTGACGCGTGGAAATCTTGAAATTCACAAGGCTCGGAAACACTGCTCCAATCTTGTGAATCAATATTTGGAAGTCCAAGACGTTGACAAAACAAAAGTCTATCGTTGTCATTGCTGTGAAACAAACTATAAAAGTGGTACAGCCTACCACTATCATATTCTGAAGTGTCTATCTAGTCATAATATCGCTTTGCCTATCTAATTTGGAGTTGAGTCCTCCATCTCATTAATCCTTTTTTTCAACAAGATTCATCATTTGAATCAAATAATATATATGATAGCCAGCAGCAGCAAATCCAGCCATAGCTAAGAGCTCATACGCTGCTCGGGGTGTTTGCTGCTCCATGTACCCTATATAGGTAAGCAAGGGTCCAACAAAGAGAACATGGAGAAGGTTCACCCATAAGCTCTGAGAACCTGCCTTAAACTTTAGAAACGATTTGTATAGATGGTATAATGTTATTACGATACCCACTACAAAGGCTATCTTATAGACCGTTTGTGTCGTATTGGCACGGCTTAGAGCTATATACAAGAAGAATGGAACAACGGCAAAAATGTGGAACAGGCTTAATAACAAGTGTGTATCCATCTATAGAAGTGCCAGAGATGTCTGTTCAAAGTTTTCTCAACAAGTATTTTAAAGCAGAGAGTCAAGCGAAGATTGTACCCGAAGCAGTCCTAGAGCCGATGGTAGGCACTGTTAGACGGGAGCAAATTCAACAGAAAGTTGTTCCTGTCCAGCAGTATTCCAATCCCTTTCACATTTTTACAGATGGTGCGTGCTCCGACAATGGAAAGCGGACAGCAAAAGCTGGATATGGGGTCCATGTCTACAAGGATAGGTCGCTGGATAGAGCAAGTCGCCTGTTTCCGAATGAGCCTCAAACAAACAATCGTGCAGAGCTGAGAGGAATTCAAGCAGCCTTAGACCTCGTGGACCAATACGGAGTAGAATGGTTGAAGGACCACACCGAAATCCGTATCTGGTCTGATTCCGAGTACAGCATTCATTGTCTCACAAAATGGGCGAAAGGTTGGAAGAGCAAAGGGTGGAAGAAATCGGATGGAGGACACATCCAAAACATTGACTTGATTAAACCCATTTATGACAGACTAGAAAGGATGCCTCGTGTCAAGTTACAACATGTAAGAGCACACCAGACAGCATTACAATCAGAATTTCCATTTGATGGAAATCATAGAGCAGATGAGCTGGCAACACGCTCATTGCGTTAATACTTGGCCTTCTCGGAGTCGGAGAGTCCGCGCCACATCTCACCGATTTTCTTGCCCACCGCAATAATATCAGACTTCATTTCGGGATTCTCCTTTAGTATATTCTTGCGAGCCTCCTGCGCGAACTTCATGTAAGGACTCAGTTTGCGTGTACCCTTGGCCTTCTTCTCCTTCTTGGATTTCTTACCACCACCTGTCGTTCCTTCCATAGATGCTCCAGAATTCTTAGGAGTCAAAGTCAACGTGTATGTCTTCCCCTCAATCTCAATCTCTGTACTGGGCATTCTAAAGAATATGAATATTTCTTTTGTATGAAGCTTACCTTTGGAATTACAACAGGAGGCGGACAAGAAGACTATATCAATAAAATAATTGACAGCATTGAAGAGGAACAAATACCAGACTATGAAATTATTGTAGTAGGCTCTTTTTTAACTGCGCGGAACAACACAATCGTATATTTGTTTCCTGAAGACATTGTTCCAATGTGGATAACGAAGAAGAAAAACTTGATAGCAGAAGTGGCAAGGGGTGAAATCCTTGTTTTGATGCACGACTACATTCGGTTAGAGAAAGGCTGGTATGAAGGATTTCTGCGATTTCAGAATGAAAATCCAGTCTGGGATGTGGCCATGTGTAAATTGAAGGATATGACAGGTCGTCGTTTAATTGACTGGATGGGTTTGGCAGGTGATAAAATCTATGGAAATGTCCTGTTGCCTTATGACTATTCAAATCCAAAAGGCATGTATGTTCCTGGAAATTTCTTTATGGTAAAGCGTGATTTCTTACGCGCAAATCCTTTGGATGAACGGCGAAATTGGGGAATGGGAGAGGATGTTGAATGGTCCAAACGTATTTTTGGAGGAATTGAGAATGCCCCTGTGATCCGGAATCTTCTTCAAAAACC
>JACCDW011401292.1_pt1 | contig 12362 bp, 14 predicted proteins | sample 7449781 | NCBI WGS metagenome assembly JACCDW01 (sample SAMN15323449, study PRJNA562643) | freshwater metagenome | isolation source: river surface water | place: USA:Blue River Watershed | collected 2017-08-18
AAGTACGTTCATTAGACACGATGTGTGTCAACGAATCTGAATTGGTTCACCCTTGGTGGTATAATTTCAAATATGCAGCTGTAGGCGTGATTTTTGGTATCGTATTTATCAAAGCAGAGATTATATCTTGGTTCCGTATACAAGAAATGTTCCGTTTACAAAGCTTTCACATGTATGGTGTGATCGGTACTGCAGTTGTGGTAGGAGCCATCTCTGTATTTTTAATTAAAAAATTCAAGATTAAAAGTATTCACGGAGAGGAAATTACGTTCACAGATAAGAAGTTTAATAAGGGCCAAATAATCGGTGGCTTAATCTTCGGTTTGGGATGGGCATTAACTGGCGCTTGTCCAGGCCCGCTTTTTGCTCAAGTAGGAACAGGCGCGCTTGTCATCTTAGTAGTAGTTCTAAGCGCAACTGCAGGTACTTGGGTGTATGGTAAGTTTAGAGATCAGTTACCGCATTAGAGGTGAGAGGTAAGAAGTTAGAGGTAAGAGGGATTTCGGTTTAAGTCGGGATCCCTCTTTTGTTTATTAATATTAAAAAACAACAACAACGCAAAACAATTAAATTGAATTATGAAAAATCTAAATGCCATAGGACTAGACAAGTCTAAATCAAAAGAGCTTGCGGAGAAATTAAATATTCTTTTAGCGAATTATTCTATCTTCTATCAAAATACAAGAGGATATCATTGGAACATCAAAGGCCAAAAATTCTTTGAACTGCACTTAAAATTTGAAGAACTATACAGCGATTTACTTTTAAAAATTGATGAAGTTGCGGAACGAATTCTGACCTTAGGACATACCCCACAGCATAACTATTCTACCTATAAACAGACTTCTCATATTACTGAAAGCACAGAAGTTTCAGACGGGATAAAAGCAGTGGAAAATATCCTTGAGTCATTTAAAATAACAATCACACTCCAAAGGGAAATCCTAAATTTAGCAGCTGAGACGGAAGATGAAGGTACAAATGCTTTAATGAGTGATTACATTCGAGCTCAGGAAAAACTAGTATGGATGTATTCTGCTTTTTTAACTACCTAAGTAAACATAAAAAGACGCTATCAAATGACAGCGTCTTTTTATATTACACCTCTCACTTCTTACCTCTTACTTCTTACCTCTTATCTCTTACCTCTTACCTATCTAAACGTATAATCCACCCCTGTCACTTGACTCAACAAAGTCTGAGGGCCATCTAAAATCTTAGCGTCATGTCGCAAGGTAGGTGTCACCGGTGAGAATTTTGCCAAATACTCTTTCATCATACTATGTAACGTATAGGCTGTATTCTTAGGCTCCTTCACCCCTCTCATGCGGCAAAGCATATCCTCTGGATCTCCGTCGCGTTCACAAGCACAAAGCACATAGGATTTATCTAATTCCAAAGGAGCACCACCGATAATCACTTTTTGAACGCGATGTCCTACTCGCTCAAATGCTTTAAATTCCACTTGCATGCCTTTGAAACGGATAAACCAACCGCCAAAACGCAAAGACGCATCTTGTGCAAATACGTTCTGTAATTCCTTCTCCAACCAATTCATGATTTGTTGGCCCGTCGCCTTCGCCGTCCGAATTGTAGAATCCACTGGTAACATATCATATAGATAACCTTCCGTAATGGCGACTTTTCCGTCCTTACCTGGCACACGTGGTGGACAGAAACGGAATCCATTCGACAGAACTACATCTGCATTAACCTTCCATTTTAACGCATCAACGATCAAGGTATCAATTGTATTTTCTACCACAAAGTTGCGATACAACGGAAGCGTACTATACCCTAACACTTGATCAATTTCAGATTTGAAGGGTTTTTCTAATTCCTGAACTAAGTTCAAAATCTCCTTTTTAGCAGGGTATTTAATTGGATCAACCTCAACTAATTCATACGTCGACCCAGTCACTTTACCATCTTTAACTTGAATATCTAACTTACCGATAAAGGACCCGAAAGCACCTGGTTCAACAATCTTGGTATACTCCGCTTGAATCGGTTTGCGAACGCGCTCATGCGTATCAGCACCAAAAATATAATCAACGCCCTCACAATGTGGATTATTTCCCAAAGCAATTTGTTGAGATAGCCCCAAGTGAGATAAGATAATGACAAAATCACATTGCTCTTGCTCGCGCAAAAGAGTCACATATTCCTTCAGGTTATCCTCTGGTTTGGTATAAATAATCCCCTTGCTATACATGGGAGATTGACGCAAGGGAACCAATGGATCCGTATATCCCAAAAATCCAATCTTAACGCCTAGTCGGTGCATGATTTGATAGGGCTGAAAAATCAACTCCCCTTTCTTCCCATCGCCTAAATCGTGATACATATTGGCACAAATTTTAGGAGCCAAAAGCCCTCCCATTAATTTCTGCATATTCTTCTTATAATACACAACTTCCCAGTTCCCAGGTAGGTATAAATCATAATTCAAGGCATTCAACAAGGGTACAAAAGCCTGACCAGTCGTCTTTACAGAAAGCATCGAACCTTGGAACATATCCCCCGTATCGAGTGTAATGGTATTCTCAGGATTTTCCTGCTTCATGCGATCCAAAGCTGTCGCCATGTGCGCATAGCCACCCGCTTTCCGGAAAACAAGTTCATCCTTTTCCCAAAACAACTCATCATGCGCGTGCAATTGGCAGTGTACATCCGTCGTTTGTAAAATGGATATATGACCGCTTGCAGGTTTAGCAGGGCTCACAACCGCGGGAGCAGACTTTGCCACTGAACTAGCGCTTGGCGCTAAAGCGGCTACACTTGTTAACAGCCCACCTTGTAAAAATTTTCTTCTAGAATTCATCGTTTAGCTTTTAGATTTCTTGTGTTTGGCAATCCATTCTTTGATGGGTTTATAAGGACCGTATTTATGTTGGGACTCAGGAAAAGGATCCACATATGGCCCAAAAGGATGATCAAAGGGTTTACCTGAAATATCTGGCCAGTCTTTTGATAAATCTTTGGCTGGTCTCGGCATTGAATTAACATAGGCAGCTAGATCCCATGCTTCTTCATCACTTAATTGGGGTTTATCATAGGTAGCACCCAGCGGCATATTGTATTTCACATAGCCAGCAAAGTTGGACATGCGGTAAAGACCCGCCCCATGATTATAACTATTTTTCCCCCAGAGTGGAGGATAGGTATATGATTTCCCTCCATCAGCTAAAACACCACCTCCATCAGCTTGATGACAAGACTGGCATTTCGCGGCATAAACCTCTGCCCCTTTCGTCGGATCGATGGCTCTTTTTAGTCCTTTTAATTTAAATATTCCGGAACCGCGTGGTACTTCCTTCTTGGCTACGTCAGTCCCCAACCATTTGATGTAGGCTAAAATTGCACGCATTTCCTTACTTTCAGCAGGTAAAGCTTTTCCATTTAAGCTGCGCTCGAAACAGTCATTCACTCGTTTTACTTGATCTTCAATGGCACCTGAACGGGCTCTAAATTTTGGATATGTCGATTGAACCGCGAAATAATTATTTCCCCATGGTTGGGTCCCCGCATTCAAATGGCAATTTTGGCAATTCATACCATTTGAAATAGACTTCACAGAACCCTTTGGACCTAAATATTCGGACGTATGAGCAATCAATTCGCGACCATAAACAACCAATTCTTTTTCTTCTGGCGCCAAATACATCATCCGCCAATCGGAGGGCGCTGTCCAAAGGTGTGTGAAATTTGAGTCCGGCGCCACATAAACTTGCATGGAATCAATCTCTTTGGAATCCGCAGAAACAAATGAATAACTCGTGTATAAAAATAAACCTACCAACGTGATAGCAAGTGTATACAACAATGACATTAATAAATCGAAACGCTTTGTTCGTGGACTTTGATGTGACATAGGTTAGTAAAATAATAGCACAAGGTAAGGGATAAAATAAAGATACGCTGTGACCAAAGTCACAGCGTATAAAAATTAGGTACAAAATTTCCCACAAAAAATTACATTCTCTCTGTTGGTGAGTTAACTATCGCATCAAACTCGCTTTGGGTGATAAAAATAGGCTTATATGTACCATTAAGCGCTAATATATTTTTATAAAAAGAACGTAAATGATTCCGACTCCCCTTATTTAGAAAGTCATATACCAGTCTAATGTCTTGATTATTGGTCACAGCTATCGATTTATTTAAATCCATAATATCAAGTTCTTCAATCTTGGCACCAACTTGATAAGCCGAGAGTAAACTTTTATGACCATCTGCCACTAAAACACCATATAGACTTTGCAAATCGGTATCTTTAAACATACCAATGGGATTCGAATCCATGGGATCTGAAAGTTCATATTTTCGAATAATACTTAGCATGGCTTCCATGTGACTCAGTTCACTGTTGGGAATATTCTGAAATACCCTTACCCCATAGCGATCAAATAAAGTCTTATAGACATCATAGGCCAACTTTTCCTCTTCTCGAATAAATAAAACACGGGCTTTCTCATCTTCCTCCAAGGACTCCTTGGGTAACCCAATTACGGATTGATTGATTGCTGCAAGGCTAGCAGTTAGATTTACTTGTCCAGTATCATTCGGACCTGCTTGCTGGCAACTTAAAGCTAAAATTCCCAATCCTAAAAAAACGATTATTAAACGTGTCCTTTTCATTTTGATTTTGTTTACATGAAGTCCAAATGTAGCACAGCATTTTAAGTGAATACGTGATAAATCACACGAAATGGTGTAATTCCGATCCTGATTATTGTCACTTTTTTAGCTATTAACTTTTGGTAATATTGGGCACTAAAAATAATCATCTATGAAAATTCATTACCAAATCCTGGTCGTTGGTGGTGGCAACGCAGGTATTTCCATAGCTTCACAATTACTAAGAAAAGATGCCTCTTTGGACATCGCTATCGTTGATGGGGCTCAAAAACATTATTACCAACCCGCTTGGACACTCGTTGGTGGAGGTGAGTTTGATATACAAGATACCGAACGCGAGGAAGCTTCCGTGATTCCATCAGGTGCGACGTGGGTCCAACAAATGGTTTCCAGATTCAAGCCTGACGAAAATAAAATTACCCTAGCTGATGGCACAGACCTAAGCTATGATTACCTCATAGCTGCTCCGGGCATTCAATTAAACTGGGGCGACATCAAAGGATTACCTGAGACATTGGGTAAAAATGGGGTTTGCAGCAATTACAGCTTTAAAACAGCACCTTATACCTGGGATTGTATCCAGCAAACAAAAAAAGGAAAAGCGATCTTCACCACTCCCCATACCCCAATCAAATGCGGAGGTGCTCCTCAGAAAATCATGTATTTGGCGGCTGACTATTTCCGTAAAAATAAGATTAAAACACAAGTTGAATTTTGGAGCGGCGGTACTCGGGTATTTGGCGTTGATAAATATGAACTCACCTTAAAAAAAGTCATCGAACGTTACGGAATTAACACCCAGTTTTTTGTAAAACTTGATGAGGTGGATGGGCCAAACAAAAAGGCAAAGTTTGTGGGGATTGGAGAGGCCAACAAAGACAAAGAATATTGGGTGGAATTTGACATGCTCCATGTCACACCTCCGCAATCTGCTCCTGATTTTGTAAAAAATAGCCCGCTAGCGAATGCAGCAGGCTGGTTGGACGTTGACAAACATACTTTACAACATACTAAATACCCCAATATTTTCGGGGCTGGGGATGCAGCAAGTTTACCCGCCTCGCGAACCGGTGCTGCCATACGAAAACAAGCACCTGTTGTAGTGGATAACTTAATAGCTGCGATGCAAGGAAAACTCCTAACCACTAAATATCATGGTTATTCATCATGTCCGATCATTACCGGATATGACAAATTGGTGTTAGCTGAATTTGATTATGATAACCAACCAGTAGAAACATTTCCTTTTGATCAATCCAAAGAACGCTGGTCGATGTACCAAATGAAGAAATTCTTACTCCCCTACCTGTACTGGAATCAAATACTAACAGGGAAAATGTAGGATAATTTTGTAGTTTTGTCCGTTAATTCCTCCGTGTAATGCACATTTTAATCGTTCATGATCAGAAAATTCCCGTGGCTGGTTACGGAGGAACAGAACGGGTGATTTGGGGTCTTGCCAAATCGTTATCCGATCTAGGTCACCAAGTTACCTTTTTAGTCACAGAAGGTTCGCATTGCCCTTTTGCAACCGTTCTAACTTGGAATCCAAACCTCTCGTTAAACGAGCAAATTCCAGCATATATCGATGTGGTGCATGTAAATCATAATCCGCAAGAGCAAATTGCAAAACCCTATGTGGTTACCATACACGGCAATCCAAGCGCAGAAACTACCCTGGACAAAAATGCTATTTTCGTCTCCCAAAATCATGCCAATCGCTATGGATCTCAATCCTACATTCACAATGGATTGGATTGGTCGGATTATGGAAAACCTAATCTCCAACATCCCCGAACGCATTTTCATTTTTTGGGCAAAGCAGCTTGGCGTGTAAAAAATGTTCAAGGGGCGATTGATACCGTTTTAAAGACCCCAAAAGAAACACTGGCCGTCTTGGGTGGAACCCGATTGAATTTAAAAATGGGGTTTCGGATGACCTGGAGCCAACGGATCCAATTTTATGGGACAGTAGGAGGCCAACAAAAATTAGATCTACTCTCCCATTCCAAAGGCTTGATCTTTCCGGTTCGTTGGCATGAACCCTTTGGTCTTGCCATTACCGAAAGTTTGTATTTTGGATGCCCAATCTTCGCTACGCCTTATGGTTCCTTAAATGAATTAGTTCCTGCACCATTCGGATTTTTGAGTTCAAATATAGGTGAGCTTACCCAAGCAATTCAACTGGCGGATGATTACAGCAGAAAGGATTGTCATAACTATGCAAGGGATGTATTTGATTCGTTCACCATGGCGAATAAATACCTAAAAGCATACGAAAAGGTGTTAAATGGGCATTTTCTGAGTGAGAGTACCCCCCATTTACTAGAGAAAGATTCTCCTAAATTTTTACCTTGGAACGAATAAAGCCTGTGACATTTATCACAGGCTTTATTTTTACAAAAGTTTAGCTTGCGCTAATATTTAAGGTAGGCCCAACCGGCTTCTTGTTTTAAAACGACTTCTGCAACGCCTGAAGGTACAGTTCCAGCTTGTGAAAGAATAGTAGCACGATCAATTTTACGTTCACGAATCGTGTTTTCACATGCTTTAAATAAGACACCTGAAGCTGCGAGTTCGGCAATTTTTGATTTTTGTGTTGTTTTACCATCGACCAAAATACCAATGGCTGAACCATGAGCAACTAATTCGATTTGAGTAGCTGGCCCTAATGCCGTTTGAAGATTAGAGATATTTTTCAATGCGCCTTGCCAAACAAGGGTATCACTCGTATTTAATTGAATGACCACTTTGTGAACAGGATTCTGAGCAAATGTGGCTGAAATAGCTGAAATGGCAATAATTAGAGTTAGTATAGTCTTTTTCATAGATATATTTTTTACGAAACTAAACATTTAGTCACATGAAAGCAATGTGGGATGAACGATATCAACAAGAAGAATTCCAATATGGAATAAATCCAAATGATTTTTTTGCCCAGCAAATCCAAAACCTACCCGTTGGCAGAATATTAATTCCCGCTGCAGGCGAAGGGCGTGACGCAATCTATGCTGCAAAATTGGGTTGGGATGTATATGCATTTGACCTAAGTGAACAAGGAGAAGCGAAGGCCATGAAATTAGCGCGCCAACAACATGTTCAAATACATTATGTGAGTGCAGATGCGTTAAAAATCCAATTTCCGCTCGAATCATTTGATGTGATTATGTCGACCTATTTTCACACGGCACCTGAGGTCAGACCTGAAATTCATGCCAAATACATTAAATGGTTAAAGCCGGGAGGTACATTGTTGTTGGAGGGATTTAACAAACGCCAACTTTCCTTTACATCTGGAGGACCTAAACATGTCGAATGGCTATTTTCGTCAGAAATTCTTGCTACTGATTTTCAATCGTTACATATTCAACTAAATGAAGAAAAACAGCGGGTATTGAACGAAGGACCCTTGCACCAAGGAATGGCAGAGGTCATTCAATTATGCGCGACAAAAACAATGATCTAGGGAACCATACTTCGAGACAATTATCACGATGCAGTCCTTTTTAGTCCCTTAACTTTGACATATAAACAAGAAAAACATGCTACAATTCATTAAAAACCTATTGGGATTCGGACCCAAAGTAGATATCTCAGACTTAATTGATCAAGGTGCCACGGTTGTGGACGTTCGTACACCAGCAGAATTCAAAGATGGCCACTTCAAAGGGTCCATCAATCTTCCATTACAAACGCTAGGAAGCCAAATGAACAAATTGAAGAAAGATGAGGTTATCATCACATGTTGCCGGTCTGGAAGCAGAAGCGGTATGGCGCGCCGCCAATTACAAGCAGCTGGATTCACGCAAGTTTATAATGGAGGGCCGTGGAACACGATAAAGAGTTGAGAGGTAAGAGGTAAGAGGTAAGAAGTAAGAAGTGAGAAAAATTAATCATTAAACAAGATTGCTAGCGACTAGAGACTAGCGACTAATGACTAAAAAAATGAGCAAATTCGCAGAACTTTTAAAATCACCAGAACCGGTGTTGGTCGACTTCTCAGCGGAGTGGTGCGGACCATGTAAGCAATTGAAACCTATTTTGGAGCAACTGAAAACCAGAGTGGGCGACTCTGCCAAAATCATCAAAATCGATGTAGACAAAAATCGATCATTGGCTGACAAATTCCAAATTCGGTCAGTGCCGACCTTAATCCTTTTTAAAGACGGTAAATCTGTTTGGCGACAATCAGGCGTTATTCAGGCGAGTACGTTGGAGGGAATTATTAAACAGCATTCCAGTCGCTAGTCGTCAGTCGCGAGTCCCAAACATTTACTACGACCCTTACTCAACATAATTTAAGCAGATGAAAAAATTAATCCTTTCTCTATTAATCGCATCTTCGCTAATCGCTTGTTCTAAACAAGAAGGATTACAAGATGTGTCAGCCACAGAATTTCAAAGCCAATTGGCATCCTCAGAAGATAAGCAAATAGTAGACGTTCGTACGATCGACGAATACAATAATGGACATATTGAGGGTGCTATTTTAGCCGATATCTCGAGCAATTTGTTCCAAGAGGTCGCTTCAAAACTGGATAAAGACAAACCTGTATTTGTGTATTGTTTATCAGGTGGCCGTTCAAGTGCTGCAGCGAATCAGTTGAAAGAAATGGGCTTCAAATCCATCACGAACCTCAGCGGAGGGATGTTGGCCTGGCAATCAGCCAACCTTCCCGTATCAACAGACGGTAATAGTCCAAAAGCAGCTGAAGGCATGACCCTAGCTGATTTCAATAATCAAATCAAAGGTAAGAAACTCGTAATTGTGGATTATAATGCGGTTTGGTGCGGCCCATGCAAGCAATTAAGTCCCGTATTAGAAGCGTGGATTAAGGCTCAAAATGGCCAGGTAGAATTGATCAAGATTGATGTGGATGCTAACCAGGAATTGGCAAAAGCCAAGCAAATCGAATCCATCCCCTACTTGGAATTCTACAAAGACGGCAAGATGGTTGACAAGCAAATAGGCATGGGAGATGCAGCCAGTATGACCAAGCAGTGGACAAAAACGTTATTGTAAAGATGATTTTTTCTTTGGCTAAGCTAAACGCTTTGCCAAAGTTTGAGGCGTTTTCACGCCGATTCCCTAGGCTAAAAACCTAGGGATTTTTTTGTTTATAACCCCAAGGTTTAACCTGGGGATTTAGACGAAATAGCGCCCACACTAACACCGCATCCGTTTCCAAACAATTACCGCCGATAGGACCGTTAAGCCTGCAATGCTCACAATGGAGATTGAATACGAAAAATAAGCACTTAAAATACCGGTGAGTAGCGCCCCAATGGCATAGCCTGAATCACGCCAAAGTCTAAATATCCCCAAGCTTTTCGCCCGATCCAATGGATGCGTATGCGTTGCAATTGCCGATAAGAACGTTGGGTAGACCATTGCCGTACCTAATCCTAAAACAACAGACAAGCCAACGAATTGAAAAAAGCTAACAGCCCATATAAGCCCAACCAAGGCAAGCGCCTGGATGAGAAGGCCGTAGGCCAACAAATCTTTTTGGCATATCAAATCAGCTAATTTACCGGTACCCAGTTGGCCTAATCCCCAAACTGCCGGATAAATAGCTGTAATGATTCCAATTTCAGCCAAGCTAAATCCCTTCGATAGCAATAGCATCGGAAATAAACCCCATACCATCCCATCATTTAAATTATTGACCAATCCTGCTTGCGTAATCGATCCTAAATTTCGATCAGCCCAGGTCGTTTCCCAGAAAATAGATTTCAATCGTGGCACATGACTCTCCCCCACTGCCGCAGCCACATGCCCTTGCGTATCGTGCACAAAAAAGATACTTAGTCCCAAACCTAAACCAACAAATGCAATACCGATATAAAATGGATAAGGTCGAATGCCATAGTTTTGCGCAACCCAACCGGTTAAAAAGGCAACTAGGCCAACCGATATATAGCCCGCAAATTCATTGATTCCCATCGCTAAACCACGATTCTTGTCGCCAACTAAATCAATTTTCATCGTGACGGTACTCGACCAAGCAAAACCTTGGTTTAAGCCTAACAATACATTCGCAGCTATGATCCAATTCCAGCTAGGCGCCCACATCAATATAAAGGGAATCGGAATAGCAAAGATCCATCCCAAAATCAATAATTTCCGCCGACCTACCTGATTCGCAAAGTGACCGGCATAATAATTTGAAACCGCTTTAACTAATCCGAACACGACGATAAAGGAAAACACAGCAACGCTAGAAGCAATACCAAATTCCTGTAAAGCGAGTTGGGGTAAGATCGAGCGCTCAAGCCCCACCATACCGCCTACAAAGGCGTTAACTAAAACCAATAAGCTAAATTGTTGCCAATTTTGACGTAACCCTAATTGAGTTTTCATGAATACTTCCGATTTCCTGCAAATTGACAAATTGCTGCTCAGAAGCATTTAACAAATGTTAAATTAGGTTCTCTTCGCGCGAATGCGACTTAAACTTACTTGGGTAATTCCCAAATATGAAGCAATGAATTTCAGAGGAGCACGACGCAACACCTCCGGTTGGTCATTCATTAATAATTGATACCGCTCTTCTGCCGTATGAAACTGTAAGTTTTCAATGCGCTGAATCGTCTGAACATAGGCTAATTCAAATAGGCGTACAAATAAGCGCTCAATATCGCGATGCGAATCATATAAAGCGAATAAGTCTTTGGTTGAAATTGACCATACTTCGGCATCTTCCAACACCTGGATTGCTTTTTTACTAGGCAATCCAGCAAACAAACTTTCGGCACGCGCGATTAAGCAAAAAGGGCCATAAAAGCCCTCTGTAATGTCATTCCCTTCATGAAAATAATAAATACGTGCCATGCCCGACTTTAAAAAATAAAGCGTCTTGCATGTCTGGCCAATTTGCTGGAGATCTTGATTTTTACGAACCAGCTGGGTATGAATAATCGAACTTAACGCAGACATAGCTTCTTTAGACAAGCTAGAAATTTGTGCTAAATGTTCGACTAATTCTTTGGCCATGAAATGAGTTATTGTTTCTCGAATCCCAAAGAAACGGAATTCACACAATAACGCAAACCTGTTTCCGTAGGACCATCATCAAATACGTGCCCTAGGTGACCACCACATTTGGCACATGTAATTTCAATTCTACGCATGCCCAAAGTTAAATCGGCCGTTTCTTTGATAACACCAGCCTTGATTTCTTTGTCAAAAGAAGGCCAGCCGCAATGCGAATCAAACTTGGAGTCAGATTTGAATAAACGTGTACCACAACCCCGACACGTATAATATCCCTGCTCGTTGTGCATTAGAAATTTACCCGTATATGGACGCTCAGTCCCTTTTTGACGTAAAATATAGTATTCGTCCTCACTTAACTTCGCTTTCCACTCAGCTTCAGTTACGGGTAATTTGTCCATGGATATAGGTGTTTTAGGCGTTTGACTGCAGGCTTGGAATGCCAAAGCCATTGCGAATAAGAAATAAGGAAATGTTTTCATACGATTTCGTTTAGGATGAAACGAAAAAAAACACGAAATGTTTTACTCGATTAAATCTCCTAAGAACATTAAATACGGTGTTTCAGAAGGAGAATCAATATCCTTATAGCGATGGTAATTACCTAAAATCAAATTTTGTAAGGTTTTCTTTAAACGCTTCCATCTTGCCTCCGGAAGATTTGCCCGGCGATCCCAATATTCAATACGAGTATCCAGCGGCTCAAACCGTTGGTTTGGAAATT
>JACCDW010099888.1_pt1 | contig 12360 bp, 11 predicted proteins | sample 7449781 | NCBI WGS metagenome assembly JACCDW01 (sample SAMN15323449, study PRJNA562643) | freshwater metagenome | isolation source: river surface water | place: USA:Blue River Watershed | collected 2017-08-18
CAAGTGAAAACCATTGATTATGGAATGACCTTCGAAGGCCGCCCATTAATGATAGCAATTATTGCATCACCCGAAAACTTAGCAAAAATCGAAGAAATTCGTACAAATAATTTAAAAAGTATCGGACTTTTAGAAGGCAAACCAACAGGAAAAGTTCCTGCTATTGCTTGGCTAAGCTACAATGTACACGGAAATGAGGCTGTAAGTTCAGAAGCGGTTTTGCAGGTTTTGTATGAGCTTCTCAATAAAAATAATGCCACTACGCAGAATGTTCTTAAAAATACGGTTGTTATTCTCGACCCGTGTATTAACCCTGATGGGCGTGACCGCTATGCACAATGGTATAATCGTGTGGCTAATCAAGGTGGTAATGCCGCTCCTTTTGCTATTGAACATAACGAACCTTGCCCTGGTGGACGTTTTTCGCATTATATCTTCGACCCAAACCGTGACTGGGCTTGGCAAACGCAAGAGATTTCTCAGCAACGTGTAAAACTTTATAACCAATGGATGCCACACTTACACGCCGATTTTCATGAAATGGGTGTAAATACTCCGTATTATTTCCCACCATCGGCAAAGCCTTATCACGAGGATTTGAGCAAATGGCAACGTGAATTTCAGCAAACGTTGGGCGAGTTTAACAAAAAATATTTTGATAAAAATTATTGGTTATATTTCTCAAAAGAAAATTACGATTTACTCTACCCAAGTTATGGCGACACCTACCCTTCATATAACGGTGCAATCGGTATGACCTATGAGCAAGGCGGTGGCGGCCGTGCAGGTTTGGCTATTGCTAAAGAAGATGGCGATACGCTGACCTTGACACAACGTATTTCGCACCATTTTGCTACGAGTATGGGTTCGTTAGAAGCCATTTCGAGCCGTGCAGACAAAACTGTTGAAGAATTTAATAAGTTTTTTACGGATAAAACGGCTAATGGCTATGGTACTTACAAATCGTATATCATGAAAAGTAAAGGTGAAGAAGCTAAGGTTCAAGCCCTAACCAACCTTTTGGATAAACTTCAAATCAACTATGGATTTGCGGCTAAAGAGTCAACAGCTACTGGGTTTGGCTATCAAAGTCTCAAAGACGAAACCTTTAAAGTTGAAACTAACGACCTGATTATTAGCACTTACCAACCAAAAGGAACACTCGTGAAAATTTTATTTGAGCCAAAAACAGCTCTTGAAGATTCTGTAACTTACGACCTCACTTCATGGTCATTGGCCTATGCTTATGGCTTAAAAGCCTTCGCCACCAAAGAGAAACTTGCAATGGTTAATTCGCAGATGTCAACTACTAAAACTACCATAATCGAAGGCAAACCTTATGCGTATGTAGCGGCGTGGAAATCGTTTGAAGATGTGAAGTTTTTATCAAAAGTTTTAGCAGCGGGAATTAAAGTTAGATTCAATGAAAATCCGTTTGAGATTGATGGTAAAAAGTTTGATGCAGGTTCATTGATTATTACTCGCACCAATAACGAACGCATGGGTGATAAATTCGACAAAACGATTCAAGCAGCGGCGAAAGAATTTAATATCAATCTTTTAGGTACAACCTCAGGAATGGTTATGAGTGGAAATGATTTTGGCTCTGGTTCGGTAAATGTATTGAAAAATCCGAGAGTGGCACTTATTGCGGGCGATGGTGTTGTTTCAACAGCCTTTGGTGAGGTTTGGCATTTCTTTGAGCAGCAAATAAAATACCCGATTACGGTGATTGAGGGAAATACGTTTTCACGAGTTCCGCTTGACCAACTCGATGTAATTGTTTTGGCTGATGGCAGCTATGACCGAATTTTTGGGAACGGCGATGCTCTTAAAAAATGGATTCAAGGAGGTGGTAAGGTTATTGCTCTCGAAGGAGCAACAGGCTATTTTGCCGATAAAGATGGCTATGCCTTGAAGCGTAAAAAAGATAATTCGGCAAATGATAAAGCCGAACTAAAAACATACGGCACTCGTGAGCGTGAAAGCATCATGGAGCAGATACCTGGGGCAATTTTCAAAGTAGAAATTGATAAAACTCACCCACTTGGTTATGGCACAGATGGTATTTACTATTCGTTGGTACGTGATGTATATGGCTATGATTATATGAAAGATGGCTGGAATGTGGGGTACATTAAAGAAAACAATCACGTAACAGGTTTTGCTGGAAAGATTGCGAAAGAAAAAATGAAAAACACGCTTACTTTCGGTGTACAAGAAATGGGACGTGGAAAGATTGTTTACATGGCCGATTCTCCGCTTTTCAGAGGTTTTTGGTATTCGGGTAAATTGATTTTTGGAAATGCTCTTTTTACAGTAAATTAATTTTTTCACCATTAAGTGCATGAAGAACGCAAAGCTTCACTAAGAAAAAACTCAGTGTATCTTTGTGTTCTACGTGCCTCCGTGGTAAATATTCAACTCTATAAACTATGAACAATACTCGACGCTCATTTCTAAAAACAGTTCCACTGGCACTTGGTGGAGCTTCATTGGCAACTCCTACCTTTGCCGAAAATCCAAAACCACAAACAGCCAGTCGAATTAAACTCAGCGTATCGAGTTATTCGTATTGGCATTTCAAAGGAGATAAATTTCCGATTGAAAAAGTAATTGATGAAGCAGCAAAACTCGGACTTGACGGCATTGATGTGCTTCACCGACAAATGGATGGCGAAGACAATGCTTATTTACAAAAACTTAAAAAACACGCCTTTGTGAATGGCATAGCCATGACTTGCTTGTCGATTCATCAAGGCTTTGTTTCGCCCGATAAAGCAGTTTTGAAAGAACACATCGACCACACGATTCATTGCATTGAATTGGCCTACAAAATGGGCATTCCATGTATGCGTTTAAATACGGGTCGTTGGGGGACAATCAAATCTTTTGATGATTTTATGGCAAAACGTGGTATCGAACCTGCTATTGCTGGTTACACCGAAGATGAGGCATTCAAATGGTGCATTGACAGTATTCAGCAGTGTATGAAAAAAGCCGAGGAATGTGGTATTCTACTGGCTCTCGAAAATCACTGGGGGCTTGGCTCTACTCCCGAGGGAATGCTCAGAATCAAAAATGCGATTGATTCGCCGTGGTTGGGACTTTTGATGGATACTGGCAATTTCTTAGAAAACCCTTATGATAAACTGGAGAAAATTGCTCCACAAACCAGCTTTGTACAAGCAAAAACATACTATGGTGGTGGCGAATGGTACACCCTTGATTTAGACTACAAACGTATTGTTGATATTCTAAAAAAAGTAAACTATCAAGGATATATTTCGATTGAATTTGAAGGAAAAGAAGACCCAAAATCAGGGGTTCAAAAAAGCGTAGATTTACTCCGAAGTGTATTGTAATAAATAAGAATGTCGATTCGATAGCTGATAATCAGTGTACTTACAAACTGATTATCGGCTTTTTTGATGTATAGATTTGTTGACATTCTACCCATAAAAATTATCAATGAAAAAAGCTATCTTACTTCTTATTTTGAGCCTTATCGCTCAAAACATTTTTGCACAAACGCTAAGTTTAAGTGTCAGATTACTTGATAACTCGAAAAAACCTGTCATTGGAGCGAGTGTTAGGCTTATTAATAAAGCTGACTCGAGCAAAGTCCAGTACCGTATCTGCGATACTACTGGTGTTGCAAAGTTTATTACAAAGACTGGTCAATATCAGCTAAAAGCAAGTTCAATTGGGTATAAAAACCTTGAGAGACCACTTACTATCAATTCAAAATCAAACTCATTTGAGTTTATTATGCAAGAGGATGCCAATGCTCTTGGCACTGTTACGGTTGTGGCACAAAAGCCTCTGGTAAGCCAAGAGGACGACAAAATAATAATAGACCCAGAACCAATAGCCAGTAGCAGCACAAGTGCCTACGAAATTATGGAAAAAACACCAGGACTTTTTCTTGACCCCGACGGCAATATTTACATCAGCAGCACTTCTCCTGCTACTATTTATATCAATGGGCGTGAACAAAAAATGAGTGCAGCAGATATTGCCACCATTCTAAAAACATTGCCGCCTAATAGCATACAGAAAATTGAGATATTACGCTCACCATCAGCCAAATATGATGCCAGTAGTTCGGGAGGAATCGTAAATGTTATTTTGAAAAAAGGAGTTAAAATTGGTCGAACAGGAAGTGTAGTTACAGGCATGAATCAAGGACGATTTGGTAATCAGTTTCTTAGTTTGAATCTGATGAATAACGATGGTTCTAAGAGTTCGTATTTTAACCTAAATTACACTCATCGAAATTCTTATGACCAAATAGAAACCAATCGTAATCTAAGCGAAAACACCTATTTGGCTCAAAAATCTTATGCAACATCGCCAGCACAAGTATTTTATAGTGGCTATGGTTTTAGCTATGACTTAAATCCAAAATGGACTTTGAATGTTGATGGAAGAGGTTCGTATAACGATAGTCGCTCAGAATCGAGCAACGAAAATACAGTAAAAACAATAGGTACTGAGGCCATTCGTTCACAAACTCAAAACGATGTTCGAAATCGAAGTAATAATTTGATTGTGAGTCAGGGAGTTTCAACAAAATATAAAATTGATACCATCGGCTCAGAACTTACAAGCGATTTCTCGTATAATTTTTTATCAAACAAAAATAAACAGAACTTCATTAATCAGTCTATTCCCTCAATACAAGACCCACTTTTGGGCAATGGCAATATCGAAACACAACGCCAATCATTTATCGGGCAGATAGATTTAAAATACAAAACTCGTGGAGATATTACCATCGAAAGTGGCTTAAAAACGTCGATTTTATCTTTTCAAAACGCCACTGAATATACCATCCGACTGAGCGGGCAAGCAACTCTTGATGCTTCACGCACCAATAAATTCGACTATAATGAAGCAATTCATGCAGGCTATGCACAAGCATCAAAAAAGATAAATTCAGTATTAATTAAAATTGGTGCAAGGGTAGAAAATACCAATATGTATGGACATCAACGAATTCCGAGCGATACTACATTTAAAATTAACCGAACTGATATCTTTCCGTACGCTTATTTGAGTCGAAAAATTTCTAAAATTGCAGGTTTCGACCTCACGGGCTACCTAATTTACCGTCGCTCGATTACTCGTCCTGTTTACGACTACCTCAACCCTTCGCCTAAATACATTGACCAATATCTTTACGAAGCAGGAAACCCAACCTTGAAGCCTCAGTTTACCGAAAACTATGAAGCAAATATCAGTGTTGATAATCGTCCGATTTTTGCATTTGGCAAAAATTACACGCATGATATTTTTACCAATGTAATTTACCAAAGCCCTGACAACCAATCTATTGCAGTAAGAACTTATGATAATTTGGGTAAAAATGAAGAAACTTACTTTAGGCTTTTGGGAGCAATTCCTCCAGGAAAAAAATATTTTTTCGTAGTGGGTACTCAGTATAATCATAATAAATATGATGGACAATATCAATCAAAACCATTGGAATTTAGCCGTGGTAGCTGGTCGTTTTTTACGTTTCATCAGCTAAAATTCAATGATGTTTCGAGCCTTACGATGAATGGTTTTGTCCGATTAAAAGGGCAGTTACAGTTCTATGAATTGAGCAATTTTGGTAGCTTAAACTTGAGTTATAATCGCTCATTTTTGGCCAAAAAACTATTATTCACACTATCGGCTAATGATATTTTCTTCACAAATAATAATCGCTTTACACTTAATCAGGGCACAATTTCGGCTAATGGCTTCAGAAAATCTGATACCCGACGATTGGGCTTCAATATTCGGTATAATTTTGGTATCAAGAAAAAAGAATCTCAAAGTAATATGATGAATTTTGAGACGTTAGAAAATAATTCAAAGTAAAATTTCAATTAAATGAGCTACAACATTCAGGTTTATACAGCCAAGACCATGCTGGCCGAAATGGAAGCCGAATCAGAAGATTTTTTTGATAATGATAAAAATCTGATTCCTTTCACAGAAAAACAGATTCAGACTTTAAAAGAGCGTCTTTTGCAACAAAGTTTTGAAATATCAAAAGAAGATAAGAAAGGTATTACTTTTAAAAACGATAATTTTGAAGGTATGAGAGCTATTCTTACATCAAATGCTTTATACTTACGTTCGAGTTTCGATGATGCTTTTGAAATAGGCATGATGGCTTCAGAACTGGCAGATACTGGCGAATTTGCCAAATATGACCCACAAGCCGATGGTTGGGAGGTTTTAGGCGAGTAGTTTTTTAGCATGAAATTCCTGTTGAAGTGCTTGCAAGCAAGTTATGCACAAACAGGCTCCATCAAAATCCCAGACAGTTATATCTCTGATGTACTGGGTTTCATCAAATGTAAGGCTAATATTTTGGCAATCGCACTGACCCACATTATTTGCCTTACATGTAAAAATACTCCCACACCGTGGGCAGGTATCGGGTACGTGCTTAGTCATGAAGGTAGTAAATCGGTAAAATAATAGGTAGAAATATGTTCGTTCCCTTCGGCATCTTTAAAATTATAAGTCTTATCGACAGTTTCGCCAATTTCAAAATTAATTGAGTTCTTGTAATAAGGTGCTTCGTAAACAAATGTATGAAACTCACCGTTTTCGCCACAAGGGTCAATATTTGTGGGGAGTTCTTTGATAAAATCTCGGTCGAGGATTCTTCCACAAAAAGATTTATCCAGCACATTTCCATTCACACTAACAACGATAGTTTTGAAGCCCAAGTCCCAAAATTCTGCCAGGAGTTCGAGCGAAGGGCGTTTCCAGATTGGAAAAACACCTTTCATGCCAAATTTAGTCAAACGTTCTTCTCGATGCTGACGCAAATCTTCTAAGAAAATATCACCAAAAATTGAGTATTCGATGCCTTTTTGCACCATTGGTGTAAGTTCTGATTCCATTTGGGCATGATACTCTTCCATTGAAACAGTTTCTGAAAGACGTACTTTTAGCAATTCAAGTCCAATATTTTCAGCTTGTTTGTCGAGCAGTTCTTCACGCACACCGTGCATGGATATACGCCCAAAAGCATTGTTTACGGTTGTGAGTAGATACTGAACATCAAAGTTTTTTTCTTTCAATACATGGTAAAGCGATAGAGCCGAATCTTTCCCTCCTGACCAATTCATCAATGCTTTTTTATGTGGCTTTCTCTGCATGATTGTTCATTTTTTTTGCTCAACAAATTTCTTTCTCAAGTGCCAAAAAGTGAGTAAAACTACCATTTTCATTCATTAAAGGTATAATTTCAATATTACAGTTATACACTTCGCCGTTTTTTCGATAATTAATAACCTTAGCTTTTAGTGCTTCAAATTTTTGGAGATTTTCACGAATTTTTGTTCGGCTTTTCTCATCTGTTTTTTCACCTTGTAGCATCATCGGTTTACTGCCAATCAATTCTTCTTCAGAATACCCAGTTAATTTCATAAAATTATGACTTATCCAGATGATTTCTCGTTCTAAATCAGTGATGATTATCGAATAGTTTTCAGATAAAAAATCTCGAAAAGGTAAATCAATCTGCCAAGAAAATTGTTTTTTCAGAGCATTAATTTTTCTCAAATCTTCTGCAATATCCATTTGTTTTTGCAATAGAGGGTGAGCAAGACCCCAACTATGCAACGGTACATTTGTACCTGTTTTTTTCTGTCTTGATAGGCCCGAAACAAAATCCATGTATTTTTAAATTATGTTTGGCCACTAATTTTGCCAAACCAGTTGAAATCTCAGATGTTAAACATTCAATTAAGCACACCACCCCGATAAATGTGGGTATAACTTACCTAATGTTTATATCCTAAACAAATATTAACGTAAAACCAAATTTGTCCTAAGTGGTAACAAATAAACAATTTTTATCTGTAAAAATATAATTAAAAACCTACCGTGAGAAAAATAGAAGTCTGTGGTAATGTCTTGAGTTCGCCACCACCTAAGTTTTGAGCAAGTGGTTCTTGAAAAGAAAATCCAACCGAAAACGCTCTGTAGTAGGCTTGAACTCCGAGGGTACTAAGCAATGTATAACCACCTGTTTGTGAATTTGCCAAGCCTTCTTTGTGGTCTTTAAATCCATAATCAAACGACGAACCGAGATTGGGCATGATGGAGAGATGCCCGAAGTTTTTTGTGTAAAAAGCTGTCAATGAAGCACTCAAACGGTTGCCAAATTTGTAATGTCTATTACTTTGGGTCGAAATCCTGCCTCCTACTTCGGTGTTTAAACCAAACTTTTTGTAGCGAACTGTGTGAATGGCACTCAGCAAAAAATCAGTGCTACCCGTACCCAACTGAAAATTGGGGTTAACTTCGGTATCAGCATAGCCATATTCAAACTTGCCCGTTGGTAGTTTTATTCCTCCACCAATCATTAAATTATGATAGATTCCGCTGGTGTTAGTTGAGTCAAGAAATGTATTCAGAATATTGTAATGAGCCAAGAGCAAAACATCGCCAATACCTTTTTTCTGCGTTTTTGTTCCTGAATAAAGCAGGGTTTGTTGATTATCATTATAAGGTAAAAATGCCAATACTTGCAAGTTTTTAATTGGGTAAAAACGCCCCCAAACTTCGAGCGTTTGATACTCTTCTTTGGTTTTGAGCATCTGACTATTGAGGTGAGAATCGAAGCTACGCAAACGATAACGCAGACCCACAAACTGGCTACCCGAGCGAGGTAAAAGTCCAACAAACGAGCTTCCGTTTGCACAGCCACACAAATCGCAAGCTGAAACGGATAAACTACTGATTAGTAAGGTTATAAGTATTAAATTTCTCATTTTTGTAATTATAGCACAAGTGCAGACATGGGTTTATCAGAAGTATTTACACAAATACTTGATAATGAAAATATTAAGGTCAAAATAAAATTTAAACTCTTACTTTTTGATATACTTATCGGGATTTTTCACAAAGCTCTCTTTACAAGATTCGCTACAAAAACTGTATTCAACATCTTTGTGCTTGGCAGTTATTTTACCACTTTTCTTTACTTTCATGTGGCAAACTGGGTCTTCGAGTTTGGTTTCTTTTTCAGCCGCTTTTTTATGTTTTTGCGTTGGATTTGCTTCTTGAGCAGTGATATTCGAAGAAATAAAAAGCGTGAAAACAGTCATTATTAATACATTTTTCATAAATCTTACTTATTTAGATTATTTTAGACTTTGTGAATTTACGACGCCACCAAAGCATAAAGCCCGTAATGGCCATTAGCCCAGGTGTAAGACCCAGAATTACGTAGAGAATTTTTACTGGAATCCCCCCATAATTACCAACATGTAATGGAAAAAACAGGGCTTCTACTTTGTTCCAAAATGCTAAATCGCCGAAGCGACTTATGCTTAAAAATTCACCTGTATTAGCATCAAATCGTACTACATTTCCACCCGCAAACATTGGATTTTGGTCTTTAAGATTACCCCGAACGCTGAATTTCTTATCGGGTTGCGTTGGTAAATAGACATAAGACGGTACTAAATCAGGCATTTTCTTGAGACTCTGAGCATACATTTTATCGAGCGATGCCTTCACCAATATATTATTCGGCGTCTGCATTATTTCTTTTTTCCAAGTTTCAGACTCAAAAGCAAATAAATTCATCCAAAAACCTGTAAAAAATACAATTGCATTGAGCAAAAGCGACCAAACGCCTACCACTCGGTGCAAATCAGAACTTAACATTCGCCAGTTTTTGGTTTTTATTTTTACTTTGAAAGTCAGTACCTTCCAAATAAATTTTCGGTAAACGATAAAACCTGTAATGATTGAAATGAGCATTGTTAGCCCGAAAATAGCGGTGAGAGCCGCCCCTAACATTCCGAGATGAAAAGAAAAATGAAACTGAAAAAACCATTCAATCCAGCCTACTTCCAAATCATCACTCCGCCCCAAACGCAAGATTTGGCCCGTATATTGGTTAATGTTTATCGCTCCTAAATCATACGATTCTATACGAGCATCATTCAAATACAAGCGAAAATGATACGATTGGTCTTTCTCGGCTGTTGGGTTTATCCATGCAATTCCGTCTAAATTTGGATATTTGTGTGTAATAATTTTATACAAACTATCAATCGGCAAAACCTTTGATTTAGGATTGATAATCAGCGTTTTATGATAAATTAATTCATCAAGTTCATCTTTAAAAATCAATATCGAACCACTCAACCCTAACAAAAGTAGAAATACTCCAGTGATAAGCCCCAACCAACTGTGAATGCTAAATAGTAAACGTTTAAATTTGTTGTTCATATTTTTGGTTCATATCAATTTTAACTTGATTAATGACAAAGTAAGTTCTTTTCTAATTTATTCTATGACAACACAAGTTAGAAACTTATGCTACAGACTTTTAGGGTGCTGCAAATCTTTTATTTTTCAGAAACTCGCTATCTGTCAAAGTTTTCAAGAAAGCTATCAACTTTTTTTGCTCATCGGGCGTGGTTTGTATGCCGAGTTTTTGCCCATTTTTTAATGATGGGTCGAGCGTTGGTACATCCAGAACCGATTCGTTATAGTGCCTTAACACCGCTTCGAGCGTGTAAAATCGGCCATCGTGCATGTAAGGGACTGTTATTTCGACATTTCTAAGGCTCGGAATTTTAAATTTGTATTTATCTGAGTCTTTTTGTGTAATTCTATGCCTTCCTGTGTCTTCGGTATTATAAACTGCCAGCCCATTGTTTCGATAACTTTGGTCGGTAAAGAGTTCACCCGAATGGCACGATGCACATTTTTGCTTGAAAATCTCCATACCAGCCAGTTCTTCTTCGCTCAAAGTTCCCCCAACTTCTTTTCTGACATATTTATCATAGCGAGAATTGGCCGAAACCAATGAATTCATAAACTGCGAAAGTGCTTTTAAAAAACGTTCGGTTGTGATTTCTTTACTACCATAAGCTTTCTGAAAAAGCGTAGCATATTTTTCTTTCTTGCGTAGTTTTTCAAGTACATTTCCCAATTTCTCGTCCATTTCTACTGGATTTTCTATCGGAGCTATCGAAAATAAATCTAAATCAAATACGCCACCATCCCAGAAAAACTCTTTCTGAAAAGCCATATTCTGAATCGGTGGAGCATTTCTGATTCCTCTCAGATTATCAATTCCGTGACTCACATCATGACCATGATGCGTAAAACCCGACGCTTGACTATGGCATTCGGCACAAGAAATTGTTCCATCTCTCGATAAATCTCCTTCATAGAATAACTCTCTACCCAATTCAAAGCCACTTTGTGTGATAGGATTTTTGGCAAAATCATAAACAGGCTTTGGAAAATTGGCAGGAATGGCAAACAATTCTTCGGGTTTAATTTCTTGAGTGATGCTCGAACAAGCAGCACCCAAGAAAACTAAAATACTGATAATAAACAACTTACATCTATTTCTCATCAGTCTTTATCATTGTGAACATGGTCAACGATGAAACTTTGAGCATAATTTTCGGCAATAACTGTACCCGCCGCAGGAGCGTGAATCATGTATGATTTTGCAATACTAATCTGATTTTTAGCACTAAAAACCTTCGTAACATCATTGATGATATGAATAGTAGGAGCAATATCTTTTCTTACCGTAGCCACTTGACCAAATGTAAAATTGAGTGTTTTTAAATTATTTGGAGTTACGGCAGTACGTCCACCAAAACCACCGATATGAAACTCATATTGAGTCATGCCCATCATATTGTTCGCAGGAATCGCAGGTGAAGTACCCTCCATTTTGAAGAAAATATAACCCGAATTCCACGACCAATACATATTATCTGAGCCATAAGAAGCTGGGTCGAGTACGCCAGTTCGTTGGCTTACATCAGAGATAGATTTCAAGCTATCAACACCGATTGTGTAAGTAAGGCCAGTGTAGTTGGCAGCAGGCACATCTTTCAAGGTTATATTCAAAGAATTAGCCTCTGATTGACGAACCAAAAAATATTGGTCGGAAAATTTTACAACCTCACCATTTTCTTTTTTCAGTGCAATATTCGATATAAAATAGTTAAGTTTCGTAACGGTAAACTCCTCACCAGCAGCATTTTTTGCTTTTGTTTGGCCAAGAACAAGTTTTTGGTCGCCGATGCGATTATCGAATTCAATCATTATCGAATTTTTATCATTCGGCCCGATTTCTTCTTCTTTTTGGCAAGAAATAATTGATACAGTTGCGAAGATTGTTAAGAATAATTTTGATATATTTTTCATTTTTTTCTACTTAATTAAAATAAACAGATAGGTATCTGTGGTTTATCCACAGAAGTTTATGTGATTGACTATAAGCAATTTACAGGCAATGAAACAAGTTTAGGAACTCGGCAGAATTCCGTAAAAAGTATTAATAAAAAGTATTTAAAC
>JACCDW010001569.1_pt1 | contig 12358 bp, 19 predicted proteins | sample 7449781 | NCBI WGS metagenome assembly JACCDW01 (sample SAMN15323449, study PRJNA562643) | freshwater metagenome | isolation source: river surface water | place: USA:Blue River Watershed | collected 2017-08-18
GGCATCCTGAGAAGGTAGTCGTAGTTCCCGTCTATCATCTCGAGCCCCATCGCGGTTATGCCCGCTATGATCTCCTGCTTCGGGACGTTGTTTATCTTCAGCTTCTCGTCCAGGATGGCCTTGATGAACCTTCCCCTGTTCGAGAGAACCTTCAGCTCCCTGTTCATCTTGGCGAGCATGTGCTCCTTCCTCTTGAAGTAGTATCCCAGCCTGAAGTCCACGAAGTACTTGATGATGTCCGCAGCGGACTCGAAGACCTTCAGCTTGCCGTTCTCGTCCAGGGTGGAGAAGTTCTCCGTAGACGCCTCCTCAAGCTTGAGCATCTTTATGAGCTTCTCGTCTGTCAGCTTCTCCAGGTCGGTCCTGGTGAACTTTATGGTGAAGTCGATGTTGTCCTTGCAGTTGTCGTCATACGAGACGATCTTCTTCTTCGCCTGGAGCTCGTCGAGTATCTCCTCGTACTTCTCGAGGGTGTGCGACGGCGGTATCTCCGTTATCCTCACGGTCGAGGTGTTGACCTTCTGCGCCTTGCCCCTTATTATCCAGCGCTTGTGGTTCTCCGGGTCCCTTGTGTACGTCCCCTCGAACTCGGCCTGCACCGGCTCGGGGTCTACGAACGGCTTTCCCTTCAGATAGGCGATGCACGCGTCAGCTATCCTCTTTACGTCCCTGTTGAGTAGGTTGGTGGCGAATCCCACCGCGATGCCCGACGAACCGTTTATGAGGACGGTAGGCACGATGGGCAGGAAGAACTTCGGCTCGATGGACTCGCCTTCCTCTGTCTTGTACTCGAGGAGCTCGAAGTCCTTGTACAGCAGCCTGAAATTCGGGGACAGCTTCGTCCCGATGTACCTGGCGGCGGCCGCCTGCGGAGACCTCAGCGATCCGAACTGGCCTATCTCTTCCAACAGGGGCGCGTTGTTCTTGAACTTCTGCGCCATCGTCGTTATGGCGTTCTCGAGGGACGTGTTCCCGTGGTGGTAGAAAGCGTCGCTGGCGACCTTCCCCGCGAGCTGGAATACCTTGAGGGGCTTCTCCTGCCCCGTCTTCCATATCTGCCCGCATACGTGTATTATCTTCCTCTGGGTCGGCTTGAACCCGTCTATCACTGACGGGATCGCCCTCCCTTCCACTACGTACATGGCGAACTCCTTGTACTCCTGGCCGAGGAAATCGGTTATAGATTTAGTGTTCATACGACTATATATGCGATTTTGCGCCCGATGTCGGCGTTTCGGCAGAAGAATGCTATCCGACGATGCCTTCTATCCTCTGGTCGCGGCAGTATTGGACTATGTCGTCGATGTCGTAGTGCTGGAGGATCTGCTCCATGGACCAGCCGTCCAATATTTCAGAAAGGTCTGGGTTCTTGGCCTGAAGTATCTCCTCCATCGTGAAGGTGCCGAGTATGTCTCTGCCCTCGCACTCGAAATCGACCTCTACGTTCCTGTATGTCCCTGGCCTGATGTTGACCTCGCTTATGTCCAATGAGAACCTCTTCTTGTTCATATTATCTATTGTCTTTATTTTCCGAGTATGTCGTCTATCTTCTTCGACTTGATAAAGGTCCTGAAGGAAAGCACCTCGCCCAGCTCGACTCCCTCGATGAGCTCGTCGAAGCCTATCTCGTCCGTGAAATAGGAGTCGAGAAGAGACGTGTCGATGCTCTTCTTGTTCTCTATCAGGTACTTGATGTACTCCCTTTCGTGTCTGTCCTTGTCTTCCATAACGCTAATATACGTTTATATTTTTATATATAGTGTATGAAGATAAGGAAATTTTTACAGTTCATCGAGGAGTCGTACCTAGAAGGATCCAGGGCGCCCCTCTACCACATCACACACAAACTGGCTGCGATATTGGCGTCGGACACGCTGAAGATGGGCAAGCCATCCAGGGCGTCCCACGGAAAAGAGAAGTCTATCTCGCTCACTAGGAACATCGACTTCACCAACGATGGTTTTATTATGGACATATTGGAGATAGATTCAGATGCGCTGAGGAAGGCGGGGATAAAGTCATACCCTGTCGACGAGATTATGTGGGACAGCGGGAAGAGGAACGATTATGTCGTCAAGGTGAAGAGGAACCTTTCCAAGTCCGGGTTCGACGAGTTCAAGAAGGGAATGAGAGGCACCAAGCACGGGACTGACATGCCCAAGGAATGGAGTCTCGAGTACGAGTACGAGGAGAGGATATACCAGGACGTCGAGAATCTGGGAAGATATATCATGTCGATAAGTCTCCGAGATATACCTAACGTTTTTTTCGTAAATGAAATGTCCGCATATCTCGAGAAGTACCCGCACATAAGGGTCTTCCTGATAGAAGGCAAAAACGCAAGGAAGAGGAAGGACATCACAGACATGTTCGTCAAGACCAAATCTAAGAAAGTAGCGGCGAAGTAATGAAGAGGATAAAGTCATATGATGGCTACATAGCGGAGAAGCTCCTGCTCAAGGACGACAACCTGAAGGCAGCGCTGACCTCGTACGCCAAGTCTCCTGAGAATATGGAGAGGATACGCTCAAACGCGGAGTCCTTATTGGGGATGCGATGGGAAGAGGCGGCGGACGCGCTGAAGGAGATGGGCTATTCCGACTACCTGATAGACGGGAAGGACATAAGGAAGGCACTGGACAGGGAGGATGTCGACGGAGTTGTCAAGGTTCTTTTGGACGATGAGATAAAGACGCAGATATCCCTTTCCAAGAGGGGAAGGCTCGGTAGGTACCTCGAGGAGAGGGGAGGGGCTTTCACATTCGGGATGCTCAAGGCCATATTCCTGGACGCGAAGGAGGCCAAGCTGGGGATGGACGTAAAGAAGGCAGGGTGGCAGATGATTCCTCGTGCGCTTCCGCTTCTTCTGGCACCGTTCTACCCGACCCTTGCCATAATAGGTCTGGTCTTCGGTACTTCGAGGACTTTCAACAAGATACTCAAGCCGCTGATGTCCAGGATTGACTCGGATTCCAAGTACACGGACTTCCTGAAGACCTTCGTCGACTACTATATGAGGATACCGGAGGGAGAGGTCAGCGTAAAGGACAGGTTCTCCAGGGCATTCGTGGTCACGGACAGGCTGATAGACGCGCTCAGACAGGAAGTGGTCGATGCGTTCACGAAGTCTCTGATAGCCAAGATGTCAGAAGAACCAGAGGACATGCCTGTCCCAGATCACTACGTCGAGAACGAGCTCAAGAAGTACCTTAACGACAATTTCGACGTCGATCCGAACATACCTCTAAAGAACTGATTTATAAACAACTCTGCTTTCCTGATATATATTAGCAAAAAGAATTTTCAGTTTTGAAGAAATTCAAGAAGCTAGACGACATATCCCACGTCATATTGAGGCCTGGGATGTACATAGGATCGATTAAGCCGCACACCGCGGTCAAGTGGGTGCTAGGGGACGACAAGAAGATGTCACACCAGGAGCTCACATACAACCCGGGTTTCCTTAAGATATTCGACGAGATAGTGACCAACTCCGTAGACGAGAGCAAGAGGGATGGAAGCAAGCTCGACACCATAAAGGTCGACCTGAACAGGGAGACGGGAGAGATAACCATCTGGGACAACGGGGGAATACCTGTCGTCAAGGACGACGAGCACGATGAGTGGATTCCCGAGATGATATTCTCCAACCTGAAGGCGGGATCCAACTTCGACGACACCGAGGACAGATCCTGGGCGGGGACGAACGGAGTGGGTTCTACCCTTACAAACATATACTCTTCCAGGTTCACCATAAGCACGTGCGACGGAAAGAACCTTTTCACGCAGACCTTCACCAACAACATGAGGGAGAGGACGGAGCCTGTCATAAAGAGGTCGAAGTCCGGGCACACCCAGATATCATTCCTGACCGACTTCGAGAAGTTCGGGATGAATGGACTGGACGACAGCCATTATCTTATGATACAGAAGAGGGTATGCGACCTGGCGGCGTGCAACCCTGGGCTCAAGATATACTTCAACGGCGAGGCTATGTCGTTCTCTTCTTTCGAGGGATACGTCAAGCTGTATATGCCAGAAGATAACGGAATCTACTTCTTCGAGGAGAAGAAGGACAAATCGTGGTCTATCGCGGTCGGTCTTTCCGAGGCGGGATTCCAGCACGTCAGCTTCGTAAACTCCACCGACACTTACGACGGCGGTACGCACGTCGACTACATAATGAACCAGGTCGTCGCCCAGATGAGGGAGTTCTTCATGAAGAAGCACAAGGTGGACATCAAGCCGTCCGAGCTCAAGAACCACATGACCCTCTTCCTGAACGCGACCGTCATCAACCCCAGCTTCTCGTCCCAGACGAAGGAGAAGCTTATCACCGAGGCGAAAGACTTCGGTTTCCAATGCGAGGTATCCTCCAAGCTGATAGCGCAGGTTCTCAAGTCGGAGATCGTCAACTCGATACTCGATTGGATACAGAAGAAGAAGGACGCGGAGAACTCCAAGCTCCAGAGGGAGCTCAACAAGAAGCTCGACAAGCTCAAGGTGGACAAGCTGATAGATGCTAAGGGCAAGGAGAGGTGGAAGTGCTCGCTCGCCATATTCGAGGGGGATTCCGCGTCGGGCGCGTTCAGGAAGTACAGGACGCCGGAGTCGATGGGTGCTTTCTCGCTGAGGGGTAAGTTCATAAACGTGTCCGAGATAGCCAACCAGAAGCTCGTCCAGAACGTGGAGGCGGTCAACCTGATGGCAGCACTCGGCCTAAAGCTCGGACAGCCGATAGACATAAGGACGCTCAGGTATGGTAGGATACTTATCTACACCGACGCAGACGTCGACGGTAACTCCATCTCGGCGCTGCTTATAAACTTCTTCTACAAGTACTGGCCAGATATGTTCGAGAGGAGGATGATATACAAGGTGGAGACACCTATCGTCGTCGCGGAGGCCAAGGGGAAAGGAAAGAAGAAGGAGATATTCTACACACAGTCGGAGTACGCGGAATGGGAGGCCAAGGCGGACATGAGGCAGTGGGAGATCGGGTACAAGAAGGGTCTCGGCGCACTCGTGGACGATGAGTACAAGGACATCATAAACAATCCGAGGCTCACCCTCATCTCCAGGGACGAGGCAGCGACGCAGTCGCTCGACATATGGTTCGGAAAAAATTCCGATCTAAGGAAGACGGAATTGCTGAAATAATTCGCTATCTTAGCGGAATGGAATATACTGCAAGACATATAGGCGGCGGGTCTTTCGAGGTCACGCTAGAAGGTGGAGAGGTTAAGCAAGCTGGATCGGGAATCGTCGGGATGATAAGGTACACCTATTTCGAGGACTTCGCGATGCCCCCTGTCGGATGGGAGGTGACCAGGGAGAAGCTGATGGCGGACTATGTGCCCAAGGTCCACGCGGACATCGCGTCTGGCAAGATAGCGCCTGGTCGTCACGATATGGGGCAGACGGACTGGATAGAGAAGTAGGCCATGAGGGACAGGGCGTGGAGAAGGGATATGTCCGATCGGGTCTTCTACAGGAGGCTGAAGCAGGTCGTTGCTGGGCGCTACAACTCGAGATACCATCGGGACGCGAACGGCTATTTGATCTCTGATCCTGTATGGATGGATATGATCGGGACTATGGAGGCGCACAACATAAGGTCTTTCGGGAAGCCGTATGAATCCTATGGGTGGTGGGAGTCCAAGTACTCTCCCAACAAGGCGAACGGAAAGAAGGGGATGTGGGGAAGGCCTGGCGACATGCCGAATACGAGGGAATACAACACCAGGCTGTTGAGGAAGATAAAGCAAGAATATGGAATTAAATGATCTGATACCGAAGAAGAGGAACATCGCGGTTAACTGCGAGGTCAAGGGCGATATGCTCTACTATAGGCAGAGCCATATTTCTCCTCTTGTTCCGTTGGCCTACGTCTCTCAAGACGAGGTCGCCTATGTCTTCGCGGATCTACGGATAAAGAAGGCGTGCACGGCCGTCATCCAGGAAATAATGTCAAAGGGTATGAGATTGTACCTGGCGTATCCGGACTCTTCCAGCCCAAAAGGGGTCAGGAACTTCAAGTACAAGGTCATAAGGCACTACCTGCTGGTCTACGCGGACATCAAATGGAGGAAGGACTTCGACAAGATCGGATTCGACCTTCCGAAGAACCTGGTGGAATGGGTCAACGAGTGCGCGGACATGCCGCTCCTGAAAGAGGTATATGACGAGATTGGGAAGGAAGTGGAAGCCCATCACTATGATTGGTACGCGAAAAGAGATGTCTACATCTATGACGAGGAGACGAGGGACATATGGCCCGGCCTCTGGAGGGACATACAGATAAGCCAACTGTTCTGATTTCTATGGAAGGTTGAACCTCCTTTTGTAGACCATATAGTTATTCATTATCTCATCTTCGCTCAAGACCCTATTGTACAATATGACAGAGCTGATGTTTCCTTTCCAATATCCACCAGAATCATATCCCGTCGCAGGGTTGTATCCAGATGCTCCTATTCTCTCTAGCGCGCTGGCGTTGTATATGTACTGCTGGAATGTACTTGGCTGTCCGTAGTCCAAAGTACCATAGTTCACGCCATTGTGGTAGAACTTTACGACCCCACTTAAATCGTGTGTCACCGCCCCACAAAGCCATGAACCATTCCCTATGGGAAGCGAGTTGCTTACGTACCCAGAACCTGTCGACCAATGGTATCGCCAAACCGAACCATCGATCATAACGAAAAAGTTCCAATTCCTTCCAAGTTGGACTCCTGTCGAGTTCGCCTTGCCGAACATCGCCCTGAAGCCATAGTTCGGCGCCCCAGTGAGACCTGTCGTGAAAGTAGTGGACATCTGCGCGACGCACATTATGGTCTTCCCATAGTAAGGTACGTTTAGCTGGTTGGCAGATACGTCGAAGTATTGATTCGATCCGTTAAATAAAATCGTGTTTCGGACGACCGTCCCATCCGTATTGTTCCATACTTGGTATGCACCAGGTGAATTTACAGGATTCGCACTGCCTCTCGACCTACTCAAATCATTAATTGGGTAAGTCACAGGAATATACGATTGTGTCATATTAATTGTGCGATGATTTCCCGCGTCGAAATACATCAGTACGCTGTCGTCTATGAGCTGTCTCCCTCCTTCTGCTGAACTTGCCATAGACTATATATAAAAATGATCAGATCAGAATTAAGAGATCTTTGTTTTTCCCTTCCTGGAAAGAGCACCAGGCAAACCTCTCATCGGACGAAACCCCGAACTCGAATCCGTTCCTCCTCAAGAAGTCAACAGAACGGATATGCTTGATATGGTTTATGTCATCCAGCACGACAACCTTGTTCTTCAGGACATCCTTCCCATATGAGATAAGCCTCTTGAACTCAAGATGCCCCACTCCTCCAGAGCTGTCGAGGAACACCAACTGCTTCCTTTCGTTGTTCACGAATAGGTCGAGCGCTTCCTCGACCACTACCTGCTGGCAGATCTCCCTCATATAGAAAGTCTTCGGGAAATCTGAATCATAGTTGGTGCCTATCATCTCGAAAGGCTCGTCGAGGAGCTGCTTTATCAGGTCTTCTCTCTTCAAGGATAGGCCGTGTATCATGCAAACGTTTGGATATTTCTCAAGGTTCTCGCTCGACTTTAGCCAATTGACGTAGTTCGCCTCGATGCTGAAGACGTACTTCCCCGTCTCAGCGAACACCTTCGTCGAGCCGTCGCCCTGGTAGGCACCTGTCTCTATTATCTCGTCGATCTGGTTGCTTTCCAATAGTTCCGAGATGACAGACCTGAACTCTTCGGTCTTGAGCTGTATACTGAATTCGTTGTTTTCCATGCTTGTTTTATGGAAAAATCGAAATTAGTTGTTGTGCACGTATGTGTCTGGGTATTTGTCGATGAACGTCATGTCTTTCATCTCCAATGAGTATCCCCAGGCGTTGAAGAACCGTATGAGATCTTCCAGAGATTCGTCCTCGAACCCGAAGAAGGTGAGAGAGTCGTGCTTCGAGCCGATTCCCGTGTAATGGTACACCTTCACTCTTTTAGGCTTGTCTATGGTGAATTCGGCTACCATCGCGTCGCCATATGTTATGTCGACATTCAGCCTCAATGTGTCGGGATTGGAATCTGTCCCATCGTTCTCCTTAACCAGGGTGATGTCTATGCTCAGGTGGTCAGGCTCGCCATTGTCGGCAGATGTGTTCTGGTGGTAGTCTATCTGGACGCAGTTCATTACATTAGATACGTTTGTCGAATGACCCATAGAGTGGTCGAAATCCTCTTTCTCCAGGATCCAGCTGCCGGTATCAGTCTTTATTTTAAGAGTCTTCGGGATCAGATTCTCCCATGCCTTCGTGTCGAAATATGATATATCTCCCTTTCCGAATGATTCGTATTTCTTGATGTACCTCATAGTTTATATATTAAAACGAATGGCCAACAAGGCTCTTTTTTTCTATATAACTCTAAAATAGTATTTTAGCTAATGTTAGTAGATCTCATCATCGATGGAAACTACATACTCTCAAAGCTTGTTTTTACTCTGCATAAGAACAACCTGCTCTTCGGCGCCCTGCAAAGGTCGCTTGAGAACGCGATAGGGAACTACAGGAAGTGGTATCCCTTCGCTAACGTGTATCTGGTTTCAGACTCCAAGGAGAAGTCCTGGAGAAAGCAGCTCACCACCGCCTATAAGGCGACAAGGAAGAAGGACAGCGACATAGACTGGCAGTTCGTCTATTCGACCTATGGGGAATTCAAGGAGTCCGCGTCAGGATTCAAGATCCTCGAGGCGCCCCACGTCGAGGGAGACGACTGGATATCTTTCCTCGTATCGGAGGCAAACAAGGCGGGAAGGTCGACCGTAATAGTATCCAATGACTACGATATCAAGCAGATAGTAGGGTTCAGCCTGGATCCTCTCTGCATCAACATCATGAGCAACGAGATGCACAACCGCGAGAAGCTCTTCATGCCAAAGAACTACAAGATGTTCATGAACATGGTCTCCAGGCTTCCGAACGACGACATCTTCAACCTCAACGACAACGCGGAGTTCCTGGCCATGATGACCAGGTTCCTCACAAAGTACGAGGTCAACGAGATAGATCCTATCGAGTCCCTGATAATAAAGATAATATCTGGAGACCAGAGCGACAACATCTCTTCCGTTTGGCAGCAGACCAAGAACGGGAAGACAAGGGGAATTGGCGCCAAGGGGGCGAAGGGAATCTACGATACGTATGTTGAGGAGTTCGGCGAGGTGAACCTGCAAGACCCTGACCTTCTGGACAACATAGCCGACCTGATATGCGAGAAGAAGAAGCTCAGCAAGTCCAAGATGCCGGAGATAGTCGACAACATAAAGGACAACTTCAGGCTCATAGACCTCAGGCTCCACAACCTGCCTGATGACATCCTCGAAAAGATGGAGAAGGTATATGAGAACGTTGGATAGCGCCCAGCTCGGGCGCATCGCCGAGAAATGGATGCCCGTGATCGAGAGGCAGTTCAGGGACATAAAGAACCAGATAGTGCTGAGGTACATATGCTACTACTGCGAATGGGTCACGTCGGACGAGCAGGGCCAAAGCGAGCTTCCGAGGATGCTGGCTGAGATGAAGATCAGGCTTTCGTCGGGGACGAGGCTCGGCATCCAGGGGAAATACTACAACCCGATAAAGGGAATCTTCGAGTACCTTCTAGAGAACGGCGAGTATGTCCCGATGGACCACACCTTCGAGTATAAACTTTCCGATGAGGAGATGATAGAAATGTTCGGCCTGGAATTCCTGTCCAAAGTGGACAGGAGATGGTCCAGGGATTATTTAATAGGATCTATATTGGGAGATGGCGGAGATAACTGATGTCGCTAACGCGATTTTCCGGTTCAAGAAGGACTGGATATACGATAGGGAAGGGAACAAGATAACGGACGAGGACAAAGAAAAATATTTCTTCATCTTCAACCGCTATTTCAGCAAGACATATCCAGAGAAGGCACAACTTTTGAATCTTAAGTCGATAGATAAGGTATCGGCTATGGAGATATGGTTCGGATTCATGAAGACCCAGCCATATCCTGACAACTTCTGGTCGAAAGGGCCGAAGAAAGAGAAGGAGATATCCGAGAAGGAAAGGAAGATGCTCAGGAAGAGCCTCGACATAAGCGATTTCGACCTCGACTACCTGCTGACCAGGTTTCCCGATCTCGTTAAGGAGGAGCTGTCGCACCTCGCGAAGCTCGAAAAACAGAAAGGGAAATGAGAGAGCACACCACATGGTTCAAGAGGACACTGAACCCAATATTGAGGAGGATCTTCAAGGTCGAGATAACCTCTATCATCTGCGATGGCAGAGTGATCGGATACGGAATAAGAAAACAACTAAAATAAAATGGAAGCAACAAAAGTAGACAGAAAGGCATCGAGATGGTACGTCTTGAGAGCAGCTACCAACAAAGAGAGATCGGTGGCCGAAAAGCTGAAGAAGGAATCGGAGGTAGGAGATCTTATGGGAATCGTCAGCGACGTGATAGTTCCTCTGGAATATTCATTCTACCTGAAGAACGGGAAGAAGATGAAGAGGGAGAAGGTCAAGTTCCCGAGCTACATATTCATCGAGACCAGCGCAGTGGGAGAGCTCAAGTACTTCCTTAAGGGGATGAACGGTGTGAGCGGCTTCCTCAGCAACAGGGCGGGCGAGATAATGCCGCTGTCGGAGGCAGAGGTCAACAGGATGATCGGCGACCATGAGAAGGCTATCGAGCAGAAGGAGAACCCAGTCAATACTTTCATACCAGGCGAGGAGGTCAAGATATTGGACGGGCCTTTCAGCACTTTCGTGGGCAAGGTAGACAGCGTCAAGGGAGACAAGGCGAAAGTCCTGGTGTCTATCTTCGGAAGGCAGAACCTCATCGACATAGGCACTATGCAGATAGAGAGGGTATGATGGACAGGAATAAGACGAACGATGTCCTGCAAAGCAGGCTCGACCTATTCAATGATATCGTGAAGGAAGTGCAGGAAGGAACCATAAGCACGTCTTGGATAATGGAAAAATGGGGAATACTCGATGATGTCGCGGAAAGAAGGAAGAAAGGTATAAACGATATTTTCAGGGATGATAGACAAACTTAAGAAATACCAGGCGGACGCCGTCAAGCAGAGGCGCTACGACGAGACATACCTCCGAATGGCGTCCGAGTGGGCCAAGCTGTCCCACTGCACAAGGAAGCAGGTGGGTGCTCTCATCGTGAAGGACGGGATGATAATCTCCGATGGGTACAACGGGACTCCGTCTGGATTGGACAACGCATGCGAGATGGACAATGGCGAGACGAAGTGGAGCGTGATCCACGGAGAGGCCAACGCCATCCTGAAGTGTGCCAAGAACGGACATGCTTGCTCTGGTGCTACGATATACCAGACGCACTCGCCTTGCAGGGACTGCTCTAAGCTCATCCTGCAGGCTGGGATATCCAGGGTGGTGTATATGGAAGACTACAAGGATATGGAGGGAGTGGAGTTCCTAGCCGCGGCGGGCGTCCAGATAGACAAGATAGAGATATGAAGCAAAGGGATTTCAATAGGCAGCTGCTCAGGGAGGGAGAGCTGATATGCAGGAACAGCCAGTTCTGCAAGGGAAAGCAGATAGGGATACACGGAAGGATGTTCGGGGCTGAGCTGATGGAGGAATTGGATTCCGTCTGCGCTGTTTTCGCTGCCGAGGTATGCGATACTCCCTGGGTGGTGACCAAGACCATGAACGTAGAGTTCATCGCAGAGGTTAAGCCCAACCAGATATACAAGACGTATGTCGGTATAAAGAGGATAGGTAGTTCGTCGATAACGCTAAGCGCCGAGATAAGGACGCACTCGGTGGACACAGAGAAGGAGAAGCTTGCCATAAAATGCGAGACTGTCTTCGTCAGGATCAACGAGTACGGCGAGGCCATAAAGATAAACGACAACGTAAGGAGCAACTATCCAGAGCTGTCAAAATAAAAAAGAGAGGCATAACCTCTCTTTTTTTTATTTAAGATGTTTTAGTATCTTCTCCTTTATGCCCGACTGCTTTATCCCTTGGTTCATCTTCTTGGTATGGACGAAGCATCCAAGCGCGGAAAGATCCAGGTCGTCGATTGCCACCCATTTCTCCACTTCAGGATGTTGGGATAGCCAGTCATTAATCTCTGCGACTCTCGTGGACTCCAATTCCTCCATCGATTTGAGGACGTGGTTGGGCGTCACCGCGATAGGCTGCTTTATCACCCCATAGTCAGAGAACATCTGCTTGAGCTCGTCCAGGGTGCAGTGTAGCTTCCAGTCGGAAGAGACCACTATCTCGGCGTCCGTCTCCTCCAATATGGAGTTAAGAACCTTGA
>JACCDW011827462.1_pt1 | contig 12351 bp, 8 predicted proteins | sample 7449781 | NCBI WGS metagenome assembly JACCDW01 (sample SAMN15323449, study PRJNA562643) | freshwater metagenome | isolation source: river surface water | place: USA:Blue River Watershed | collected 2017-08-18
TACGCACGAGCTGGAGCAGCTTGTTTGGGAGCCTCCGCAGAAGGCTTTAGAGCCCGTTCACAAATTAGATACAGGAATAAAGCAGTTGTGGCAGAAATACCAAAAGAAAGCAGAATGTTAAAAATTATTGCCATTAGAGTACCAAATGCTAGTTTAGTTGTGGCAAATACCCATACACCGCCTAGTACACTTAGAGCAGCCCATAGAGCAAAAATAACAAAGAATACATAGAAATAATTACATAGAGTGCTGCTAGCTATTTTTTCGGTCCATTTAGGTTCCATTTCTAAATATATATCGGGAAATATATACAAACGCGTTATCAGAAAATCTTTTTGCCCGGAATGAAATCTTAACTATTCAAACATTTATTAAAACCGTATAGTATTATAGAATCATGGCAACAAAACTTGTTCTAATTCATGATGATATTAAAGATAAACAAGTTATTATTGATAGTTTATTACAAACTGGTGATGTAAAATATATAGAAATTGGTAAATATGACACATCAGGTTCATTTTATAATAAATTAAATGCCATATCAAGTACTCTGGGTAATGTTACACGTATTGGGTTAGTATTTGATAATATTACAGGAGGTAAAGTTCCATTTTTTATTTACAGTGATGATGAACTAAATCATTCCACATCTGGTATTCTTAGTAAATTAAATAAGTATGAAATTGATAAAAATACATACAATACAAAAATAATATCTATTAAAAATGCTAAAAAGACTATTATAGATGATATTCAAACATGCTTAAATGCTATAAAGGATGAAGTTATTACTAAACAATCTGATAATATAGATAATAAAAATGGTGAAACAGTGTATAATATTAGAAAAGATATTCTCCCTGATATAGATGAAGAAACTGGTGAAATTATTGATGAAAGTCCTTATACACAATTATATAGTAAATTATACCCCAGTGTAATTACAAAAGATAATAATCCAGATGCGCAGTATAATGATAATAAATATCCAGGAATGCCTATTATTCCTTATCCTAATTTTTATGGAAATGGTAATTCAAATATGTTTTCAGATATATTTAAAACTATAATAACATCATTAAAAATAGATGAAAATAATTCATTCCAATCAAAATTTGCAGGCCTAGGATATTTAGATATTATATCATGTGATATATCACGTAATAAATATATTAATGATTTTACTTACATGTCAAATATAGGTATCTCTATAAATTATTCAGAATCAACATTGGGTGCTATTTATGGAAATAATGTACATAGAACTAATAATTGGTTATTAACTAAACAGGGGGGGAATATTGTAAATACATTTTTAGTTGGTATTTATTTTAATAGTAATATTAATACATATAAATATCAGTTAGGCGCAACTGCTAACTTTTTAAATGGTATTATTGCAAATCAAGATGATATGTACTGTCTAATGACATCTGCTGTATTAGCCGATATGACACGAAATTATATAGTTACAGCTGATATTGATATGTCTACATATGTATTTCCATCCGAATCAATAGGAAGAACTATAGCATACCAGGGAATATTAGATGGTCAAGGGTATACTATTACAATAGGAAATACACTACAGGCTAATTATATAGGTTTATTTTGGCAAATTGGTACAAGTGTAGCAGATGATTGTGGTGTAACAAACTTGAATATTGTATATAAAAAAGATCCTAATACTAATAATATTTTAGCACAATTTAATAGTACACAAGTATATATAGGTGGTCTATTTTCAATTATATTCTATGGAGCTGTTAATAATTGTAAAGTAATATATGATGGTAATGTGTCTATTACAACAAGCACTAATAATGCGTTTGGTGGTTTAGGTGGATTGACACAGATAGGTTCTGTAACAAACTCATCTGTAATCTATAATAAAAATATAACATTAACATCTATAGTAGTTGAAATAGGAGGCCTTCTTGCCGCTACAAATGGCTCAGTTTTAGATAATAACACCGTAACACATTATGGTAATGTAATATACACCGCACCAGCAAATCCATTTACAAGCCAAATAGGTGGTATTATTGGAAGAATGTATAATTCATCCACATCAGTTAATATATGTTCAAGAAATAATATAATATGTTATGGTACATTTTCAATAACAAATTCAACATTTTCAGCTGGTGGGTTAGTAGGTTTTCTAAATAATTTTTCTACATTACATACATGTAATGGTACATTTAATGGTAGTGTAGATATTAATTGTAAACTATTTGCAGGTGGTATTATTGGATTTTGTTCACAAGATGGATATGCTGTAAATTGTAATGTAATATATAATAGTAATTTAAATATTATAGCAGATACTACATTATCTGATTGTTTTGCAGGTGGTATTTGTGGATTAAACACAGGTACAAATGAAATAAGTGATTGTAGTATTACAGTAAAAGGTAATACATTAATATCCGCAAAATCAACTGTAAATGTTATATTTGTATCAGGAATGGTAGGTAAAAATGAAAAAGGTCTATATAATTGTACAGCTAATTATAATACATTAACGATGAGAACAAATATAGATAATAATGTACAATTTACTTCTCATATAGGTGGTATTAGCGGGTGGAATGCCACAAATGGTATAATAAATAATTGTATAATAAATGTAGATGGCTCTCTAAATGTATTATCACCAATACAAGCAAATGTATTATCATATGTAGGTGGATTAATTGGCCGTCAAGAAACAAATTCTTCTGTAATTTCTTCATCATGTAATTTTACAGGTAAAAATGGAGGTAGTATCAATATACAAATCAATAAATTAACATCATATGTAGGTGGCTTATTTGGTTATATTACTGAAAATGCACAATTTGCTAAAAGAATTGATAATTGTTCAGGGCTATATGCATTACCTACAATAATAAATAATACTGCATTAAATACAAATACATTTGGCGGTATAGCAGGATATATTAATAGAAATGCTGTAAATAAATGTTCATGTGTATTTAATTCTACATTAAATGTAAATATATCATCTACACAGCAGTTTACTGGTATTTATGTAGGATTAATAGGGGCATATATTTTTAATTCATTTGTATCAAATTGTAATGTATTATGTAATGATACCGTCACTTTTACTATTAATGCTTTTAATGTAAATATATCAATGGGTATACATACAACTACTATAGAAACAGATAGTATATATGATAATAATACTGTTATAATTAATGGACTTTTTACAATGAATACTGTACAAAAATCACAATATACTGAATTATCTGCGATATGCGCTGCACTAATTCGATCTAAATTAATTAATTCAAAGACTGTATTTAATGGAGGGACTAATATGCAATTATCTGCTAATATATTTATGCGATATGGTGGTATATGTGGTATAATATCAAGTTCTAATAGTTCATATGTATTAAATAACAGTGTTACATTTTCAGATAACAATGTATTTAATAGTAAGGATGTTATACTAAATTATGCAATAATAGGAACAATTACTGGATTATTATTTGGTGGCGCAGGTCATGTAATTACAAATAATATAGTAACATATGGTAATGATACTGAGTTTAAAATAAGAGAAGGTAATTCTACATTGGTATCAAATATAATAAATATAGGATTTGGATTTAGTAATCCATCTAATTCATTTATAATCAATAATCCTACATATATCAGTAATAATAGTATTATAACATTTAATACATATGTAACAACATCTGTTACTCCTACAGGAATAATATACTCCTTCCCAGGAGGGACACAATATCCTTCAGTACCCTCATCTTATATAACAACCGATAATTATAATATCCTTGTAGATGTTGTACAATATGATCCTTTAGAAACATATCAATCATTTAGAATATTAATATCATATTATGTGCCACCTGCTATTACAGTACCACCATGCTGCGATGATAAATGTATAGTTCAGGAAAATCCTCAAGTATCAAATTATGATATGACAAGTGAAAATGAAATAATAGCAGGAAAAGCAATAGGTTCTGATGTTAAAACTATATATGAACAAGTTAATACAGTAGGGCGTATTAATTCTAAACCAATCTTCAGTTCTTATCGCGACTATCTAATGTTCCTACAATCCCAAAATTACAGACGCTAAATTGTAGTGTGTATAAATAGATATGGTAAGAAAATCAAGACGCTCCCATTCCCGGGCCAAAAAACATTCTCGCAAACATAAATCTGTAAGACGTATGACTCATCGTAGAACTCATCGTAAACGTGGGGGTGAAGCTCCTCTAAATTACAGTCTAGCTGGTAACTGGTCTTCTCGTATGTCACTAGGTCAGGGTGAAGATTTCTTTAAATATCATGAAGGGCAACATGGCGGTGAAGCTCCGGTTAGTAGCATAGGAAATATGTTACCTGCTGAACTACGTGGCCCTGCTCATATATCTGGAATTGATAAAGCAATCATGGATGTACGTGGTCTAAGTGACCAGGCTGGTGGTAAACGTAGACGTCATCGTAAAACAAAGAACAAAAGCAAAAGCAAAAAATCACACAAGAAATCACACCGTCGCCGCAGAACTCATCGCAAACGAGGTGGTGCTCTAGGATATGCTCCAGTAAGTGCTCCAGGCATGCTTCTATCTGGCCCTGGTGCTTATGCCCAGGCTGGTCTAAACCCTGAATGGAAATCCGATGTAGCATATGATATGGCAAAAGTCCGTAACACTCAATAAATCAAGTATATCTATTAATATGTAATTAATACATTACAATTAATAATACAATAATATAATAACAAAACATAACAAAAACATAACAAAAACATAATAAAATAATATGTATAGAATATTATAATTATATTAGGATTCTATAAATATGCCAATATCAACTACAATTAATGATGTTACTTCTATGCTTGCTCTAATGAATACGTCAGATCCAGTTGATTTAGCCCAAGATTACACTATAACAAGTGATATTGATATGGGAAATGTAATATGTAACTCAATAGGTATTACTGATCCAAGTGGGTTTACTGGTTCTATAACAGGATTACAAGGAACATGTGGTAAACCAGTTAGAGTTATAATTCGTAATGTAAATACACCTTATGATGGATTTATTTCATATGTTAATACAAATAAAACTATCCAAAATATCCTAATAGAATACCCAACAGGAGGCCTTGATATTATATCATATAATGATGTAGGTGGATTTGTAGGGGCTGTAGATGGTAGTGCTAATATAATAAATTGCGGTGTTATTTTAGGAAATAATATAGGAATATCTACGAATGCTACAAATGCTGGAGGTTTTGTTGGAATCATAATCAATGGCCATGTAGATAATTGTTATATTTATGCAGGAGTTCAATTAGAATTAGAAGGTATAAATATAGGAGGATTTGTAGGTAATATACGATATACATTAATTAATAAAGGTCGTCTATCAAATTCATCTGTTATTTTAGGAAAAGACTGTCAACTTGGTGGTGGCGCAAATACATCTATTGTAGGGGGAATATGTGGACATGCTGCTAATATTTCAAATTGTAAATTAATAATTGATGATAATTGTACATATAGTGTTTCAAATGTAAGCTCTAAAATAGGAGGGCTATTTGGATATATTGATACACTCTTTAATATTGAACACTCTATAATAAATTGCTATGGAATATATGGAAATAATACAAATATATCTACTTCAATTCTTAATACAGATATAGGAGGAGTATGTGGAGAATGTACTGGCAATGTTATTTTATGTAATTGTATAGTAATCTTTGGAAATAATACAATATTAAATAGTACTTTTTATAGAGTAGGTGGTGTAATAGGAACAGTGACTCTAGGTGCTACAGTACAAAACTGTATATCTATATTTAAAGATTATAATATATCAGGGGTTAATAATGTAATTTCAGGGCCACTAATAGGTGTAGGTACAGGAACAAATATATTATCACAAACATATGGTGTAGCATTACCAGGCTCAATTGTTAATAATGTAAGTACTACATCACAAAGTGATATATATAATACAATTCTTACATTTTCTTCCGATATACATTGGTTAATTCCATTAATTCGTATAAGAGAGCCAGCTTCCAACCCATTACCAGGAAATACCGTAAATTTAGATTCTATATTTATAGTAGGTGATGATAAAGAATTACAATATTTTAAAAACACTGCTATATTATTATCAATGAATTATAGTAGTACAACGTTTATAAATTCAACATTTGGTACAATTAAACGATATTTAAATAGTTATACTACAATTCCAGATTCTACAAATATAATATATTTAGCACCAAATAATAATATATTTTTTGTATACCAACATAATAATTATTATTTACCTCTTGATAATATAAATATAACTATTATAAATAATGGAAAACAAATTAATAATATTACTACATGTTTAACATATGCTAATTATAATATGAACACATATGTTATAAATGATACAATAGAAACATATATACAAATAATAGGAATAGGTACTCTATGTATATATGTATTACCAGATATTCAAGAAAAACAAAATATATGTATAGTTAAATCCCAGACAACTAATTTAGATGATAGTATTATAGCCTATAATAATGCTTCATGTAATATAAGAACAAATGCTAATAATTATATGAAATATCCTCAATTACAACTCCAGAGGGGCATTAAAAAGGCTATATTTTCATCTTATCAATTTCAGATGCAATATTTACAAGGCAAATGTTAATTATTTTCCAACTAGATAGAGATCATTAAACACCTCAGTATCAGAAGGTATTTCAGATGTTCTAATTTTATCTTCAAATAGTGGTGCTAGTAATTCACGTCCCTGTGTTGAAAATAGTTTTCTCTCAGTTGGCTTTATAGATACTTCTATTGTAATATAGAGATCTCCATAACGCCCAATATCTCCCATAATCGGCATGCCAAGGCCGTTAATACAATATTTATCACCTTGGAAGGATCCAGAAGGTATTTTGCAAAATAGTCCATCATCATATCCAGGATGATTATCAATACGAATTACACATCCTACTAGACTCTCAGATAATGATAATACTACCTTAGTTTCAAGATGTTGTAGTTTATCGCCACTACGTTTAAATACTTTAAAGGCTGGATCATTAGGATCTTCATTAATTATAATATGCGCATCTCCAGGTTTTTCAAATTGTGGACTATCTGAACATACTTCAGGGAATACAAAGACTTCTCCAGGTTTTGTCCCAGGATTTATTTTCACACCAAGTGAACGTGTTTCGGATAAAAATCCTGATCCGCTACATTTTCCGCATTTTTCCAGAATTTTTTCTCCACGACCTTCGCATTTTCCGCATGGGCCATTTGTCTGCATAATCATAGGGCCCATTTGTACAACTTGTGACACCATTCCGCGACCTTTACAATCTGCGCACGTTTCCTTTGATTTAGCACCCGAATGATCACAATCTGTACAAAAACATTGACGATTAATATTAATATCAAAACTCCTCCCTAAATAAAATTGTTCAAGTGTTATATTAATAACCTGTGTAATAGGTGGTGCTTTTTTGCCTCTTCTTTGTGGGGCATTTCCTCGTGGCCCGCCACCGAACATATTACCAAAGAGATCATTCATGTTTACTTCAAATGGAAAATTAAAAGGGAAACCACCAGCCATACCGCCACCATTTGACATTCCTCCATTTTCATCACCAATTACCCCGTGTTCATCATACATTCTCCGTTTATGTTCATCTCCTAAGACCTCATATGCACGTTGAATCTCCTTGAATTTTTCAGTATCTCCTCCTTTATCTGGATGATGTGTTCTCGCTAATTTAAGATATGCCTTTTTAATATCAGAAGCTGAATCAGATTTTTGTACTCCTAATATATTATAGAGAGATGTATCACCAGGCCCAGGCATATTATACAGAACATAAATAAAAACATTTAAACTCTTTATAAACTCACATACAAGTATAAAGAGTATTTAAACATAAATGAATAATGACAAGCCTTGTGGGCCAAGAGGCTATATGGAATGAATGTATTCAACAATTTGATACACCAAGTCATATATTTATAACGGGCCCTCCTGGATGCGGAAAAACAACATTAATGAGAGAATTTTTACGTAAATATTCTATTCAGAAAAATAGGCCACGTGCTTATGATTGGGGTATAGAAACAACAGATGAATGTTTACTATTAGGACCAGATCAAGATAGAGGAATCCAGACAATAAGAGGGCAAGTGAGTCTATTTATTCGTCAAAGATCAATAGGAGAACAAATATTCAGATGGGTTATTATTGATGATGTTGATACATTTCCACAAATATCACAACAGGCACTTAGACGCCCAATGGAATCCTATTCTCATATAACAAGATTTCTATTTTTAGGAACATCTGAAGAGGATTTAATTCCAGCACTTCGATCAAGATGTATTCATATAGCAATGAATAATGTAAATCCTTTATTCCATAAAAATGCATTTTATAAATCAATTGGTATTGCTGATAATATATTAACAGATGAAATGTGGTCGTGGGTTAGTAATGTTGCTGGAAATAATATAAGTGATCTAGTACGTCTATTAAAACTAGTACGCGATATTCATGTAACACATAAGGAAGAATTGACACTCAATATGGTACAGGTCTTATGTTCTGCTCCATTTTATATGGATTTTCTTCCATTGCTTCAAGCAATTTCTTGTAGACATATAGTAGATTCAGTTAAGGCATTACTTCTAATATGGAAAAAAGGATATGCATATGAGGATATTCTAGAAAGTTGTCAGTTTATTAATAATATATTTGGAAATTCTACTCTCAAAGATAATATTATTATTCATAAATTTCTAATTAATGCATGGATATCATATTGTAAGGGAAATACATCCATATTGGCATTACAAAATGTTCTTTATAAAACTCTTGTATATGATGATATTAATTCTCTAAAGAAATAGTTAATAAATATTTAACAGCAATATCAGATGATAATATTTGTTCTTCACTCATACGTAAAAACCATCCAAATGCTTCTCTGTCACGTAATTCAGGCCAAGGAAATGACACATATATAGTATAATTATATATATCAAATGGTAAATTACCATCTATACCAGCGGCAAGTAAGTCTTCTAGTTGTATACGTTTTCCATCTTTTTTACGCATTCCTTCAGAATTAGCATCTACAATGATTCCATATCCAGAATATGTATCAGACAAACGAACCCAATCCCATTTAGCATCACCTCGAATCTGGTCACCTCCTCTTTTTTCTGCTACACGTTTATAGCAAATAGAAGCCCATTCTTTAAAGAGCGGGTGTTCTGGTTTAGGAGACCAAATACAACGAAATCCTGGAACAGTTGTGCCTTGACTTCCACTATATGTTTCATCTAAATCCGTTCCAAAGAATACAACTTTATTATCTGGTAATTTACCAAATGGTTTAATACAAATACTATAAGGTGATAGCCATAGGCCGCCATATTTTGCAAGGATAGCTGAACGAATATAATTTAATTCAGCTTCATTCACAGGTGAAATAGGGTCACGAAGACCGGGAGGAAGATGGTTCCAACCACCTAATAATTCTGCTACACCTGATAAGCCGCTAATAACTTCGATTTTATAGTCTTTTTTATTTTGTTTTACAATAGTTTCATAGCATAGATTTAGGAATGGAAGATTGAGAGCACGTGAACTTCTAGATCCAAAATCCATCCAATTACGAGAGTTTACATCGCTTACATCATAATATAGCCATATAGTTGGTTTATCTAGCCCACGTTTAAGAAGATGTTTATCTAGGAATGGGTTATTTTTAATGATATCTTTTGAGTATAGAAAAGCATATGTTAATGCTACTATAAATAGGATTCCAATAATTAATAAAAGTCTGTGAAATGGACTCATATTACCTATCATAATTATATATTTATATATTTATTATAATGTTTTGATAAATGTATCATATGTATCAGTATTATCATATGTATCAGTATTATCTTTATTATCCGTATTATTCATATTATCTGTATTATAAATAGTGTATATTGTATAGTTATTATTTCGTAGTTTTTCTAGATGTTGCCTCTGTTTTTCAAGTTGTTTCTTTTCATATTCTGCTAATTCTTGGAGTTCGATATTTGAAAGTGGTGTAATATGAAGATTACGCTGCTCTTTTAGGGTTTCAAAGTCAATATTATGACACACATTGTCCATATTATCAATGTGGGGTAATTTATCAAAAATTGTATTATCATTAGTATAAGCAGAATATAGATCAGTAAATTGAGGAGTTGTAGAAAAATAGGAGGAGTAATTATCAGGTTTTTCTCCGAGAATGTCCGTTCCTAGACAATTTCCTGAGAGTGTTGCCATAGAGTCTGGGTGGAGGATAATTGTCTGCGGAGTTGGTTTTCCGATTTTTACGGACTTTTCAAACATGGAATTAAAACTCTCAGGAGTTTCAGGTATTCCAATATCTATTTGCGGAGTTTCTATAGATTTTTCCTCAGTAAGCCATTCTCCATATCCATATTTTATATCAGCAGTAGTGTCATGACGTTTTATAAATTCCTCATTAAATATTTCATGAGATAATTCCTCTAAAGCACTATGTAGAATATCATTATTACGAAGCCCCTTAATATCATCTGGCCCTTTAATATTAGTTAATTCATCTCTACCCCCAGAAACACGTTGAACCATTTCATGTAAATATAAATATGCTTCTACTATTTCATCAAAGTCCTTATCTGACCCACCCTTATCAGGATGAACCTCAAGCGTTTTTTTCTTAAATAATTTTTTCAAATCAATAACATTAACATTATCAAGATTATTGATATTAAATAAAGTCATACAATGTGTTATATATGACATTATGTAATAACTATTAATAATTACTTTAAGTATTCTGAAATACTATCATGATACTATTAATATGTTAATTTCTTCTGATTTAAATCTACTCCATCTGTTATAACAAGTTGTTTCATACGATCAAAATACTGTTGATTACGTACGTGCATTTCACCTCGTTTTCTTTCACGTAGTTCATCCTGTTGTTTTTGTCGCATTTCAAATTCCCGTATACTTTGAAGTTCTGAGTTTGTAAAAGGGTCAGGGCCTTTTTCACGAGATGCTCTATATTGTTCAAAGTTACGTTCGCCTACTTGTACATTTGCAACCTTATCAGTAATAGTTGATTCAACTGTATAAGCCCCTCGTAAATCAGTAAATTGTACTTTTGAATTAGGGGCAGCTGTATATGTGGAAGGTCTTTCTCCAACTAAATCAACACCATTATTTGGATTCATGGTAAGTGCCATTTGTTCAGGATGTATTATCAGAGAATTCTGTTGACCTTGTATATTTTTTTTGGATTCTTCCTCAAACATTCGATTAAATACATCACGATTAAATTCCCCCTTAAATTTTTGACAGTATTACGTGTATCATTGCCTTTTAGCCAATCACCATATCCATCTGAATCAGGATCAGGCATATGAGTTTGTTCAAATAATTTGTTAAAAGCATTCATATCAAGATTTTTAGCATTTAGGCGAACAGGTTCAGCATGTTTCCATTGTTCAGCATCATTTGATCTATTTGATTGTAAAGTATTAGGTGCTTCTACGACACCATTTATATTTTTACGACCACCTGTCATATGTTTCAATATTTCAGATAAATATGCATATGCGCGAGTAACTGCTTCAAAATACTCCTCAGAACCTCCTTTATCTGGATGTGCGCGAATAGCAACACGTTTATATGCCTTTTTAAGACTTTCTTCAGTCAATGCAACTTCTTCTTCAATTCCTAATACTTCCAAGCAACTTGAAAAATACGTCATAACTTTATCCTTTGGCGTTTTTGATATAATTTTCCAGCTAGGACCATCTTGCTTGCGTTCAATTATCTGATTTTGTGCATGAGCTCTTTCATTTCCTATAAGTGACGGATGTGTAGCTAATCCAGGGTTATTGGACATATGTGGAGGAGGTTGTAATGATCGTGGTACATTACTATTAGAACTAGTAGGGTATTGTGATGTATTTATTGATTGTTCTCCCGGAAGTAGTGGAGGTGTTTGACCTGAATTTACAGCTGATACATAATTTAAAAGATAGCTATATATCCCAGCCCTTTTAGCAGATGTAATATATTCAACTCCAGCAAGACATGTGTTAATCATGTGTACACGTTTTTGTGGATTATTTATTTGTATTATATTTGTATATATTCGTAAATGTACAGGTTCTATACTCGTAGTATTACCCATTTCCTATAAAATAGATAAAATACTTTAAGATACTTTATAACACATTATATTAA
>JACCDW010718672.1_pt1 | contig 12350 bp, 15 predicted proteins | sample 7449781 | NCBI WGS metagenome assembly JACCDW01 (sample SAMN15323449, study PRJNA562643) | freshwater metagenome | isolation source: river surface water | place: USA:Blue River Watershed | collected 2017-08-18
ACTCAGTTATTTATGGGTGATGACACCCAACAAGGACCATTCAATATCGGATTCACTTTTTGTTTCTTTGGTAACACCTATACTCAGTTTTGGGTAGGTTCTAATGGGTGGATTTCATTTTCTGCAGGACAACCTACAACATTTACATCACAACCAATACCTACCGCAAACTTTTTAGTACCAAAAAATTGTATCATGGGACCTTGGCAAGATTGGCATCCTGGTTTAGGAGGTCAAATCAGATATCAAGTACAAGGAGTGGCTCCATGTAGAAAATTAGTTGTTAGTTGGATTGGTGTTCCTATGTTTTCTTGTACTAATAATCAAGGAACATTTCATATTGTAATTCATGAATCGACTAATGTTATTGAAAATCACATTGGAAATAAACCCGCTTGTGTACAATGGCAAGGAGGAACCGCAACACAAGGTATTCATAATTTACCGGGAACTATTGGTATTGCAGTAGCTGGTAGAAACTCAACAGCTTGGACTACAGTAAATAATTCATATAGATGGACTCCATCGGGACCTGCGGTTACCCCTACTTTAACTTGGTATCAAGTTGGAAACCCAAATCCAATCGGAACAGGACCAACTATAACAGTTACACCACCACCTGCGGGTGCAAATTACACTTGTCATTTAGTATACCCAACTTGTAATGCGGGATGGGCAACTTGTAATGCGGGTATTGGTAATTTAGGACCCGACACCGTGTTTGTCCAACCTGGCCCACCACAACTACCACCACCTAATTTAATATTACAAAACCCAAATTGTAATAACGGATGTGATGGATCAATTACGGTGGTTCCTAACGGTGGAACAGGGATAACAACTATCTCTTGGAACGGTGGTTCAACAAACTTAACATTAAATAACTTATGTAGTGGTAACTATCCATTTAATTTAGTGGATGCTGCAGGTTGTACATATAGTGGATCGGCTACTTTACTCAACCCTCCACCCTTACAGGCACCACAATTTGTAAATAACAACCCAACTTGCTTTGGTTATTGTGATGGAACCTCAACTGTAAACCCAATTGATGGTGTTGCACCTTATACATTTGTTTGGGGGAACGGTCAAACAACGCAAACGGCAATAAATCTTTGTTCAGGACCACAAACCGTAACAGTTTACGATCAATATAACTGTCCTGCACAAGGTACAACTACTTTAGTAGACCCTCCGATGGTTACAATCAACTCAATTACAGGTTTAGACACTGTTTGTTATAACTCTACAATCAATTTATACAATGTCTCAAGTGTTTTTCCTAACTTAGGGTACCTTTGGACTACCACAATAGGAAATATCACCACAGGACAAGGTACAAATCAAATAAATTTAGATGTTACAGGTGTAAATGGTGGTCTTTATAACAACGCACTATCGGTTATTGGTGTAAATCAACTTGGTTGTCAATCATTACCACAAACTTTTACTATAGTTGACTTAAATATTCTTCCGGTAATCACTCCTGTCGGACCTTTCTGTGAATATGAAGAATGTATTACCCTTATGGCAACCCCATCAGGTGGAAATTTTAGTGGAATGAATGTTTGGGGTGACCAATATTGCCCAAACAACGGATTTATTGGAATAGATCAAGTAAATTATACGTATAATCAGTCAGGTTGTTGGTTTGATACGAGCACTATTGTACAAGTTTACCCAAGACCATTACTAACACCTGTAGTTAATAATGTTGTAGGTGAAAATAATGAGTATCATGAGTTATGTGAAGGTGATACTATTACCGATATCTTTGATGCAATCTCCGTAAGTGGTGGTTTTAACGAATGGTATCACTTTGGAGACACAACTGTTAACCAAACATTAAATATTACATGGGATCAAGACGGAATATTCCAATTTAATGTTGTTAGATGGGATAATGGATGTGTTTCTAACCCTCAAAACTTTGTTGTGACAATAGAATTGTGTCCAAATGAGTTATTTTACATACCAAACGCCTTTACACCTGATGGCGATGAAAGAAATAACACGTTTAAACCTATAATTACAAGTGGTGTAGACCTTTTTAACTATAGTTTTTACATATACAACCGTTGGGGACAAGTAATTTGGGAATCTTACAACCCAAATATGGGTTGGGACGGTACTTTTAACTCAATTATGTGTCAAGATGGTATTTATACTTGGAAATTAAGGTTTAAAACACCTAAAACTGACGAAATTAAAGAGTTTATGGGAAGTTTAACACTTATGAGATAAGAAAGTATTTATTAGTATGAAAAATCTTAATCAAAAACTAAAAGAAGGGGATAGAGTGTATCTTTTACATATGGAAGGTGAAGATTTATATGATATCGAGGGTATTGTTACAGGAACTAAGGTTGTCCCAAGAGAAAAAGGGTCAGAATCGGGGTTTATGTATACAATTAATTGGTTTGATGAAGATGAAAACCTTATATCTGACTTACCTATGTCACCAGATGTTGATAAATGGAGAAAAATTAATTAAAAATCCTTTTTTTACTTGATTATTTACCATTTTTTACCGATTTTTAAGTATAAAACCCTATTTTTTATGTTTTTCACTATTGTTTTACTGTTTTTTACCGTTGTTATATTGTTTTTTGGTGTTATTTTCATTATTTGGTGGAAAAATTACGGAAAAATGTTGTTTTCTATGTTAAAATCAATGCAAAATAACCAAAATTTCACTCAAAACCTATCAAATTTACCAAATATGGAAGATTTTTACCAAAAAATGTCTCAATTTGGTGGTCAAATGGGTAGTTTTGATGAAAAAATCACTGATTTTAAACAAAAAATGGGTCAATATTACCAAAATATGGACAAAAAGAAGTAAAAAACAAACGTTTTAAATCAAAAAACCCCCTAAAAAAGGGGGTTTTTGTGTTAAAATAAGGGGTATTTATACCTAAAAATAGGGTAAATTAGTTGTTTTCAGGGGTATCTTCCTTGAAAAAATTGGTTAAAAATTTACCCACAACACCCAAACCTATGGAAGCTATTATTAACCCTTTTAGCTCTGTTGGGGTAAATATCTCTTTTAAACTTTCAAATTGCCATATCCCACCTATTGCAATGACCGAGGCGGCAGCTAAAAACCCATCACCTATCCTTCTCCACTTTTTAGGGGTAGGTTTCCAATAACTACACAATAGATTGTTGACTTTCTTTTTCATTATCTACCTTGTCCTCTATATTTCTTAGGTTTTTCCTCTCTGGGTCCATACTTTTTCTTAAGTTTACCCACTGTTTTTTTACCAAATGTTACTTTTACAGATGCTGAAGATGAAGAACTACCTTTTTTTGCCATTTTAAAGACCTTTAACTAAGTTTATTGATTGTTTTAAATATTCTTTTGTTCTTGGTGCCGGAGTATATTGATCGTCTTTTGTTTGTAAGTTTAAAACCCTTTCAATATCTTTAACTAACTCTGTACCATGTTCATTTTCTTTGTATAACTCAATTATTTTATCCATTGCTCTATGACAACCACCTGTGGTCTCATCATAATAGTTTTTGTTTCTAAATCTATTGAGATTATTCATTAGTTCATATGCTAAATGTGAACCACCGTCTTTTATGTCTTTAAAAAGTCTGATGTTGTTAAGGATCCCCAAAGTGTCTACCATGGAGTTAACTCCATCCACTCTTTTTGATATACCATTTCCGTAAGTACTAAACATATCGGAATTACCAACAATTTCATCTAACGGAATTACATTTTCTGGCATACATTTAGGAGATGATTTTTCCTTCTTACCTTTTTTTTCATTTTCTTCTTCTTTCAAGACCCTCATAACAATTCTTTTGATGTCTGATTCGTTGAGTACAATTTCTTTCATACCTTTTTTTTAAAATAAATACTTAGTTATTTTTATTTCTTTATGACTATTTATACTAATAAATATCTTTAATTAACGAATATGATAGAAAGAGCCATAAGAAAGGTTTTAAGAGAGGAATTTCATGAAAAAATGGTGATCAATGAAAGTGTTGAAATAAGTGACGCTTTAAAATACCATGTGGATAATAATATACCTCTTAATGAAAATATTTACAGAATTTATTCGGAATCTTTTTTTGATTTAATAAATGAAGTAAGAGATCTCCACAACAGAGGAATAATGAACTTATCAGACGATGATATATGGTTAGTTGAATCTGATTTAGGAAAAAAAGTTAAGTTATCCAACGGTGAAGAGGTTTACTTGGATGCACCTATTGAGATTGATGAGTATTTAACTGAAGCAGAGCATAGAGGTAGAAAAGTTAATTTAAATAGTCCTTTTAGAACACCAGGTGGACCAAAGAAATTTGCGGTATATGTAAAAACACCAAAAGGTACAATTAAAAAAGTAACGTTTGGAGACCCGAATCTTAGAATCAAAAATTCAAACAAAGGAAGAGCAAAATCTTTTAGAGCTAGACATAATTGTGACCAAAAGAAAGATAAAACAACCGCAGGATATTGGTCTTGTAATGTTTCAAGATATAGAAAAAAATTAGGATTAAAATCATCAAGAAGTTGGTAACAATTGAACAAATAGTAAAAAATGAATTAAAAAAATTTATCAATGAGTCTGATGTTAAACCATCAAAACTTGCTGTTGATAATATTTGTAATTCTAAAAAGTTCTGTGATGCTCAAGGTGAAATAACTTTTGGTCAGTTAAGAGCTTTGGTGGACTCAGCCACAAACAAAAGATTATTTAAACATATTGGTGAAGGTGGGTATAAAGCAACATTAAGATTATTACCTTGGTTTATACCCCAATTAGCGGTTGCCGGATTCATAGCATCATCTATTAGGGCAATAAACAAAATATTAAAACCGGCTCTTACTGAAACTGAAACATATAAAACTTGGTGGGGTAAAGCAATACTCAAATCGTTTGATTTATCTGAAGGTGAGTTGAGCCTAAGTGATCCATTATCTAAAATATTTTTCATATCTGATGGTTTGATGACAATGTTAGATGAAAAATATAAAATTAAATTTGCACATTATATCGCAACTTTAGCCAGCGAACAACCTGATGATCAAGTAGTTCCTGAGTTTTTTGTTGAGAATGAACTTAGAAATTGGTTAAATGATAAATTTTTATTAAACCCCCCATTACAACCTAAAGTTAGTGATGACGATGTTTCAGAACTACCGTTTGAACAAAAAATAGAAGAAGGGTATAAAATAAGAACATTCAATAGTAAATTAGATTCTGAAGAATTAAAATGGCACTTTGATGAAACAGACAGAGAAGTAATTGTTATGGAATCTAAAGGATGGATGTTTCAAATGGACAATGAATTGCCTATATTCTTAAAAGAGGGGGATAAAATATTCGTCCCAAAAGGAGTTTACCATAGAGTTTTAAAAGGTGATGGTAAGTTAAAAGTTAAGATCAAAGAGATATATTAAAATGGAAGTTAAGAAAAAAATAATTTTAGAAATAAGCAAAAGAAAGTTTATAATTAGAAAATTAGTTTCTGATGTCATTAATGTTTATAAACAAAATGAAGAAGGTGAATTTTTGTTACCTGAAGATTTAGATGGACAACATGTTTATGAATTTCCTAAACTAAAAAACCCAATACAGGTGGAGTTAACAATTTTTCCTGACGATGAGATCGAAACTTTCATAGTTGACGCAGATTACTTTGACGAAGAAGGAATAATTGCAATTACAATAATTTATAATCCTGAAGAAAAAATTAAAATCATTTATGATTTGATTGGTGAATTAAATGAAATTATTGCACACGAACTAAGACACAATTATCAACATTTAGTTGGTATGTTTGAGTTTGATCCTGAAGAGATGAAAAAATCCGAAGAAGATCCTGTTAAATATTATACACAACCACACGAATTAGATGCTCAAGTATATGGTTTTACAAGATTGGCAAAATTAAGAAAAGTTCCATTTGAAGATGTGGTAAGGAATTGGTTTGAAACACATAAAGAAATACACCAAATGAATGATCAAGACGTTGATTTTGTGATTGGAAAAATAATTGAAACTAAAAGAAATAATTAAGATTTTTTACCGATAAATCTCTTTATCATTTTTGAAATTATTTGCTCAACCGTGGATTTGGACGCTAATGTTGTAAAATAACCAGATAAACCAATTATAAACTTATCCATTTCCATATCGGTAAAATTACTTTCTGCGAATGTTAATAAAACTTTTAATACCCCCAATAAAAAAGTAAAAGCCAAAACATTTGATATTGAAGAAAAAGTAATACCCAAACTTTTTATGAATTCATAAAATGCTGTTTTCAAAGCCTCAGTTTTATCCAACATTAAATTAAACTCATTGATTAACCGGTTGTCCCTAATTAAAATTAATATCCTATTCAATAATTCGTAATTATTATAATAATAAGTCATTATTGTTCCTACAGCAATTAAAGATAATTCTGAATCACTTAAGTCGGGAAGATTTCCCCTCATAATTTCATAAACAGGACCTACCAATCCACCTATGGTGACTGAGTACGTTAAAATAAACTTTAAATCTAAATTAAAGTCTTTTTTTACGTCTGAGACAATTCTTTTTATTAAGTTTTTATTTTTTTCACTTTCACCCTCAATACTTTTTTTGGCGGTCTCTAATAATACTTTTCTATATTGGGTTTCGTTTATAATAATGTCCATATCTATAAATACTTTGGATTTGTTTATTATTTAGTTTTTACTAACTAAGAGTATTATAAGTAAAAATGAAAAAACATTGATATTTATAAACAAAAAACACCATGAATCAATATTTTTTTAGCGTCTCTAAAGCAGAAAGAGAAAACATCTTAGATCAACATAAAACAATTTATGATGGTCATGTGACCTTATACGGTCAACAAAGTAACATGACACCATTGTATGTACAAGACCTTGCAAATGATAAAGGAGGAATTACAGTTTCTAATAAAGGAAATGTCTCAACCTATAAAAACGTTGGTATCAATGAAGATATAGATAGAAGAGATAGAATTGGGGATGGACCATATGATTTGAAAAATGGTACTGTTGATGTTGATTCTTTTACAGACACAATGAGTTCAAACCATGAAATGATGCACGACACATATCCTGCACCAGGATATGATGATGAATATATTTCTTTGGGGAAAGAATTTGACGATGATGATGATATGGTTGAATTTGTTTTTAGTATGAATGAAGAAGATGATGAGATAGATGTGACTCTAAGTACTGGAGCTGAAGAAACATATGATCCTTACTATGAATATGACATTGATGAAGTAGGTGATTTTAAATCAGACCAAATAAATGAATCAATTTTAGAAGTGGATGAAGATTTACAAGATGACTTTGAAGAAAAACTTTTTGAATCTTTAGACATGTTTAGAAGATTTAAAAAATATAATTAAATGGAAATCCAAGAACTAATCTTTTATTATTTACACGAAGACACAAGAACATTAGAAGTTAATTTTCGTCTTTCTATAGACTCTGAGGATGAATTTAGATCAGATATAATTGATTTAACGGAAACTGATGACTTTGGTTACAATGTAATAATGGACGATTTAGAAATCTTGAATGATTATTCTGACGAAGACATAATAGATGAAGATGAGTGGGGTGATATTGATTTGATCGACGAAGATAATCTTATATCATTTCTAAACGAGTATTACATTGTAAACCCAAGTAAACTACCAAATTCACAGTTGGTTTAAGGACCAACTCTTGTCAAATACATTGTAGTTGATTCCATAGGACCGGAATTTCCATAGTCATAACTTCCTGATGTACGAATAACTAAACTTTCGGCACCATCATCAATTATTTTCCATGTTCTTCTTGTACCATTATAGTCAAATTGAATATAACCTAATTCATATGCACTGTATTGACCATGAACGAAGTAGTAGTACTTATCAGTCCAAACAGTAGACCCATTAGGATATTCAACTGGATTCATATAGATTGTTGCATAGTCCATAGCAATTCTTGTCTCACCAACAACAATTGAATCCAATGGAGACGTTTCACTTGGATTAACATAGGCTTGTCCTGGGTAATAAACAAGAAATGTCGGATCATTACCGATTGACTCATAGGTAATTTTATCAATTCTGTACTCACCACTTAAACTAAGAGTTGGTGGTTCTGCGTATTTAACACATGAGGTTAAAAATAATACAATTGGTAATAATAATAGGTAGATTTTCATAATATGTTTCTTTCTACAAATATAGTGATATTTTTTTACGTACAATAAATATTTATAAAAATATATGGATTACAACGAAATTCTTTTTGTATTGAAAAAATACACACCAAATGATGATGATAATGATTATTCTGAATTGGGTGAACAAGATGCTGCGGGGGGTGGAGGTACAACTGCCGCCGCATACCCAACAGTCACAAAATGGGAAACAGGTTTAACAAGAAGTGTTGCAAATCAAATCGATTATAAATCAAAGTGGAAAGATCTTTATAAGATAACAAGAGGTAAAGCCAATACATTATTATGATAAAAGACTCAAAAATAAAAGATATATTAATAGAACTTTCCCAAATGAAAACAAAATTTTTATATGGTGAAAAATCTATTATTAATGAAAATGAGCCAGTGACCAACAAACCCGAGATTGTTGTAAAACCTAAAAAAAATACTCCTGTAGGAGGTAACCCATCATTAGTAAAATTAATTTCATGTAAAGATGGTCTTGAATACGTAAACCCAAATATTTCAATCGGAGATATTAAAATCACTCAAAGTGCGACAGAATGGTTTAATGTAGAAAAGCTCAAAAAAGAAAAAAATATGTTTAGTTGGATAACCGCATGTCAATTACAAGGTCAAATCAAAACAATTCAAAAAAGAAATAAAGAAAAACCAAAAGACAATGAATTGATTGATCCTAAGTTTCGTCCAAAAACTCTTGCGTATACAGACCCAAAAAAGTTTGAGGAAAATTTATTATCTGAACAAAACGAAGATATCGAAAATTGTCTGAACATGTGTTATCAGAGTTATAATAATTTACCTGAAGGTTGTGCATTTGCGTATGAAAATACTGAATATTCGGTTGGGGATGAAACCACTTTAAAAGTTAGGTATGCATGGGAAAATTGGTTTTTAATCGATTACAAAAAATGGACAGAAAAGAATAATCAAGGAGATAGTTCGTATGTGACAAGGGAACCTTATAGTTTACTCCAAATGACCGGAAACTACTACAAAAAAGTTGGTGATAAATATTATAATGTGGAGGTGAAAGATACTTTAGGTAATGTGTCGTTAGATTATCAACAAAATGTGTTTGGTGGTCAAATAAATCAAAGTATAAACTTACCTCTAACAAATAGTGAAAAAGAACGTATGGAATCAAATAACCCATTTACGTATGAGGGAAAACTAAAATTAGGTGAAGGTAAATATATTTGTGCAAGACCTCAGTCAGGAATGGTAAATTTAAGAACGAGTCCTGAAGTAAACGAAGATAAAGGATGGTATGACCCAACAGATAATTGGGTTGCATGGACAAGTGATGCAATTGTTGGAAAATACATCAAAACTTCGGTTAGTTCAGCACCCTCAATAGATTCTTCTAAAAATAATACAGACCCATTCAAAAAATACGTAAAAAAAATTGAATCGTACCCCAATAAATTTAAAAAAGTTTATGACGACGTAAAAAAATATAATTCAGAATTAAAAATACCCTATGATAAAATCGTGAAAGATTCTAAAATTGAGAATGAAGTCATGGTGGCTAGAGAAACTTACCAGACGTATGCATGTAATGGTAGGGGAGTTTCATCTGACGGAACATATAATTATACTAGTTGTGATGCTTTTTTAATTGCAGCAAGAAAAGTTTACAATAATCTGTCTAACGAATCAAAAAACTTTATTAGTAATATGGTTATTGGTTGGTATCAAGTTGAATTGAACAATGAAGTTGAGGATAAAAGTGATCCTGGAAATTACGTCAAAAAGGTTTGGGTATCTCAAACAACTACAGATTTTTGTAAAACTGAGAAAGATGAAACAAGCGGTAAAGAGGTGATACAAAACACTAATTACGGAATAGAATCATTCAAAGGATCTCCATTAAAAGGGTTAAAAAATCCTGGACAGAGAATAAATGTAAGTGGACCATCAGTTAGTGATATGAAAAAATATGATTAAAAAAACAATTTAAAAAAATGATAAAGGCACTTGTAATAACAGAAAATGAAAAACAAAGAATTCTAAATCTTCATAATTATAGATTAAACAATTCTTTAATTTCCGAACAATGGTTTTCAGTCAATGGTGTCCCATATTATCAAACAGGGCCCCAAAGATTACCAGATGGGGCGGTACCAATAACACAAAAAGAATACAATAGACTTTTACTAAACCAACAAAAAGAGTTGTTGAAGTCAAGGGGGTCCACCTCAAAAAAAGATTTCAGTTATGATTATATTAAATTTGGTCCTATGGGTGAAATTCCAGTGTTAAAAGGAACAAAACTATATTATTTAGAGGATAGTAGTCCTGATGTTGGTGAAATACTTGGTATTACAAAAAAAGATCAATTTGGGTATTATGATGAAATTGACATTGAGTCTTGGGGAACTAAAGTAAAAAGATATTACCCAAAAAACGATTGGGAGGACTGGTCGTATTTAAGAGACAATAAAATACCTTTCGCATTTACTACTCCGGCTTCAGATAATTCTCGACAATTTCATTTGGCGTTGGTATTAACCGATCCTACTCAATCTGTTATTAATTTAGATGATGAAAATAATAAAAATAGAGGATGGCAATTAAGTTCACCAGGTTTCCAAAGTAATTTACAAGGAGACTCCAAAACAGGATATTTTCAAACAGTTAATGGTGTAGAAGTACCATATAATATAACAGCACCAATTATTAGAGGTGATATGTCCACATTTGATTTGGATAAAAGAAGTTCAATGATAAAATTTTTAGATAGCGGTTGGGGTTTGGCGGCTCAAATTGGGTTGTCAATTGCAATAACAGTAATATGTAGAGAACCAATAGCAATAGCCCTACCTATATCTGAAGGTGCCCTTACAACTAATGCCATGTTAACAAGAATGGTTCTTGCAACAATGATAACGGAGGCTATTGTAAATGTACCCATAGCTTTTTTGTATTTTAAAGAAGAAGGTGATGAATATGATACGATGGGTTGGATTTCTATTTTATTTTGTTTTTTACCGTTAGTACAATCAAAACTTTTGAAAGGGGTGTTACAAGATTTTTCAGAGGAAACTTGTATTAGTTTGGCAAGAAAAATTGTTCAAAACCGAATGACAAGAATGACACTCCAAGAGATACAAATTTATACCCAAAAATTAACTTTAGCCGAAAGAACTTTGTTTTATGATGTTTTAATTAACGCACCTCAACTAATGGCCAAATCTCCTGAAATTGAGGCGTTAATCAAATCACAATTAAAACAATATGAAGAAGAATTTGCAAAAAACACTGCATATCAAAATGCATTGGTTTCTTTGTATCAAGCGGAATTGAGGCAAACAGGTTTTGTTAAAAGTTTATTAGTTGATTTTAGTTCTACTTTAATATTTGCAAAAGCATCAGGAACTATTCTTGAAAAATATTACACCTATAAACATAATAAAGGTCAAGATATTGAAAATGAACCTTTTGAAACTCAAGAAAAATATAAAGAAAATATAAAAAAGATTGATCAACAAATACAAGGTTTTCCACAAATGATAAAAAACTCTTTGAAAACCAAAGAGTGGGAAACTCACCCTTGGGCTTTAACTGATGACGATTACAAATATATGGTAGAAAAAGGAATTTTATCAATTAAGTTTATAAGAGAAGCTATGATGTTTCCTCTTAGAGAATTTAAAGATTGTGAAGATTTAAAATATATTAATGATAGAGACGCTGTTTTATTTGCTTCAGGGAGTTTAGATGGTGTTTTAAAATCAGAACAGTTCAAATCGTTAACAAAGGAACAACAAAAACTATGGAATTTATATCAAGAATGTTACCTTAAATCTAAAGAAACTGAAATTAAAAAACCAGAATCGATTACCCCATCAAAAGAAACAACATCAATCACCTCATCAACAGAAACAACTGAATTTGAATGGAAAGAAGTTGATGAAATGGGTCTATTGAAAATGATTAAAGATCCAAATTACGAAACAAAGTCAGAACCTAATATGGTTAACAATGTACAAATGGGTTACAAATATTTTATAAGAAAAAAACCTCAGGTACAACAAGAACCACAGCAAGTTGATCAAACGCAACCAAACCAAAACACGCAGAAACAATCGACACCATCAGGTTAGATTATAA
>JACCDW010221609.1_pt1 | contig 12345 bp, 13 predicted proteins | sample 7449781 | NCBI WGS metagenome assembly JACCDW01 (sample SAMN15323449, study PRJNA562643) | freshwater metagenome | isolation source: river surface water | place: USA:Blue River Watershed | collected 2017-08-18
GAGGCCAAAAATGGCGATGTCATCATTGCAAATTATCAAAGTGCTGGTCGAGGACGTCTAGATAGAACTTTCATTGCGCCAGCATCGACAGCCCTACTCTTTTCAATTTATCTACAACCACAAAGAGAAAGGGACGACTGGGGATTCCTTCCGTTACTTGCCGGTTTCTCGATCGCTGACACGTTGCGAAAGATTAATGCAAATGTTTCGATCAAATGGCCGAATGATCTGCTGATTGATGAGATGAAAATAGGTGGAATTATTTCAACTGCAGCAGGCTCAGGCGTTGTTATCGGAATCGGAATAAATGTTTCAACTACTGCCTCTGAACTTCCAGTGGAAACAGCGACATCTCTGAAGATTGCTGGAGTGAGTAAACTCGATAGAAACTTTCTACTCCCACTTCTCCTCAATGCTTTTGAGACAGATTTCACGGCATGGGATCAAGGTGAAAGTTTTCTCGAGAAGTATTCCCAGTTATCGGCAACCCGCGGACGAGAGGTAACAATTATTGGTCCCGCTGAAAGTGCGATGAGGTCGCGTGCTCAGTCTTTTGATGAACAAGGTCGACTTCACCTAGAAGATGGGCAGATAGTTACAGTCGGTGACGTGATTCATCTACGATAAGCCAGTGAGAAATACCTTCCCAATCGTGGGAATTATCGGTGCAGGCCAGTTGGCTCGAATGACAGTTGCCCCAGCCATTGCACTAGGAGTGACTCTCAAAGTCTTTGCCCAAGATAAGAGCGATAGCGCTGCACAGATTTGTGATCACGTCGTTGGAGATTTTCGCAATCTCAATGAAGTTTTGGCATTTGCTCAAGATTGCGATGTCATCACTTTTGAGCACGAACTTGTTCCACTTTCAGTCATCAGGGGATTAGAGGCGCAAGGGGTTCGGGTGTATCCACCGTCTCGAGCATTTGTTTATTCTCAAGATAAAGCTCAGATGCGAAATCTGCTCAGCGATCTCCCTTCACCCCAGTGGAAGCTGATCACTGACGCGAATGACGTATCTGCTTATCCAGTAATGGCGAAGGCGATCTCTGGTGGCTACGACGGTCGAGGTGTGTGGAAGATTTCTAACATCGATCATCTCCAGGAAATCATTGCGACCAATCCACAATTGCTCATCGAAGAGCTTGTTGAATTTGAGTGCGAAATTGCGGTGATGGTGGCGCGTTCGCCACATGGCCAAGCAAGTACATGGGCACCTACACAGACAATTCAAGAAGATGGAATTTGTACTCGAACGATTACACCTGCAGTTACGATCTCATCTGAACTATCAGAGAAAGCTTCAGCATTAGCACTGACAATTGCCGAACGCGTAGGCCTAGTGGGCGTTATGGCAGTTGAAATGTTTGTTAAAGGTGATCAACTATTCATCAATGAACTTGCAATGCGTCCGCATAATTCTGGTCATTGGACGATAGAAGGTGCTGTGACAAGCCAGTTCGAACAACATCTACGCGCGATATTGGATCTTCCGCTGGGAGATCCTTCGATGACCGCAGCTTTTGCAGTGATGGGAAATATTCTTGGCGGCCAAAAGAGCGACATGTATCGCCCGTATCTACACCTGATGGCTCGCAATCCCGAGCTTAAGATTCATCAATATATGAAAGAAGTGCGACCTGGACGCAAGATTGGGCATGTTAATGCCACTGGTGAAGATCTTCTACACTTAGAGGAGCTAATTCTGCACGCCCGCGACTACATGAGTGGAGAGATTGATGAGTGATGTTGCAATCATTATGGGATCAGATTCAGATTGGCCAGTAATGAGTGAGGCCGCCACGATTCTTGATTCACTCGGAATTTCTTACTCTGCAGATGTGATCAGTGCTCATCGCATGCCCACCGAAATGGTGGCTTTCGCTCAAGGCGCAGTATCTGCCGGATTTAAGGTAATCATTGCTGGAGCTGGAGGAGCAGCACATTTGCCAGGCATGGTTGCATCCCTTACGCCTCTACCTGTGATCGGCGTGCCAGTTCCATTGAAAAATTTAGATGGAATGGATTCACTTCTTTCTATCGTCCAAATGCCAGCAGGAGTTCCTGTTGCAACAGTGGGTATCGGAAATGCAAAGAATGCTGCGCTACTAGCTGCCAGAATTTTGGGTGTTTCAGATCGCTCAATCGCAGCAAAAGTCGAACAAGGTTTGCAAGAGATCAATGCAGAGGCGAAGGCTAAAGGTGCCAACCTCACCACCAAGAAAAAGACGGGCTTTTAAAGACTTTTAATCTGAACGGCCAAGTGCATGCACTCGCCATCCAGCATTACGCCACTTATCGCGATCGAGGGCATTGCGACCATCGATGAGGAACTTAGATTTAACAAGTTGCCCGATAACTGATGGATCTAGTTCGCGATATTCCTTCCATTCGGTCAAATGTAAGATCGCATCGGCATCCTTGACTGCATCAACAACACGTTCTGCAAAATCAAGATTTGGAAAACGCTTTCGAGCAGGTTCAATTCCCTTGGGATCGTGCACCACTACAACGGCGCCAGCTGCTTGGAGCTGGGCGGCAATATCAAGTGCTGGGGAGTCGCGAACATCATCGCTATCGGGCTTAAATGTTGCTCCTAGCACTGCAATTTTATATTGAGTCAGATCTTCAGAGAGATCTGCGCGCACAACATCAATCACGCGCTGGCGAGCTCTTAAATTAATTGCATCGATCTCTCGTAGAAATTCAAGGGCCTGATCGGCACCAAGTTCTTGTGCACGCGCCATGAAGGCGCGGATATCTTTAGGAAGGCATCCGCCACCAAATCCAATACCAGCCTGAAGAAATCGATTTCCAATACGTGGGTCATAGCCAATCGCCGTAGCAAGTACAGTCACATCACCACCGGCTGCCTCACACACTTCTGCCATAGCATTTATAAACGAAATCTTTGTCGCAAGAAATGAATTAGCTGCTACCTTGACGAGTTCTGCAGTTGGTAGATCGGCACGAATCCACGGAGTGCCAAGTGCAATTACTGGCTGATATACCTCTTTAAGAATTTCCTCAGCGCGATCATTGGCAACTCCAACTACTAAGCGATTTGGGGTCAACGTATCTTCGACAGCAAAGCCCTCACGTAGGAATTCAGGATTCCACGCCAGATCAGCTTGTGGCGCATCCTTAGCCAATTGCTCACGCAACATCTGCGCGGTTCCAACAGGAACTGTTGATTTTCCTACAACGAGAGATCCCTCTTTTAGAAACGGTGCTATGGCGGCTACAGAAGACTTCACATATGTGAGATCGGCAGCTAAGCCATCTTTACTCTGCGGAGTTCCCACACAGATAAAGTGAATATCCGCATCGGCAACTGCAGAGAAGTCTGTAGTAAATGAGAGGCGTCCAGTCTTCATTTCCGACGCCAGGAGAGTGTCCAGGCCAGGTTCATAGAATGGAAGTTGGCCACTTTGCAATAAATCGACTTTGGATTGGTCGGTATCAATTCCAACGACTTCAAATCCAAGTGAAGACATGCAGGCTGCGTGGGTGGCTCCGAGATAGCCACAACCAATTACTGAGAGCTTTAGCGTCATGGGTGCGAGTCTAAGGCACGAACTATTTAATCTCCCCGCATGGATTTTCATCCGCGGTGCGAGTCTTAAATTTATCGACGATTACTGGGGTGGGAGTTGCCGAAGCGCTGGCAGCAGGAGTTGGGGTGACTTCATCAACGAGAGGAAGATCATCTCTTACTCGAGTCCACAAATCCGCCCCAAGGACTTCATCCCAAATTACAACTGATCCAACTCCATCGACTCGGGCATTCGGATTCGATAGTGGAACCGTGAGAGTACGTACATTGCCAGAAGATAAATTTCTCATCTGCTTTGCGAGTGTCAATAAATCTTCCGGTGCTAATCCAGAGTCCAACTTAACGCTGGCAAGGGAAGCGTTAATGAAGTTCTTCACCTTAAATGGATTTAAGAGAGTTCCACTACTTGTTGCTTTTCTCAAGACAGCACTCATAAATTGTTGTTGTCGTTGCATGCGCCCAATGTCGCCTCGTCCATCAAAGTCACGAGTTCTTACATACTTAAGTGATTCAATGCCATCGAGTGTATGAACACCAGCGCTCAAAACAAGGTGGCTTTTTGGATCATCAATATCGACCTTGGTGCAGATTTCGATACCGCCAAGGGCATCAACAATTCCTGCAAATCCCGCAAAACTGACTTCAACATAGTGATCAATCTTGATCGATGTAGCAAGTTCGATAGTTTCAATAAGAAGAGGAGCACCACCGTATGAGAATGCCGAATTCAACTTTCCCTGTCGAGCAGGAATTATTGTTTCTTTGTCACTACTGCTGACATGTTCTGGAATAACTACCAAACTATCTCGCGGAAGAGAGATGATGTAGGCGCGATCTCGTGCCTTGCTCAAGTGAATAATGAGCATCGTGTCAGAACGCCCTCCAGCAGCGGTTGCTGTTGACCCGACTCGCAGCTCGCGCATCTGCTGCTTCGTCAAACCTTCTCGGGTATCAGAGCCGACAAGAAGATAGTTCTCGGCCTTCGAGGTCTTCTCTGGTCGATCTTCGATTGAATTAAAGACATCGATTCTGGCAATGGAGCTGCTGACTTGTCCGAGGCCAAAGGATGAGACGGAAGAAACGAGCACGATGGCAACGGAGAGTGAGGTAATTATCCGTATGGCTCGTGTTGATTTCACGGCGTAAGACTACTTGGGCGATAGCGTAGAGGTGTTATGACATCGCCGAACGCCTCGTTACCTGCCTCACCAGGCATTAGCGTGATCTTGCCTGTGCTCAATGAGCAGGCACATCTAGAAGATTCAATTCGCGCAATACTTTCTCAGAATTATCACGGAAAGTTTGAAGTGATTTTGGCACTTGGCCCTTCGCGCGATTCTACAAATGAGATTGCACGCTCCTTAGCTGCGCAAGATTCGCGGGTAATTCTGGTTGAGAATCCCTCTGGTCGAACCGCCGCAGGACTCAATATTGCTCTCAAGGCTTCGACGCAAGATGTTGTTGTTCGCGTGGATGCTCATGCGGAGATTCCAAATAATTATCTTCAACTTGTTGTGGAAATTCTGATCGAATCCGGCGCAGTCAATGTTGGCGGTGTTATGGGAGCAGAAGGAATTACTTTCTTTGAGACTGCAGTAGCTGCTGCAATGTGTAGTCCGTTTGGCGTAGGAGGCTCTCGTTTTCACATCGGCGGCAAGGCAGGGTATGTAGACACTGTTTATCTCGGTGCATTTATTCGCCAAGCAGTTGTTGATGCTGGCGGATTTGATGAGAGATTTATTCGTGCACAAGATTGGGAACTCAATTACAGACTCAGGCAAAACGGTGGAAAAGTTTATTTTGATCCGAGACTTCACGTGACGTATCGCCCACGTTCAAGTTATCGTGCTTTGGCAAAACAGTATTTTGAATATGGAAGATGGCGTCGTGTGATTGCTCGAAAATACCCTGAGACAATTAACTATCGATATTTAGCACCTCCACTTGCTCTCATTGGCACAGTGCTCTCACTCATTGCAGGAACTATCTTTGACCCATCTCTCTATCTTCCGGCGGCCACCTACATCACATTTATTGCAATCACCCCACTGTTTATCTCAAAAAATCTGGCTCACTATCCACTCCTCGTGTTTATTCTTCCAACGATGCATTTTTCATGGGGATTTGGCTTCCTTACCTCGTCAAGAAAGCTAGTTCCAGACTCTCTAAGGTAACCTTCACTCATATGAGTACTCCTGTGACTGTATATGAGCCATTTCGCGCTGGGTTGCCCCCAATGCGTCAATACTTGCGCTCACTGTGGTCACGCCGCCATTTCATCGCCGAGTTCTCACGCTCTGAACTGCGTGAGCAGAATTATGGATCGGTCTTCGGGCAGCTCTGGCTAGTACTTAATCCACTCTTGCTCTCTGGCGTCTATTTCCTTCTGATTTACATCATTGGTGGAGATAGTGATGCGAATCGATATGTTCATCTCACTTCTAGTCTCTTTTTCTTCTACCTCATCGCAAATAGCTTGACCGGGGGAGTGAAGTCGATTACTTCAGGCCAGCGCCTGATTATGAATACTGCCTTTCCACGCATCATGCTGCCGATTTCTGCTTCGGTGATTGCAATTTTCAAATTCATCCCGACACTTGTTGTCTTCTTTGCAATTCGCACAATTGTTGGAGCTCCGTTTTCCTGGCAGATGTTCTGGGCTATTCCCATCTTTCTCCTGGGTGTCTTTATGGGACTTGGAATGGCGATAGCTATTTCATGTACCAATGTGTATTTCAGGGATATAGCAAGTTTGCTTCCATATATCACCCGCAGTCTGATCTACCTTTCGCCGATACTTTATGAAGCATCTTCACTTTCCGAGAAAATGCGTGTTCTTGAGATCGCGAATCCAATTTTCTATCTCCTCGATGCCTGGTCACAAGTAATGGTTTATGCCCAAGCTCCAAGCTCTTCTTCAATCCTCATCAGTTTGGCCTGGGCGTTAGTAATTTTTGTCGTGGGAACATACTTTTTCTTAACGAGGGAGCGTGATTTCGCTGTCCGTCTCTAGCTCTCATCCGCGTAATAGCATCGCAGTCTCCGTTCAATCGGTTGGACTGACATACACAACTTCTGTTGATAAAAAGCCAACCCTGAAAGCGCGAGTGAAGCGCTTTGGCAGAAGCGGGAAATTCTCACGCACTGTCAATGCCCTCAATGATGTAACTATCGATGTGCACTACGGGACAGTGCTAGGAATCATTGGTTCAAACGGTGCAGGTAAATCATCCTTGATGAGAGTTATTTCCGGAATCATTCCACCTTCACAAGGACGCGTCGAAGTTTATGGATCTGTAAGCACTCTGCTCGCTCTTGGAGTTGGATTTAACGCTTCTCTTACAGGTCGCGAGAACGTCTATCTTGGCGGTCTTGCCGCTGGTATGACGCGAGCTGAGATCGATAGTCAATTTGAAGAGATTGCTGAGTTTTCTGAGTTGGGTGAGGCGATCGATTCGCCTATGCGCACTTATTCCTCAGGCATGTATGCCCGGTTGGCATTCTCGGTGGCAGCAACAGTGAAGCCAGATATCTTGATCATTGATGAAGCCCTAAGTACAGGAGATGCGCGATTCAAGGAAAAGAGCCTGAACCGCATTAAAGAACTTCGCACCGAGGATCGGGCATTGATTTTGGTGAGCCACGCGCTAGCCACTATTGAAGATATTTGTAATGAAGTCATCTGGCTAGATAAAGGAAAGATGATGGCTCGTGGAAATCCTGCAGAGGTAATCGCTGCATATCGCGAGTATATGCACGTACGAAAGAGCGCATCTTCCGATGAGGACGTCTAAGAATTTTCTAGCACTCTTGATTGCTGCACTCATTTCCAGTGCAGCCCCTGCACAAGCCATTGAGATCCCACAAACATTTGAATTCACTGGCAGTGGTTATGGTCATGGCGTTGGTATGAGTCAGATCGGTGCGAGGTCACGAGCTTTGAGTGGTGAAAGCGCTACTGCAATACTTAATTATTACTACAAAGATGTACAGGTTGTTCCATTTGTTGATACACACACAATCCGAGTAAACATTGCACATAAGGTCAAGTCTGTTGCATTTACTACACATACTCCGGGGGCTCGGATTGATGTCTATGAAGGTGAAGTTGGAAACTTAACGCAACCAATACCATTTACATCATTTGCAACTAAACAGAGGGCGACATTCACAGTTGCGAGTCTTTCCAAAGTTAAAGTACTCACGTTGCGCTGGGTGGGAGAGAATCCCATCATCACTATGACTCATGGTTCTGTCAGTACAAAATATAAGTATGGCTACATCACCATCAAAGTCGTGAGAGGTGCTCTAGAAGTAACAAATACGCTCTCACTGAGAGATGAATATCTATGGGGAATAAGTGAAGTTCCCTCTAGTTGGCCAACTGCCATGCTTGAAGCACAAGCGATCGCCTCACGCAGCTTTGCTCTCTCAAAGTTAGGTGTCATTCGCCCGAATTGCGACTGCCAAGTCTTCTCGCATATTTCAGATCAGAACTTTGTTGGATACTCCAAAGAGAGTGAGCCCCGATTTGGGCGACTATGGAAAGACGCTGTGTCTCGCACCATCATCGACACTACGACAAGTCTTGTTGTGATCAGTAATGGCAAACCTGCTCAAACGTATTTCTTCTCTTCATCGGGTGGGGCCACACAGACATCCTTTGATGCTTGGGGAGGTGCGACTGCTTACACTCAATCCGTTCCTGATAGCGCCAGCGTAGATGTAAAACTCAACCCAAGGTTTGCGTTGTGGAAGGCTTCATCAACACAGGAACTTGTTGCAAAGGCATTTCTCTTGCCGAATGTTGTTTCACTTGAAATTCTTTCGCGCAATCAAGCAGGTGCCGTGACCTTTATCGCTGGAACATCATCAGATGGAGTGACTAAGAAAATACGTGGCGATACCTTCAGAAGCAGAGCGAAGCTGCCCTCACCGTGGTTCTCTTTAGTTAGCGTGGAGAATTGAGTTAAGTCCGCCCCACGAACCTTCTCGCACAACAACTTCTAGGCAACCATCGAGAGAGTTTCTTCTAAAGAGTACATTTGAAGCTCCACTAAGAGTCCCGGCTTTAACAATTTCTCCATCAGGCAGACGCACCTTAGCTGCTGCTGTGATGTAGGTACCTGCCTCGATGACGCAGTTATCTCCCAGAGAAATTCCAAGTCCTGAATTTGCGCCCAACAAACATTTCTTTCCGATAGAAATGACTTGTTTTCCGCCACCACTCAAAGTTCCCATAATCGATGCGCCGCCACCAACATCGCTGCCATCGTCGACAACTACGCCTGCAGAAATTCGCCCCTCAACCATTGATGTTCCAAGAGTTCCGGCGTTGAAGTTAACAAAACCTTCGTGCATCACGGTCGTGCCTGATGCTAGATGTGCTCCGAGTCGCACTCGATCAGCATCTGCAATGCGCACACCTGATGGAATCACGTAATCGACCATTCGTGGAAATTTATCTACGCTAAAAATAGTCACATGGCCATCTCGAGCACGTAGACCAGCACGTACTTCTTCAAAACCTTCAATTGCGCATGGGCCAGCTGAAGTCCAAACAACATTTGCAAGCAGTCCGAATATTCCATCGAGTGAGAGACCGTGTGGCTTGATCAATCGATGAGAAAGCAAGTGCAGGCGTAGGTATGCATCTATGGCATCTGCTGGTGGTTGGGTTATATCTATCTCTCGCGAAACAACTTCACGTCTAACTTTTCGAATATCATCGCTGCCAACTGCATCAAGTAGTGATTGTGCAGGTGATCCGGTGAGTCCACCTAAAGCAGGTGCTGGAAACCAGACATCGAGAACGGTAGATCCCGAAAGTGTCGCAATTCCATGGCCGTGGGCGATAGTTGTTTGAGAAGACATGGGCACACAATATCGCTTATCCTTATTTTCATGGCTAGCTCACCAAAGAACACACTCGCTATACGCGTGCATTGCGATGCTTCGAGAGAGAAAGTGTGGGCACGGATCGCCGACTGGAGTAGTCAGGGTGAATGGATGCTTGCTACCCGAGTCTGGGTTACATCTGAAATTTCTGAAGGAGTTGGGACTTCAATCGCAGCATTTACTGGTCCCGCTCACCGAATTTATCCAAGACTTTCATTTTTTGGACTGCTTGACACTATGACGGTTACTGTATGGGAGCCACCTACGCGATGCGATGTAATCCATACTGGAAAAATATTGAAGGGCACGGGTTCATTCCAACTCGAATCTACTGGACCGCACTCAACCACTTTTTATTGGAGCGAGACCATTGATATTCACCGTGCACTATTTATCCTCGGAGCACCTTTCATCTGGCTTGGTGTTCGTATCTCCCTCGCACGTTTTGCTCGTCAATGTAAGAACCTTTAAGAATTAGCAGTCTTCGATGGTCATAAGTCAGCCAGGAGATATTGAGAACGGGTAACCTCGTCCTATGGCAGCGCCGAAAACCTTGGCCGAAGTGCTTGAAGCACTTCCGGAGGAAGAGCGCATCATTTTGACCTTGTCCTATCTTCGAGGCATGACTGCTGGGCAGATTGCATCCCTGCTACACGTGCCTGAAAAGTCTGTTGAGGCTGTTATTGCCTCAGGTAAGGCGCGTTTGACTGCAGAGCTAGGCCTATAGCCCGCTTTCGATTTCATGTATCGGCCCTGAGTGCGAGATACTTACGCCCTTACTTTCTAAGCACTTCGCGGAAAGTCCACGCTTCAAAGGAGTCTCATCATGGCAGCTATGAAACCTCGCACTGGTGACGGACCTATGGAAGTTACAAAAGAGGCACGTTCACTTGTGATGCGTATTCCTCTTGAGGGTGGAGGCCGCCTAGTTGTCGAACTCAACCCTACAGAGGCAAATAATCTCAGCGCCGCCCTCGAGGCAGCTGTCGCTCTCATTAAGAAGTAATTTTTCCAGAAGATAGAGTTCTAGCTTCCAATGGTGATTAGCGCGCTCAATCCAGATTTAGATTCCGTTACAACATCTGATGTCATTGTTATTAGTTACATCATTCTCCCAGCAAATGACAACGGCGATAGCGAGATCATTTTCAACGCTCATCCCGCTCTAGTAAAAAAGATCGAAAAGCTATTTGCTATTGAGCTACGTGATGAACTGACCTTCTTTACCCCGACTGGAAAAGCGGGAGAGCTTAATGAAATCCCAGTAAGTGCTGCAGATAGTCCAGTAGAGAAAATTATTCTATTGGGGCTTGGCGATCAATCGCTTGCCTCATTTCGAACTGCTGGTGCGGTGCTTGGTCGCAAGGTCCGGGGCGCTGAGAAAAACTTTGCAACCATAGCTCCAACAAAGCGAGATGAAATTATTGCTTTTGCAACCTCTGCAGTACTAGGTGAGTACACCTGGAACCAAAAGAGCACTGAAAAACCATCGTCTTCAGAGATAGAAATTGTTACAGCAGATGCAGAACCTGTTAGCTATGCGAGCGTCATCTCAGGTGCTGTCTGCCGCGCTCGCGATCTCATTCACACACCTTCCAATATTAAAACACCTCTATGGATGGCTAACCAAGCACGAGCGATTGCATCTGAATACGGCCTTGAGATCAACGTCATTAGTGGAGCTGCACTAAAAGAATTCGGTGGCCTTAGGGCAGTTGGTAACTCTTCGCCAAATCCTGGTCCACGATTTATTCATCTTACCTACACACCAAAAAGTGGAAAGAAATCTGCACGAATGCCTCATGTGGTTCTTGTTGGAAAAGGAATTACATTCGACACAGGTGGAATCTCACTCAAGCGTCCATATGACACGATGATGGCGATGAAGAGCGACATGGCAGGTGCGGCAGCAGCACTTGCAACAATAAGTGCGCTTCCTCAGCTTGGTGCGCAAGTAAAAGTGAGCGTCTTGATGATGTGTGCTGAAAACGCACTTTCTGGAACTTCCCAGCGGCCTAGCGATGTCATTAAACACTACGGCGGAAAGACTGTAGAAGTGATCAATACAGATGCAGAAGGACGCCTAGTTCTCGCAGATGGCTTAGCGTATGCAGATATCAATCTCGATCCAGATTATGTTGTAGATATTGCAACACTCACTGGAGCTGCAACTCTTGGACTTGGTCGTCAATATGCTGCGATGTACACAAGAAATTCTCACCTTGCTCGCACAATCTCTGAAATCGGAGAACGCACAGGAGACCGCGTTTGGCACATGCCGCTCATTGATGATTACACAGATGGATTAGAGAGTGATATCGCCGATCTCAACCACACCGCCGATAAAGGTCACTATGGCGCAGGTTCAGTGACGGCGGCGCTATTCCTTGAACAATTTGTTGGCGATCGCCAGTGGGTTCACCTAGATATTGCAGGCACTGCCCGTAGCGAGAGCGATTCTGGAGAAAACCCTAAAGGCGGAACCGGTTTCGGCGTGCGATTGCTCGTGGAGTGGCTAACATCCCTCTCATGATCAACCAGATTGACCCTCACGCTTACTCCGAAAGCTTTATTGGAGAGAGCGTCGATAAAACTCAGGCACGAGCTCGTGGCGGTGAAGTGGGCGCAATTGATGTGACTCCGGGCGTTGGTGCTTATCTGCGACATCTCGCACACATTCTCGATGCGCAATCAGTTGTCGAAATTGGAACTGGTTCTGGAGTAGGCGCGCTTTGGGTTCTTGAAGGAATGTTGCCAAGTGGAACTCTGACATCTATTGATGGCGAGCAAGAACACTCTGCGATCGCAAAGATTGCATTACAAGATGCACAGATTGCGCAATCACGTTTTCGTCTGATTACAAATCCTGCGATTGAAGTGATGACAAAGCTTGC
>JACCDW012068409.1_pt1 | contig 12343 bp, 10 predicted proteins | sample 7449781 | NCBI WGS metagenome assembly JACCDW01 (sample SAMN15323449, study PRJNA562643) | freshwater metagenome | isolation source: river surface water | place: USA:Blue River Watershed | collected 2017-08-18
GTTGGCTTATTACCGTGAGGCTGTTTTTGCTCGGAAAGCAGTAGAAATCAAGCCTGCGAAAAACCGGCTTCTTAATTTCGGTCCTTGGCGGGTAAAGTAACGCCCCTGCACAGCACATGGTGGGCGTAGCTCAGCTGGTAGAGCACTCGGTTGTGGTCCGAGATGTCGCGGGTTCGAGCCCCGTCGCTCACCCCAATTTTCCCATCTTGATTATCAAATCAGGAGACAAATCAAGTTCAATAAATGAAGAGATTGAGAAAGAGGTTGCCCGATGATCTTCGACGTTGTTGTTGAAATTCCAGCAGGCTCACGCAATAAGTATGAGATCAACCATGAGACCCACGAGGTCCGCCTCGATCGCATGCTTTTCACGGCAACTCGCTTTCCACATGACTATGGTTTTGTAAAGAACACTCTCTCAAACGACGGCGACCCATTAGATGCGCTGGTCATGCTTGATGAGCCAACTTTCCCAGGGTGTGTTGTCTCTGCTCGCGCTGTAGCCATGTTGCGCATGACAGATGAGAAGGGTGGCGACGACAAGCTCCTCTGTGTTGCGGCTGGCGATATTCGCAAGGCTGGCATCAAGGACATTGGCGACCTACCTGTCTACGAACTCGATGAAATTAAGCACTTCTTTGAGGTCTACAAGACACTTGAACCAGGTAAAGAAGTTATCGGTGGTGATTGGGTTGGCCATGATGAAGCAGAGGCTGAAATCAAAGCTTCCTACGATCGATACAAAGCTACGAAGTAATTTATAAGTAACTAAATCTAAGAAATAGTACGGAGAGCCCAATGGATGTAGTAAATACCGGAGACACTGCATGGGTATTGGCCAGCGGTGCTCTCGTTCTCTTCATGACACCAGCGCTAGCAATCTTCTACGCCGGCATGGTTCGCGCCAAATCTGCGCTGAACATGATGATGATGTCTTTCTCCGCAATCGGAATCACCACAATCATCTGGGTGCTCTACGGATACTCGCTAACTTTTGGTACATCAACTAACGGTCTTATCGGAAGCTTCGATCACCTTGGTCTCGCCGGAACTTTGGATCAAGTTGTCGGTGGCGAAGGTCATCAGATTCCTACCCTCGCATTTGTTATGTTCCAACTTACTTTTGCGATCATTACCGTTGCACTTCTCTCTGGTGCAATTGCAGACCGCGCAAAGTTTGGCTCTTGGGTCCTCTTTGTCGCAGTCTGGATCACCTTGGTTTATATCCCGGTCGCACACTGGGCCTTTGCTGGTCAAGGCGGCGATGGTGGATGGATCATCGATAAGTTGAAGGCGCTTGATTTTGCTGGCGGACTTGTTGTCGAGATCAACTCAGGTGCTGCAGCTCTTGCACTCGCAATCGTTCTTGGCAAGCGCGATGGATTTAGAAAAGATCCAATGCGCCCACACAATCTTCCACTAGTTCTACTCGGTGCAGGAATGCTCTGGTTCGGTTGGTTTGGATTTAATGCCGGTTCTGCGCTCTCTGCAGGACACCTTGCTGCAACAGCGATGATCAATACCCAGATTGCAACAGCTGCAGCTGCGATGACCTGGATTGCATTTGAGAAATATCGCGATGGAAAGGCAACATCACTTGGAGTTGCATCTGGAGCAATCGCAGGAGCAGTTGCAATCACACCATCATGTGGATACCTCAATCCCCTGGGCGCTCTCATCCTCGGTCTCATTGCAGGTGTTGTCTCTGCTTGGGCAGTGACACGCAAATACAAGTTGGGCTATGACGATTCACTAGATGTTGTTGGCGTTCACGGCGTAGGTGGAATCCTCGGAATGCTTGCTATTGGATTCTTGGCAACTCTTACAGCAAATGCAGCCGGCGCAAACGGCCTCTTCTTCAATGGCGGAGTAACCCAGCTCAATCGTCAGGCGATTGCAATCGTTGTCGTAGCTCTCTTTTCATTTACAGCAACATGGCTTATTGCAACCGTCATCCAAAAGACGATTGGCTTTAGGTCATTTCGCGATGATGAACTCAACGGACTTGATACGACCTATCACGCAGAATCTGCATATGACATAACAGGAAATTCCAATCGCTACTAAGCGAACCAATGCGAGAGATTGAAGGATAAATATGAAGCTCATTACCGCAATCGTGAAGCCTGCAAAGGTCGATGACATCAAGGTGGCACTGCAAGCAGCAGGCATTGCTGGCATGACTGTCTCAGAAACGCGCGGCTTTGGTCGCCAGAAGGGCCACACCGAGATCTACCGTGGCGCTGAATACACCGTGGACTTCATTCCAAAGGTGCGCATTGAGGTATTGGTAGATGATGCTGATTCACAATCAATCATTGACACAATTGTCACAGCAGCAAACACTGGCTCTATTGGTGACGGTAAGTTGTGGGTTACAAATGTTGAGCAAGTGATCCGCATTCGCACAGGCGAACGCGGCGGCGACGCTCTCTAGCTCATCTCCTAATTATCGCTGGGGCAATAACTGATCTGGGCACTTAGCCAAGACATTTTTCATGGCTGTTTTCTCTGCCTGAGTCACCCATATTGAATACTTAGCTTTGACGGCAATCTGACGCGCAACATATGCGCAGCGGAAACTCTTTCGCGGAGGCAACCACGTTGCCGCATCTCCATCACCTTTTTGTGAATTTAAAACACCTTTGACCGCCAACAAATTCAATGGGTCGTTGTAGAAAGCAACCTTGGTTGCGCGCTCCCATTTGAATGCGCCCTTCTGCCAAGCATCAGAGACAGCAACAACGTGATCAATCTGGATTAAGTTGCTAGACCCAACGCCGCGCAGGAAATCAATCTTCTCTCCCGAAAAAGGATCGAAGAGAACACCAGTCATCACGATGCATTTATTGTTTAAGAACTTGTAGGTAATCGACTCTAAATCACGATTGAGAATGTCATTGCGGCTATCGCAACCGTTCTTATCGGGATCAGCCCAGTCGCCGAAAGAGCTACGGTCGTATCCGGTCTTTGGGGCGCGACCTTTCACCGTGAGCGTTTCTAATGTTTTAGCTGCATCGTTATTTGCGGCGAAAGCAGGCTCCATCGGTAGAACTAAAGCCAACGATACGAAGGCGATACAGAGGTGCTTCTCCCACTTAGACATGGCTAATTGAATGAACGCATTGGAAGGCTTTTGAGCGAGAACCATTTACCGGCGTGATCTTGAAGAACAGGTTGGCCATTAGGAATATTCTGATACCACCCAACTGTGGCAGAGCGCTCAGATGAGGTTGCATATCCCCCGCTAGGTGCGAGCGTACGAACTGCATTTAATTCGTAGGCCGAAGGTAGGAACCAATCAGAGTAACCACCTTGCGTGTACTGATCTGCGTAAACGCCAGTACCAACGGTGCAATTGGCGGCAATTAGAGCGGTATTTGCGGCACCTGTTCCAATTGCTGTTCCTGTTCCAAGAAGTGTTGAATAACCTGGATCCGTTGAATCACACCAGACCATTGAGTTGGATGATGGGGTGCCGAATTCAAAATATTTTCCAGTTGTATTGCCAGGAGTAGATGGAGTGATTCCGATAGTTCCACCCGCAGGTCCAACATCACCTATTGAGTAAACAATAGAACAATTTCCATTGCCTGAACTTTGCAAAGTGTATTTAACTGCTTGGGATGCAGGAATTTTATTCGAACCATCAGAAGTGATTGAAGTTAACTTGATTACTGATGCACCAATTTCTGCATTGGCGCCGCCACCGGTTGATGATGAATCAATCGTGACCGTCTCTAGTGTCGTGTTGTCTCCGGTCGAAGTCTTCGTGAAGGATTTGCCATCTGCTCCCACAGAAATGATTGCTGGCTCGGCAAGCAAACCAGCAGATGAAGTTTCTCCGTATACCTGCAAGGTAAAAATGTTGTCGTGTGTACGAGTAGAAATATCGCCTAGCTCGATTGAGTCAAGCACAAAATTATTTCCATCCATGACAGCCTTAGGCTTGATCACTAAGTAAGAGTCGCAGGTGCTTGTCGCAAGAATGCCCTGGCCAAATTCTGTTGTTGTGTTGCCGTTTATCGAGATATTTGCAGCCAAGGTATAAGAAATAACTGCTATAGCTGCAAGGCTTGAAAGCGCGACAATCCACTTTGATGTGGAACGGCCACCCTTTGGGGCATCAAAGACAGAATCCATAGCGACTTTCCTCACCGATCACTTTGTTTGAATGCTCAATAGTAAATGGGGTCAGCCCCCTTCGTATATAAACCCTCAAGTAGGCATAAAGTGTTCTGCAATCCCCTCCTTAGGGGTGGTCAAAGTTGCCCTTCAATGCTGGTAAGGTCTGCTCTGCATTTAAGCGTTCCCGCGCTTAAATGGGTTGTTAGCTCAGTTGGTAGAGCAGGTGACTCTTAATCACCGGGTCGGGGGTTCGAGTCCCTCACAACCCACTTTAGATTTCTTCTCCTAGTGCCCCAAATTTAGGCGCTAGTACCATTTCCCCGTGGCTCGCTATTGGATTCGTCTTGGCATTGCGTGTTCTCTCGTGCTCACTTCGCTCTCAATTACACCAGCAGCTTATGCGGTGACATGCACTCCCACCGTCAGTGGAGTAACCGCATCCGGAGTTGTAAACGGAAACGATTGTGTCATCACATTTACTGCGGGATCTGGCACTTGGACCGTGCCGGCAGGAGTTAGCTCTGTTACCGCTTTAATCATTGGTGGTGGCGGTGGCGGTGGCGGTGGCGGTGGTGGAGCAGGCGGAGTTCTCCAACAAACAATTTCTGTATCTGGATCCATTTCCGTAACCGTTGGATCTGCTGGAGCAAAAGGCGCAAAAGTTTCAAATGTTGTCCAAAATGGTGGCGATGGTGGAAATTCTATTTTCGGAACCTCTACTGCTTACGGTGGCGGCGGTGGCGGCGGAATAAATATCCGTGCAGGTCGTGCTGGTGGCTCTAGCGGTGGAACTGCACAAGATTCAACTGATGCACCAGGGGCATCTTCACAAGGTTTTGCCGGTGCAAGTGGTTTCTCCACTGCAGGATGTACATCAGCAAGTGGTGGTGGAGGTGCAGGTTCTGCCGGTACAAAGGGCTTTACTCAATGCTCACCACAAACACCATGGGGTGGAAACGGTGGAAGTGGAATAACGAGCACAATCACTGGAGCTTCTGTTGGTTACGCCGGCGGTGGTGGTGGTGGAGCAAATAACAACAGCACTTCCACAGCTACCCGTGGATGGGGCGGTGGAGGCCAAAACAATATATTCGGTGCTGGAGATGGCTCAAACTCTGATCAAGGTGTCGGCGGTGATGCACGTGCTAATTCTGGTTCTGGTGGCGGTGGCGGTGACTACGAAGGTAGTGGCGGGCTCGGTGGCACTGGAGTCGTAATCATTCGTTACACGCCTGATCAGACTGCTCCAACAATCACCGGACCATCTTCTGCAACTGGCGCGACAAGTTCAATATCTATCCAAGAAAACACGACTTCGGTCCATGCTTTTTCTGCCAATGAAAGTGTCTCGTGGACCAAATCAGGCAATGATGGAGGCTTTTTTAGTATTAACTCTTCAGGCGTATTAACAGTGACTGCTAGAGATTTCGAGACAAAATCGGATTTAAATGGTGACAATATCTATATCGTTGTAATTACTGCTACCGACGCCGGCTCAAATGCAACATCTCAAACTCTTTCGGTAACCATTACAAACGTTAATGAGGCACCCGTAATCGGAGCATATTCAAGTGCTGCCACTGCCACATATAGCGTTGCCGAGAATATCTCTGGCTTATTTAATTTAAACGCTACCGATGTTGATACTGGTACAACTCTTTCTTATTCCCTTACGGGCACAGACTCAGGCGATTTCACCATTGGTAGCACTGGTGCGCTTTCACTTAATCCGGCAGCCGATTTTGAAAACCCATTAGATAGCGATCGCAATAACTCCTACATCGTTGTTGCATGGGTTTCGGATGGAGCGCTTAGTGACTCGATTACTGTTACGATCAATGTTACGAATGTCAATGAATCAGCTGCATTAGGTATACCTACCTTGTCAGGAACTCTTTACAAAGGCGTCTCAGCTTCAATAACGGTCACTTCTAACGCTCCAGGCAAAGTCAGATTCTTTATGGACGGCAAGCGGATCTCTACCTGTCTTGCTGTATCCACTTCGGGTTCCTATTCATCCTATACAGCCACTTGCAACTTCAAGCCGACTGTAACTAGCAGGCGAAGCTTCAGCGCGACTCTCACTCCGAGCGACAACTCTTTCGCTGGAAGCAGTTCGCCAATTCTGACCGCTACAGTATTTAAACGTGTGACTCTGAGATAGCAAAGAGACCTTCGAGATAAGGCCCTTGCAACTACTTAAGGTAATCTCATCCAATGAGTACATTCTTCTCAGGTGGAACTATTTGGGGCGGCTTTGGTAAGAGTTTTTCCTCCCTTCGGATTTCAAATGGATATGTATCCGAACTAAATGGTCAGCCGCACTCAGGCGATGAAATTGTGGATCTTAACGGCGCCTTTCTCGCTCCTTCATTTATGGATGGACATGCTCACCCTCTCTTTGGCGGTCGTGAGGGCCAAGGTCCACAAGTAAACGGACTGCAAAGCGTTGAAGAGATTGTCGCTGAAGTAAAGCGATTCGCCGATGCTAATCCTGGTATGCCTTGGATTCTCGGTGGTGCCTATGAAGCTGCAATTGTTGAACGCGGCGACTTTTTAGCAATATGGCTTGATGATGCCGTCAATAATCGGCCAGTAGTTTTGCAAGCGGTTGACCACCACACAATTTGGGTTAACAGCAAAGCACTTGAGATTGCAGGTATAACTGCAACAACTCCAGATCCTGATGGCGGAACTATTGCGCGAAATAGTGATGGCACCGCTCGTGGAACTTTGCGAGAACCTTCTGCGATGGCGCTTGTTACCTCACACGCTCCTACACGCACAATTGATGATGATGTTGCAGCAATCCAATGGGCCTGCGAACGATATTTAGAGAGCGGTGTCACCGCTGCTACTGATGCTTGGATTGAACCAGGAATGGCTGAGGCATATATCGAGGCCTCTCGCCGCGGAGTGCTTTCAATAGACTTTAAACTCTGTTTCTTGGCGCAGCCCGATTCGTGGCGCAGTCGCATCAATTATTTTGCAGAGCATCGTAAAGTAATTGAGTCTCTTGGCGGTGACTCTATGTTGGCTGCAAAGACAATCAAGTTCATCGGTGATGGCGCTCTCTCTGCAGGTACCGCAGCGCTACTAGAGCCATACTTTGATGATCCAACATCTTCAGGGCTACTAATCTGGGATACCGATGAAATGATTAATGCAGCAACGCTATTTGATGAGCAGGGTTACCAGTTGCATATTCACGGAATCGGTGATGCCGCTGTGCGACAGGCACTTGATGTTATTGAAGCAGTTACCAGAGTCAATCCAAAGTGGGATCGCAGACCGGTGATTGTTCACGCCCAACTTATTTCAGACGGTGACCTCCCTCGTTTTGAAGCGCTCGGAGTTATTGCAAACTACCAACCTTTGTGGATGTATCTCGATCCTATGAATAAAGAGTTGATTGCTCCGCGCATTGGCGATGCTCGAAATAGCCGCCAGTATCAGTTGGCATCAATTGTGAAAACCGGAGCGCGTATTAGTTATGGAAGCGATTGGCCGGTGACTTCTTATGTTCCACTGGCTGCGCTTGCAGTCCCGACACATCGCCAATCCCCCGAAGGTCAGCCGCCAGAGGGATGGAGTGCACATGAATCAATCTCAGTAGAAGAGAGCTTGAGCTTCTATACCGAGGGCGTTGCATATCAACACTTTGATGAAATGAAGGTTGGAAAACTTGAAGTCGGATTCGCTGCCGACTTGGTTGTTCTCAATGGAAACCCACTGGAGATCAATCCGCATGAGGTTTCATCGCTAACGGTTCTAGAAACTTATAAGCGTGGTAATCCTCAGCTCAAATCCTCTTGGAATAACCGCAAATGAGCAATGAAGAGATAATCCAATATGTGTCTCGAGAGATTGAGCTCTTTAGAAGTGAGAAGGAAATCCCAGGCATTGCTTATGGCTTGATTCATCAAGGCAAGTTGGTTTACTCATCAGGTTTCGGAGAGACGGTTCTTGGCAGCAATACAAAGCCGACCGCGGATACGGTTTTCCGAATTGCTTCGATGACAAAGAGCTTTACCGCAACGGCAATACTTCGTTTGCGCGACAAAGGGCTTTTACAACTTGATGCACCAATCACCACATACCTGCCATGGAGCGCAACGATTGGCTTATCTGTTAACTCTGCGCCAATTACCGTTCGCGATCTTTTAACTATGGGAGCGGGACTCCCCACCGATGATCCATGGGGTGACCGTCAGGAGAACTTACCTCTCGCAGATTTTGATGCGATGGTTGAAGCCGGCTTATCTTTCAATAGAAAACCAAATACGGCATTCGAGTATTCAAACCTTAGCTATGCACTTCTGGGCAGAATTATCTCGCTTGTTACGGGCCAAAGGTATGAAGAGTTTATGGCGCACGAAATTCTTGAGCCATTAGGCATGCGCGCTTCTACATTCTTTACGGATTCCATTCCAGATGAAGATCGTGCCGTTGGCTATGCAAAATTCGCTTCAGGATTGACGCAAGAGCCAGCAATTCGACATGGGGCTTTCACTCCTATGGGTGGACTTCACAGCAGCGTGAACGATCTAGCTCAATGGGTAGCGACCTATCAAAAAGGCAGAATTGAAGAACAGACTCCATATCGCTTTGCGCAAGCATGGATGGCAGAGCCCATCGCTGATTGCCCCGAGAGAATCGTTACAAGTTCTTATGGCTATGGCCTCTTTGTCGATGATGACACAATTCTCGGCCGCTCTATTCATCACTCTGGTGGATACCCAGGTTTTGGTTCACATATGCGCTGGCACCAAAACTCTGGCTGGGCAATCATTGCCTTAGGCAATGTGACTTATGCGCCGATGCGCGTTATTGGTACAAAAATCATCAACTATCTCGCTCATCTAGATATGAAATCTAATGTGCCAAAGCAAGAGATGAATTCAGCAACAAAAGAGGCTATGAGTGCGGTGAATTCTCTGATCAATAAGTGGGATAACGAGCTTGCAGATAAGTGGTTTACCGAGAATATGGATTTAGATCAACCTCGGGCCGAACGGAAAGCTGATTTCTCAAAATTGGCCGCGGGAGAATCTAGCTGGAAACCCGTTGAAGGCACTCTCTCTGCTCCAACGCCTTCATATGTGAAGTGGTCAGTAGCCTGCCAAGATAAAATTCTTGAAATCGAACTACTGATGAGCCCGGAGAAATCTCAAAGAATTCAGAAGTTGGCCCTGAGAATGACCACAAGTTAAGTCGGTCAGCACCTTTTGAGCATTTACCAAGAAATATCAGTATGAGAGAATGCGCCATGGGCCATTCCGACGAGTCACACCTCGCCTGGGATGAGGTCTATCGCTACGAGCCTCGACCGGTTGCTCCCGCAAAGAGGCCAAAAAAGAATTCTCATTTGTTGGCAACTGTCGTTCTTCTCCTTGTCGGATCATCTTTCTTTCTAAAGAGCACAGTCGCCGCCAATGTAACTTTGGGTAGCGGAGTCGTTGAGTTCGGGCAAGGAGTCCAAGTGACCACCGCCTGCTCTGGGTCGACCCAGCTGACGGTGACTCCTACGGCTTCTTTTGCAAATCAGAGTAGATCCGGTTCCTTCTACTTCAAATCTTTCACAATTTCCAACATTCCAACTTCTTGCAACGGTAAATCATTCACGCTCAATGCTTACGATTCTGCTACAGCGGCAACTCTTGCTCTCTTTGATACCTCAACGACTGATGTTGTGATTTATAACGATAACGGCAACTTTGTGAGCGCATCAGGTGCATCCGTCACCGTACTCACCCATTCATCCTCTTCATTCACCGCCACTTTTGTAAATCCTGCAGCTTCAAGCTCTCAGGTATCCAGAATTACTCTTCAAAGTTCTCTAGGGGCGTCGCCATATAACTACAACTCTGCGGCTTTCACATCAAGCACATACATGATGCTCTCCCCTGGTATCTCACCGGGCAATCAAGCGTTCACAATCGAAACTTGGATCAAGACCGGATCCACAGTTAAAGGTGGAGACATCTTGGGCAACTCAAACACGACCGGAGGATTGAGTTTTATTTTAGACGGTGCCACAAATGCACATATTGATGGATACGGTATCAATGCTTATCACTACACGTTACCTGTGACGCTTCAGCCAAATACTTGGTATCACATTGCAATAGCCCGCAATGGATCCAATCAGGAAACAATCTGGGTTGACGGCGTTCGCTCTACTACCGGAGTGCAAACAGACACAATTAATTATTCGGGAACGGCTACTGGAATCAATTGGGCATATTGCACCTGGTGTGTGGCAAACAATTCAACATTTAACGGCGAGCGTTTGAGTAATGTGCGCGTCGTAGTCGGAAGCACGCTCTATGACCCTAATTCAGCGACTATCACCGTACCAACCATGCCACTAACAAATGTGGCAAATACCAAGTTGCTTATGACATTTAACAATAGTTCTTCACTAGCTGTAGATAGTTCTGGTAATCAGACGGTGACTAACTTCGGAGCGACTTTCGCTTCAGGACAATAGGTTTCGTAGTGACTCTTCTTCAGCGTATTTTTAAAGTCGCCCGCCGCTACAAAGTGGCTCTGATTGGTCTACTTATTGGTTCAGTTGCACTTGTTATTGCTCAATCAATATCCAGTACTGAAGAGTTTAGCTTTGAGACATCTTCAAACATCTCCACTGAGAATAGTGGCTCGGTGATTGAGCTAAAAGATGATCGAGGTACTCAATTAATTCTGCCATCCGGTATCTCACAGGATGAGTCTCTGCCACTGCTGATAAATCTCCATGGATACACAGGTACTGGCGCCTCACAAAGCGCCTATACCTTCCTGCAGGAAGCAGCGGGCGAGGCGGGTGTTGCTTATATTGCACCTACCGGCACTGAAGATAACCAAGGCAGTAATTTTTGGAATACCAATGCTGCTTGCTGCAACTTCAATAACAGTGATGTCGATGATGTTGCTTTTCTTGATTCACTCATCGAAAAATCATTGAAATTAGCAAAGATTAATCCGAAGAAGATTTATCTCTTTGGCCACTCCAATGGGCATTTCATGGCTTATGGCTATCTCTGCAGTGGTAGTACAAAGGTTGCTGCAATCGCAGGACTTGCCGGGGCCATGAATACAGATCCTGCACTCTGCCAATCTAAGCCAAATAATATTTTGCACATACACGGTGAGCAAGATGAAACTATTCTCTATAACGGTGGCACTTTACTTGGTACTCAATACACCTCTGCTCAGTCGACCGTAGATCAGTGGAGTGCAATCAACGGCTGTAACAAGGGCGGCGAATCAGAAATAGATTTGCTTGAGTCTTTATCGGGCATCGATACATTTAGAAATGATTACTCTTGTTCAAAGGGTTCACTTGAACTATGGCAGATACCCAATGGTGAGCACACCCCGGCCCTGGATTTAGATTTTGCGCGTAAGGTGCTGGTTTGGCTGATTGCGCATTCAAAGAATAATCTCTAACTGACCTTTACCTTCACGGTCTTTGTGGTTTTGCCAATTTTGATATTAACAACGTAGTTTCCACTCTTACTAAAGGCAAGCGCAGGCAGTGTGTATGAACTCTTTGTGTAAGACTTGATGGATGCAGCTGTGAACTTCTCACCGCTAGGCAAAGTAACCACAACGGAGATTGCACTCTTCGATGGAATCTTGCTCACACTAAGGGACATTGCGCCATTCTTTTTAGCAACTAAAGAAGTCGATGATGAAGTGATGGCAACCTTCTTGGCGCTACTGGACTTCGTGGAAATGTAAACATAGCCGTTATTCTCCAGCGTCACTGAAGGCAGTTCGGTGAATTTTGGTGTCGGTTCAGGGTTTGCTGAAGCACTCGATGGGGTTGGTGAAGGAGTTGGTTTAGGAGAAGCAGATGGAGAAGGCGATGGTGTTGGAGCTACAACTGGCTCGACTGGATACTCGGAAGGCTTCAATACCGTGATCACTCGACGTGCTACGGAGCCACCACGGAATCCGGCACCGGTGACTTCAAAGGTACCGAATGTCACCTTTGCCTTGTACTCCTTATAGAACTTCGGAAATGCCTTATCAAAAGTTCTAATGAGATAGTCGCCATCATTGGCCTCATAATCGAGAGCGCCAGATTTTGAAGCGCAAATCGGACCGAACTGTTTATCGCCATCTGCTGATTTCAAAGTAAAGAGTGCACAGGCCTCACCTGAGTAGGCTGCGATCGGATCGTCCGGATTTGATACGAAGAGGTTGA
>JACCDW010081518.1_pt1 | contig 12342 bp, 10 predicted proteins | sample 7449781 | NCBI WGS metagenome assembly JACCDW01 (sample SAMN15323449, study PRJNA562643) | freshwater metagenome | isolation source: river surface water | place: USA:Blue River Watershed | collected 2017-08-18
CCAGTTGCAGCTCAACCAGATCCACGCCCCAGACGCACTCGGTCACCGGATGCTCGACCTGCAGCCGCGTGTTCATCTCGAGAAAATAGAAGACACCGTCGCTGCCCAGCACGAACTCGACGGTACCGGCACCGACATAGCCGACTGCCTTGGCCGCAGCAACGGCGGCTTCGCCCATCGCGTGCCGGCGCTCGGGCGTCATGCCGGGCGCGGGCGCTTCTTCCAGCACCTTCTGGTGGCGGCGCTGTACCGAGCAGTCGCGCTCGAACAGATACACGCAATCGCCGTGGGTGTCGGCGAACACCTGGATCTCGATATGGCGCGGGCGGACCAGATATTTCTCGACCAGCACGCGGTCGTCGCCGAAGCTGCTGATCGCCTCGCGTTTGCAGGACGCCAGCGCGGCGTCGAAATCCTCGCTGCGCTCGACGATGCGCATGCCCTTGCCGCCGCCGCCGGCACTAGCTTTCAGCAGCACCGGATAGCCGATCTTGTCCGCCTGCGCGCGCAGGAAATCAGTCCCTTGTTCCTCGCCGTGATAGCCGGGCACCAGCGGCACGTCCGCCGTTTCCATCAGCGCCTTCGCGGCCGATTTCGAGCCCATCGCGCGAATGGCCGAGGCCGGCGGGCCGATGAACACGAGGCCGGCATTGGCGCAGGCGGCGGCGAAGTCTTCGTTCTCGGACAGGAAGCCATAGCCGGGGTGGATGGCCTGCGCACCGGTCTGCCTGGCGGCCGCGATGATGCGCTCGGCCAGCAGGTAGCTTTCCTTCGCGGGCGCGGCGCCGATGTGCACCGACTCGTCGCACAGCGCGACATGCTTCGCGTTCGCGTCGGCGTCCGAGTAGACGGCAACGGTGGCTATGCCAAGGCGGCGCGCAGTCGCTGCGACGCGGCAGGCGATTTCGCCGCGGTTGGCAATGAGGATTTTGTTGAACATGTCTCGCTCCGGTCTTCCGTTTTGATTTTTGTTTCTGGTCGATCCACCATGGATTCCGGCTTTCGCCGGGACGACGTTTTAAAAGCTGACAGCCCCTGACGCGTCACCCCGCGCCAGCCGGGTCCCTGCCCGCGCGCTGGTGACGCCTGCTTCATACGCAACGCTCCAGCACCGCCATCGTCGTGGCTCCCAACCAGGCAATCTCCTCGTCCGTCAGCACATACGGCGGCATCCAGTACACCGTCGTCCCGATCGGCCGCAACAGCAACTCCTGCTGCAGCGCCTCGGTAAAGAAGCGCCGCGAAAAACCCTGCGCCTGCGCCGGCGTGACGTCGAACGCGCAGATCATCCCGCGCTGGCGCACCTTGCCGACGGCCGGATGGTCGGCCACCTTGGCCAGCGCCGCGCCGAGTTTCTGCGCGCGCACGCGGTTCTGCGCGATCACATCGTCCTCGTCGAAGATGTCCAGCGTCGCCAGCGCTGCACGGCAGGCCAGCGGGTTGCCGGTGTACGAGTGCGAATGCAGGAAGCCGCGCGCAGTATCCGGGTGGTAGAACGCGCGGTACACGTCATCCGTCGTCATCACCAGCGACAGCGGCAGGTAACCACCGCTGATGCCCTTCGACAGGCAGAGGAAGTCCGGCCAGATGCCGGCCTGCTCGCAGGCAAAGAAGCTGCCGCTGCGGCCGCAGCCGACCGCAATCTCGTCGGCGACCAGATGCACCGAAAACTCGTCGCACAGCACGCGCAGCTGCGTCAGGTAGGCCGGCTCGTACATCGCCATGCCGACCGCGCACTGCACCAGCGGCTCGACGATCACCGCAGCAATCTGTTGTGCGCGCCGTTCGAACAGCTCACGCATCTGCTGCAGCGCCGCTTCGGTGCCGGCAACGGCCGGCGACGCCGCCACATGCGCGCGCTTGTACATCGCGCCGTAGGCCTCGGTGAAGATCGGCACGTCGGTCACGCCGAGCGCGCCGACGGTCTCGCCGTGATAGCTGCCGGACAGGCAGACGAATTCCTGCTTCTGCTCGCGGCCGGTATTGCGCCAGTAATGAAAACTCATCTTCAGCGCGATCTCGACCGCCGACGCGCCGTCGGACGCGAAGAAGCAATGACCGAGCGCGTGCGCGGTCTTCGCGGCCAGCCGCTCGGACAGCTGCACCACCGGCTCATGCGTGAAGCCGGCCAGCATCGCATGCTCGAGCCGGTCGAGCTGGTCCTTCAATGCCGCATTGATGCGCGGGTTCGCGTGGCCGAACAGGTTCACCCACCACGAGCTGACGCCGTCCAGATAGCGCCGGCCGTCATGGTCGACCAGCCACGCGCCCTTGCCATGGCTGAGCGCCACCAGCGGCAGCGTCTCGTGGTGCTGCATCTGCGTACACGGGTGCCAGACGGCCGCGAGGCTGCGCGTAACCCAGTCTTTTTCTGCTGCTTGCTTCATTACTTGCTGATCCGTTACATCCTGAAAATGCCAAACTTCGTTTCCGGTATCGGCGCATTCAATGCAGCCGACAAGCCCAGCGCGAGCACGGTGCGGGTGTCCGCCGGGTCGATCACGCCGTCGTCCCACAGCCGCGCGCTCGCATAGTACGGATGGCCCTGATGCTCGTACTGCTCGCGGATCGGCGCCTTGAACGCCGCCTCGTCGTCGGCGCTCCAGCTGCCGCCTTTGGCCTCGATGCCGTCGCGCTTGACGGTGGCCAGCACGCTGGCCGCCTGCTCGCCGCCCATCACCGAGATGCGCGCATTCGGCCACATCCACAACATGCGCGGCGAATACGCGCGGCCGCACATGCCGTAGTTACCGGCGCCGAAGCTGCCGCCGATGATCACGGTGAATTTCGGCACCGCCGCCGTCGCCACCGCCGTCACCATCTTCGCGCCGTGCCGCGCGATGCCTTCGTTCTCGTACTTGCGGCCAACCATGAAGCCGGTGATGTTCTGCAGGAAGACCAGCGGTATCTTGCGCTGGCAGCAGAGTTCGATGAAGTGCGCGCCCTTGACGGCCGATTCGGAGAACAGGATGCCGTTGTTGGCGACGATGCCGACCGGCATGCCGTGCAGGTGCGCGAAGCCGCACACCAGCGTGCTGCCGAAGCGCGCCTTGAATTCGTCGAACTCGCTGCCGTCGACAAGGCGCGCGATCACTTCGCGCACGTCGAAGGGCTTGCGGGTGTCGGTCGGTATCACGCCGTAGATTTCGCTCGGATCGTATTTCGGCGCCACCGGTTCGCGCAGCGCGAGTTGCTGCGGCTTGCTGCGGTTCAGGTTGCCGACGATGCTGCGCGCAATCGCCAGCGCATGCGTGTCGTCCTGCGCCAGATGGTCGACCACGCCGGACAGGCGCGTATGCACGTCGCCGCCGCCGAGGTCTTCGGCGCTGACCACTTCACCGGTCGCCGCCTTCACCAGCGGCGGGCCGCCGAGGAAGATCGTGCCCTGGTTCTTCACGATGATGGACTCGTCGCTCATCGCCGGCACATACGCGCCGCCGGCAGTGCATGAACCCATCACCACCGCAATCTGCGGAATGCCCTCGGCCGACATGTTGGCCTGGTTGAAGAAGATGCGGCCGAAATGGTCGCGGTCGGGGAAGACGTCATCCTGGTTCGGCAGGTTCGCGCCGCCGGAGTCGACCAGATAAATGCAGGGCAGCTTGTTCTGCTGCGCGATCTCCTGCGCACGCAGGTGCTTCTTCACCGACATCGGGTAATAGGTGCCGCCCTTGACGGTCGCGTCATTGCAGACGATCACGCACTCCTGCCCTTTCACGCGGCCGATGCCGGTGATCACGCCGGCCGCCGGCGCGGCGTCGTGGTACATGCCGAACGCGGCCATTTGCGAAAATTCGAGGAAAGGCGTGCCGGGATCGAGCAGCTGGTTGACGCGCTCGCGCGGCAGCAGCTTGCCGCGCGCGACATGCTTCTTGCGCGCCTCTTCGCCACCGCCCAGCGCGATTTTGGCGCAATGCGCATGCAGGTCATCGACCAGTGCCTGCATCGCGGCTGCGTTGGCCGCAAATTCCGTTGAGCGAGTGTTCAGCTTTGATTCAATGACGGGCATCTGTCAGGTCTCCGATTATTTTTTATTCAAAGTCGCCATCGACGTAAAACCACAGGCCATCCTCGCGCACGAAGCGGCTGGTCTCTTCCAGCCGCTGGCCCTTGCCGCCGATGCGGCAGCGCGCGACGAAATGCACGGTGGCCTTGTCGCCGTCCTGCGTCGCGCCCTTCACTTCCAGTCCCAGCCATTTGACCGCCGGATCCGTGACGGTCTCCTGCGGACGGGTGGACGGATGCCAGGTCGCTTTCAGGTAGTCCTCGGTGCCGGTCGCATACGCGGTATAGCGCGAACGCATCAGCTTCTCCGGCGTGTCGGCCACGGCCACGCCGGCGAGGAAGGGGCCGCAGCAGGTCTGGAAAAGCTTGCCGCCGCACGGGCAGGCGTCGCTGGCCTTGTCGTTCTTTGCCATCGTGCTCAGGCCAGTGCGCGGCCGATCAGGATTTTCTGGATGTCGCTGGTGCCTTCATAGATCTGGCACACACGCACGTCGCGGTAGATGCGCTCGACCGGGAAGTCGGCGAGATAGCCGTAACCGCCGTGGATCTGGATCGCATCGCTGCACACCTTCTCCGCCATTTCGGTGGCGAACAGCTTGGCCATCGCCGCTTCTTTCAGGCAGGGCAGGCCGGCATCCTTCATCGCCGCCGCATGCCAGACCATCTGCCGCGCGGCCTCGAGCTGCGTGGCCATGTCGGCGAGACGGAACTGCACCGCCTGGTGCTCGAACAGCGGCTTGTCGAAGCTCTGCCTGTCCTTCGCATACAGCAGCGCCGCGTCGAACGCCGCACGCGCCATGCCGACAGCCTGCGACGCAATGCCGATGCGCCCGCCTTCGAGCCCGGACAGCGCGATCTTGTAGCCCATGCCCTCTTCGCCGATCAGGTTCTGCGCGGGTATGCGGCAGTCTTCCAGCACGATCTGCGCGGTGTCGGACGAGTGCTGGCCGAGTTTGTCCTCGATGCGCGCGACGAGGTAGCCGGGGGTGTTCGTCGGCACCCAGAATGCGCTGATGCCGCGCTTGCCGGCTTCCTTGTCCGTCACCGCCATCACGATGGTCACGTCGGCATTCTTGCCGCTGGTGATGAATTGCTTCACGCCGTTCAGCACGTAGTGGTCGCCGTCGCGCCGCGCGGTGGTGCGCAGCGCCGAGGCGTCGCTGCCGGCATGCGGCTCGGTCAGCGCGAAGGCGCCGAGCATCTCGCCGGCGGCCAGCGGCCTGAGCCATTGTTCTTTCTGGGCGGCGTTCGCGTAGGCCATGGCTATGCTGCAGACCGGGCAGTTGTTGACCGAGATGACGGTCGAGGTGCCGCCGTCGCCGGCGGCGATTTCCTCGAGCACCAGCGCCAGGGCGAGGTAGTCGAGGCCGGCGCCGCCCTGCTCTTCCGGCACCGCGACGCCGAACGCGCCAAGGCGGGCCAGCTGCTTCAGCGCATCCTTCGGGAAGATGCTGTCGCGGTCCCACGCGGCCGCGTTCGGCGCGAGCTGCTGCTGCGAGAAGTCGCGCAGCGCGTCGCGGATCATTTGGTGTTGTTCGGAGAGGATCATCCGCTGGTTGCAGTTAGTTGTTTAAGTCACTGGATCCCGGCCTGCGCCGGGATGACGTTATCGAGGAGCGACCTTCCCACGCCCGGGCTTGCAAGCCCGAGCGCTTCGGCAGGCGCAGGCCGTGATCCAGCGTCTTTTGCCCGGCCCCTGACCAAGCCGAACTACCAGGCAATCTCCCGCCCGTCGTACCCGTAGAACGCGCCGGAATCCGCCGGCTTCAGCGTCGCGATCACCTTCAGCATGCCGGCCACGCTGTCCGGCGCCTCCACCGTCGCGCTCGGCCCGCCCATGTCGGTCCTGACCCAGCCGGGGTGCATCACGGCCAGCGTGAGGTCGGGGTAGTCATGGCGCGCGGAAACGACCGCCATGTTCAGTGCCGCCTTCGACACGCGATACATCCACGCGGTGCTCGACGACGCGCCGGCAATGCTGCCCATCACGCTGGAGATGAACACGAAGCGTCCCTTCGCCTCGGCGACGAAGGGCGCCAGCAAGGGCAGCGCCTGCATCGCGCCGAGCACGTTCGCATGCATGGTCGCATCGAACGCGGCGGCGGTCGGCGCCTCGGCCGCGCCGTCCCAGCCCGGCAGCACGCCGGCCACGTACAGCGCGAGGTCGATTTTCTCGCCGTCGAGTTTCCACGGCAGCTCGGCCAGCGATTCGGCGCGGGTGACGTCGACCTTCAGCGGATGCGCGCCGTCTTCTTCCAGCAAGGCCAGCGCCTGCGGGTCGCGTGCGGTCGCGTAGACCTTCCATCCTTCGGCCAGCAGCTGGCGGACGAACTCGCGACCAATGCCGCGCGACGCGCCGATGACAAGGGCGGTGCGGGCCATTTACATCATCTCCACAGCCAGCGCGGTCGCTTCGCCGCCGCCGATGCACAGCGACGCCACGCCGCGCTTGCCGCCGGTCTTCTTCAGCGCGCCGAGCAGCGTGACGACGATGCGCGCGCCGGAGGCGCCGATCGGATGACCGAGCGCGCAGGCGCCGCCGTGAATGTTGATCTTCTCGTGCGCAATGCCGAGGTCATGCATCGCTGCCATCGCGACTGCGGCAAACGCCTCGTTGACTTCGAACAGGTCGACTTCCTTCGTGCTCCAGCCAGTCTTCTTGTACAGCTTTTCGATCGCGCCGACCGGCGCGGTGGTGAACCAGTTCGGCTCCTGCGAATGGCGGGTGTGCGCGACGATCTTCGCGATCGGCTTCGCGCCCAGTTTTTTTGCGGTCGATTCGCGCATCAGCACCAGCGCGGCAGCGCCGTCATTGATCGACGACGACGACGCGGCGGTGATGGTGCCGTCTTTCTTGAACGCGGCCTTAAGCGCCGGAATCTTGTCGAGCTTGGCTTTCAGCGGGCCTTCGTCCTTGTCGATCACGACGTCGCCGCCCTTGCCGGCGACGGTCACCGGCGCGATCTCCCAGGCGAACGAACCGTCGGCGGTGGCGGCCTGCGCGCGCTTGACCGATGCGATGGCATACGCATCCTGCGACTCGCGGGTGAACTGGTACTTGGCTACGCAGTCTTCGGCGAAGGTACCCATCGAGCGGCCCTTGTCATACGCATCCTCGAGGCCGTCGAGCATCATGTGGTCGTAGATCATGCCGTGGCCGATGCGGTAGCCGCCGCGCGCCTTCGGGATCAGGTACGGTGCATTCGTCATCGACTCCATGCCGCCGGCCACCACGACGTCGTTCGTGCCGGCCACCAGCGAATCAAAACCGTAGATGGTCGCCTGCATCGCCGAGCCGCACATCTTCGACAGCGTGACCGCGCCGGCCGATACCGGCACGCCGGCCTTGATCGCCGCCTGCCGCGCAGGCGCCTGGCCCTGGCCCGCCATCAGGCAGTTGCCGAAGATGACGTCATTGACCGACTCGGCAGGGATGCCGGCGCGCTCGATGGCGGCGCGGATGGCGACCGCGCCGAGTTCAGCAGCCGACAGTGAGGCAAAGTCGCTCTGGAAGGCGCCCATCGGCGTACGTGCTGCGCCGACGATGACGATAGGATCTTGCATGGGGTTCTCCAATGGGGATTCAGGCCGCCTTGACCGCCGGCATCGCCGTGGCACCGCTGGCCTCCTGGTTGATGAAACGGATCTCTTGCGGATACGGGAACACGTCCTCCACCTGGCCCTCGAGGATGCGTTCCTTCTTCTGCCGCCACCATGCGGCCGTCAGCAGTTCCGCGTGGTATTTCATGAAGTAGTGACGGACTTTCGGATTCCCGAGCAGGAAGACGCCGAACTGTTCGGGGAACACGTCGTTCTTCGCTACCGGATACCAGGGCTCGCTGGCCATCTCGTCTTCTTCATGGCGCGGCGCCGGTATGTCGCGGAAATTGCAGTCGCTGATGTACTCGATCTCGTCATAGTCGTAGAACACCACGCGCCCCTGCCGCGTCACGCCGAAATTCTTGTACAGCATGTCGCCGGGGAAGATGTTGGCGGCGACCAGATCGCGAATCGCATTGCCATACTCGCGCACGCCATGCTCGAGCTTGGCCTCGTCACCGGCCGCCTCGGCCTCGGTCAGCCAGATGTTCAGCGGCGTCATGCGGCGCTCGATGTACAGGTGCTTCACGATCACCTGGTCGCGGTCTTCCTCGATCAGCGACGGCGCGACCTCTTTCAGCTCGGCCAGCAGCGCATCGGAAAAGCGCGAGCGCGGGAAAGCGACGTTCGAGTACTCCAGCGTGTCGGCCATACGGCCGACGCGGTCGTGATATTTGACCAGCAGGTACTTCTCCTTCACCAGTTCGCGCGTGGTTTCCTTCGGCGCGGGGAAGAAGTCCTTGATCACCTTGAACACGTACGGGAAGGACGGCAGCGCGAACACCACCATCACCAGGCCGCGGATGCCGGGCGCGATCGCGAAACGGTCGGACGAATGCGCGAGATGGTGCAGGAAGTCGCGGTAGAAGCCGGCCTTGCCCTGCTTGTGCAGGCCGAGGATGGTGTAGATCTCGCTGCGCGGCTTGTTCGGCATGAGGGTGCGCAGGAATTTCACGTACGCCGACGGCACTTCCATGTCGACCAGGAAGTAGGCGCGCGTGAAAGAGAACAGCAGCGTGATCTGGCCCGGATCGGTCAGCACGGTGTCGAGGTAGAGCCCGCCGCCGCGGCTGTGCAGCACCGGGATCACGATGCCGTAGGACTGGTTGCCGTTGACCAGCTTGCCGACCAGATAGGCGCCCTTGTTGCGGAAGAACGGCGACGACAGCACCTGGATCTGCCGGTTCGGCTCGACCGGCTGGGCCGCCAGCAGCGTCTGCAAGCGCGCTTCGATCAACGCGATGTCGCGGTCAAGATCGACAAACTCGCCTTCAAACTGGAAGTTGGTGATCACGCGCTTGACCGATGCGCGCAAGCCGTCGCTGCCGGGATAATAGACGCGATAGACCGGCATGCCGTCGCGCGGCTCGATGTACTCGGTCGACAGCGTCGGCCAGACGAAGATGAAGTCGTTGTTGAAGTAGGTGCGATGCAGGATGTTGCAGCAGACCGAGTTGAAGAAAGTCTCGGCCAGCTCCGGCTGCCGATGCTCGGTCAGCATGCCGATGTAATGCAGCTTCACCTCGCGCCAGACGGCATCGGTCAGTTCGTCCTCGTCGTATTCGTCCTCCAGCGCCTGCACGCATTCCTGCACGCGATGGTCGTAGAACGCGATCCGCTCGCGCGCCTCGGCCTGCGCGACCTTCCAGGTCATGTTCTCGAAGTGGCGGCGCGCAGCCTGGCTCGACTTCCGGAACAGCCGGTAGTGCTTGTCGAAGCCGTCGAGGATCACGCGCGCGATGTCGAAGGCGATCTGCGACGACAACAGCTTGGGGAAGTGCTGCATCGGTCAGAATGTCCTGTCAGGCGGTTTCGGCGAACAGCTCGCGGCCGATCAGCATGCGGCGGATTTCGCTGGTGCCGGCGCCGATTTCGTAGAGCTTGGCGTCGCGCCACAGGCGGCCGGTCGGATAGTCGTTGATGTAGCCATTGCCGCCGAGCGTCTGGATCGCCTCGCCGGCCATCCAGGTCGCCTTTTCGGCCGAATACAGGATGGCGCCGGCGGCATCCTTGCGCAATGCACGCGCCTGCTCGGGCGACTTCGCGCGGTCGCAGGCCTGGCCGACGGCATACACATAGGCCTTGCAGGCCATCATCGTCGAGTACATGTCGGCGAGCTTGCCCTGCATCAGCTGGAATTCACCGATCGGCTGGCCGAACTGCTTGCGCTCGTGCACATACGGCACCACCGCGTCCATGCACGCCTGCATGATGCCCAGCGGACCGCCGGACAGCACCGCGCGCTCGTAGTCCAGTCCCGACATCAGCACGTTGACGCCGCGGCCGAGGCCGCCGAGCACGTTCTCGGCCGGCACTTCGCAGTCCTGGAACACCAGCTCGCCGGTGTGCGAGCCGCGCATGCCGAGCTTGTCGAGCTTCTGCGCGACGGAAAAGCCCTTGAAGCCTTTCTCGATCAGGAAGGCGGTGATGCCGCGCGGGCCAGCCTCGATGTCGTTCTTTGCATAGACCACCAGCACGTCGGCGTCGGGGCCGTTGGTGATCCACATCTTGCTGCCGTTGAGCACCCAGCGGTCACCCTTGAAGTCGGCGCGCAGCCGCATGCTGACGACGTCCGAGCCGGCGTTCGGCTCGGACATCGCCAGCGCGCCGACGTGCTCGCCGGAGATCAGCTTCGGCAGGTATTTTTCGCGCTGCTCGGGCGTGCCGTTGCGGCGGATCTGGTTGACGCACAAGTTCGAGTGCGCGCCGTAGGAGAGCCCGACCGATGCCGACGCGCGCGAGATTTCTTCCATCGCGATGATATGCGCGAGATAGCCCAGCGCGGAGCCGCCATATTCCTCGTCGGCGGTAATGCCGAGCAGGCCGAGCTCGCCCATCTTGCGCCACAGGTCCATCGGGAACTGGTCGCTGCGGTCGATCTCGGCGGCGCGCGGCGCGATCTCGGCGGCGGCAAACTGGCGTACGGCGTCGCGCAGCGCGGCGATGTCTTCGCCGTGGTCAAACGTGAGTCCCGGCAGGTCGGTCATGAAGTCTCCTTGGCTGTTTGTCTTTGTTTTTTCAGGCGGCCCGGGCAGCGCCGCCGGCGGCGGCCTCTTCGGCCGGCATGCCTTCTTCCAGCATCCGCCGGCACTGCTCCTCATGCACGGCGATCTCGGCCAGCGTGACCTCGATGTCTTCGCGCTGCTGTTCGAGCGCCTCACGATGGCGCGCCAGCACATTGAGGAAGCGCTTGAGCTGCGCAGCCGAATCCTTCGGCGACTCGTACATGTCGACCAGGTCCTTGATCTCGGACAGGGTCAGCCCGAGGCGCTTGCCGCGCAGGGTGAGCTTCAGGCGCGTGCGGTCGCGCGCGCCATAGACGCGCGTGCGGCCGCCCGTGCCTTCGCGGCTCGGGCTGAGCAGGCCCTGGTCTTCGTAGAAGCGGATCGCGCGCGGCGTAATGTCGAATTCGCGCGCCAGCTCGGTGATGGTGTAAGTGGCCATGGTCTCCGGATCGCAGGCTTTATAGCTCCTGTTGTATTTGCTGCAACGGCTTGCTAGAATGGACGTTTACGTAAACGTCAATTGCTGGCTATTGTAGGCGGGACGCCGGGGTTTTGGAATCCCTGCCCGCCCGAACCACGGAAGATCCGACATGAATCCACAGGAACACGAACTTACCTATCCGCTGGGCGACACGCTGCCCGCCGCCGGCCAGGCGGTTGACGTCGCACCCGGCGTGCGCTGGCTGCGCATGGGCCTGCCGTTCGCGCTGAACCATGTGAATCTCTGGCTGCTGGAAGACGGCGACGGCTGGACCGTGGTCGACTGCGGGATCGCGACCGACGCCACCCGTGAAGCCTGGGAGCAGGTGTTCGCGCAGGAGCTGGGCGGCCGGCCGGTCACGCGCGTGATCGCCACCCACTGCCATCCGGACCATGTGGGCCTGGCCGGCTGGCTGTGCGAACGCTGGAATGCGTCGCTGTGGATGACGGTCGGTGAATATGCGTTTGCACGAATGATGTCGGCGGCGCTGCCCGGCGCCGACGGCCCGTCGATGGTGCCGCACTTCCGCCGCCACGGGCTGACCGATCCGGAGAAGCTCGCACAGCTGGAGGGGCGCAAGGCCTATTACCCGACACTGGTGCCGACGGTGCCCGAACATTTCATCCGCCTCGACGAACGCTATCCGGTGAAGATCGGCGCGCATGACTGGCGCGTGATTACCGGTACCGGGCATTCGCCCGAGCATGCGGCGCTGTACTGCGAGGCGCTGGGCGTGCTGGTGTCGGGCGATATGGTGCTGCCGCGAATCTCGACGAATACCTCGGTGTTCGCGATCGAGCCGGAGTCGGACGCCGTCGGCCACTTCCTCGATTCGCTGCAAAAGTTCGTGCCGCTGCCGCAGGAAACGCTGGTGCTGCCGTCGCACGGCAAACCCTTCCGCGGGCTGCAGCGGCGTATCGCGCAGCTCGGCGCGCATCACGCAGAACGGCTGGACGAGGTGCGCGAGGCCTGCGTGACGCCGCAATCGGCCGCCGACATCGTGCCGCTGATGTTCCGCCGCGAGCTCGACACCCACCAGCTGACTTTCGCCATGGGCGAAGCGCTCGCGCACCTGCACCGGCTGTGGCAGGCCGGCGAACTGGCGCGCCAGGAGGGCAGCGACGGCGTACTGCGCTTTGTGCGCAAGGGGACGTCGGACACGATGAGCACCTGACCAATCCCGCGCCACTAACAAGGCTTTTTGCCGTGGCCACGCCCGGCCTGAACGCCGGGCACCGTTACCAGCGCCGA
>JACCDW012111159.1_pt1 | contig 12342 bp, 11 predicted proteins | sample 7449781 | NCBI WGS metagenome assembly JACCDW01 (sample SAMN15323449, study PRJNA562643) | freshwater metagenome | isolation source: river surface water | place: USA:Blue River Watershed | collected 2017-08-18
ATGTCTTGTATCGTGTTCTTGGATAATCAATTCCTCTTCACTTGCCACAGGCGCATATTGTGAATTGTAAATCTTAGCACTTCTTGGAGATTGACCAAGTACCTGATGATTGCTCACTTGTTTAGTGTAGAATTTTGCACTTCTGGGTGATTGTCCCAATACTTGTTGCTGTGCACATATTCTAGTTGACATTGCAATAAAAGCCAAAAGAAAAAAAATGCTTTTCATAAAAAACCCTAAATAGATAAACAAAGTATAATGCTGTTTTGTGTGAGCCCTAAGTGAAATGAAGTGTTATATTCTCACACACAAATACAGTATACATTTGTTGTGCCAAAATTATTCTTTTTGGCATACTATAATTAGATAGAATCCGCGAGAATAGACTTGGAATCAGGTCTTTGAGACTTTTAAAAATTGTGCTACTATAGTAATATTACTTGAAATTACTCTTGAGAAGTGTTCGATATGTGTCAGATACACTACACACTGTATGCATGGTATGTGTCAAAATTCGGAAAGCATGCGACGGTTTATAAATTCAGAATCTGTGAGTGTATTGAGGAATGCTTTGAGATTGTTTTTCTCAGCGACCGAGAGTGGTATTCCGATAACTTGGTTTTGAATAAATGTAGAGTCAAGATAAGGTGAATCAATCATTCCGGAAGAATAATGTTCGAGAACTTTATCGATATTATCAAATCTTCCATCATGCATATAGGGCGCAGTAATCATCACATTTCTGAGTGATGGAACAATGAATGAATACACATCTTTATCATTAAGTGTGATTAATGCTCTTCCCTTATCATTAATATTCTTTACACTCAATCCATTATTTCTAAATGTTTCATCCGTGAAGAAAGGTTCTGAATGACATGTTGCACATTTGTTTTTGAATAATGTATATCCAGCTTGTTCTTCACTGGTAAACTGTGCACCTTCATTTCTTTTCACTTTATCATATTTCGAATTTGCTGATACAAATAGTAACTGGAATTGAGATAAAGCTTTAAGGAAACGCTCAGTTGTTATGTCTTCTGTTCCAAAGGCAGATTTGAACATGCCAGGATATTGAGAATTCTTACGGAGTTTGCTTAATACATTCTCTATTGTTTCATCCATTTCATTATGTGCTGTGATTGGATTCACGGCAAATAAATCAAGGTTGAATACTCCTCCATCCCATTGAAAAAACTTTTTCCAGGCAACATTTTGTATCGCAGGTGCATTTCTTAGTGTCAACCGATCTGCAATGCCATGACTAAGATCATGTCCATGCTGAGAAAAACCTGATGATTGTATATGACATGTTCCGCAGGCAACGGATCCATCTTTTGAAAGTATTCCATCATAGAATAATTTCTTGCCAAGCAAGAATCCCTCTTTAGTAATGGGATTTAACTGCATATCATAGATGGGAGTAGGGAAATTAGAAGGGACCGTGAATGTAATATCATATGATTCTTCAGGCTGTGTGGTTTCCCCGCAAGACAGAAGAATGGTACAGAATCCCAGCAGTAATATATTTCCTATCAATCTCATTGATTAATCCTTATTTACCACAGAAAACATTGTGGCATAATTATCGGCTATTGTCACACAAAATGGTGAAAACATAACAGAAGGATTCTCGGCTACTGAGAATGGAATGATACCAGTAAACATTTTCTTCAAATCAGCCGAAATAACAATTGACTTTTGCGTACTCCCCGTAATCACCAATGGAGCATCTGTAAGAGATAAACGGACACTTCGAATGGCATTGATTGTCGGAGATGAATAGCCACCAAATCCTCCAACATGATAACGAATATCACCAGAAGCTGAAAGAGCGGTAAATGAACCTTCAAACTTGAAATGTATATAACCAGAATTCCATGACCAATACATATCTTGAGCGGCAGCTCCAATATCAAGAATGCCTTTTCTTTTGTCTAATCCCATAGTGGAACGTAAAGAATCAACTCCTATCGTAAATCGTATAGCTGTATATGTACCTGATGGAATATGTTCAAGTGCAATACTCTTTGAGCTAAGAACTGATTCATCAATGAGAAAATAGGATTCATCTTGAGGAATCACATGTGTGGTTCCATCTGCTTTTTCAAATGAAATATTGCTTATAAAATAGCGTAATAAACTACCTTTTACTTTTTCACCATTTGGCAGAGAATATGCTTTATCGAAAACAAAAGGTAATGAATCAAATACATGATGTATCGAAACTTGAAGTGAACCATGATCATCATGCATGCTATTTGAAGAATGATCAGAGCATCCCATGATAAATAGGGAAGAGCTAATCATGAGCGAAAACAGAAATGAGTATATATACCTTAGCATGATGATTCCAAAATCAGTAAAAATCAACTGGTAATCTATAAGATACAACTTCGAAGAAGTGCGACACAAAAAGGTTGCGGAGAAGGAGGGATTCGAACCCTCGATAGGATTACTCCTATAACGGTTTTCGAGACCGTCCGATTCAACCACTCTCGCACTTCTCCGTGGTTACGTATGCTAAAGTACAAAAATGAGTGGACTTATTCCTCCAAGCTCTCCACGATTTGCAGATAACTCACATAGCGTTCTGGATCGATTTCATTCTCTTCTACTGCTTTTTTAACAGCACAATCAGGCTCATGTCTGTGAGTGCATGATGTGAATTTGCATTTGGGATAAAATGCATCGAAATCATGAAAGTAAAATGCAGTGTCATCCGGATGTATATCCCATAAACCTAATTCGCGAAGTCCGGGTGTATCTGCGAGAAATCCACCTCCAGGCAATGCAAACATGCGAGCCGAAGATGTAATATGCTTGCCCTTCCATGTTCGTTCACTTACTTCGCCTGTTTTTTGCAATTCTTCACCTGAAATTGCATTGATGAGTGAAGATTTTCCAACCCCGGATGGACCTGACAATACCGTTGAATGATCCTTCAATCCTAATGCAAGCTCTTCAATGCCAATTCCTTCAGATACACTTGTAAAAAAGAGTGGGATTTTGAGTGTTTCTGAATATACTGCCAAATCCTCAGCAATCAAACCTTTGTCCATCAATTCTATTTTATTGATACAAATGGAAGGTGCGAGCTTACCAAGTTCTGCTGCAATGAGATATCTGTCCAAAAGTCGCTTATTATAAAATGGATCTGCTGCAGACATCACAATCAAAATACTGTCAACATTACTAATAATTACTTGCTCGCCTGCATATTTGCCAATCCCTTTTCGAGATAAATGGGAAGATCGTTGGTTCACTTGAATAATATTACCCTTCAAAATATCAGTCCCATCATCAATTCGCTCAAATCCTACTAAGTCTCCAACAGCTAATAGTGAAGTGTCTTCATGCCTTGTATAAACCGTTCCGGCGGGCAAACACTCAAATACCTCATTGTCAGATTGCACATACCAAGTCCTCCCACCTACAGCCATAACTCTACCAAACTGTATATTCATGTTCTTGGGTGCTTCTCCCAATTTGATCATGGTCCGAGTCTCCTCTTTTTTTGACTGTACATTTCCTGTAGCAGAACGCACATCAAATTCCTCAAGCCATGTATCTTCCTGAGAATATGACTTTCTTTGCTTTATTTTCGCCTTCTTTCCGGTATCGACTCGTTTTTTCTTCATTAATGAGCTTGAAAAGTGTCAGGTTGTTTACACAAATCTGTCAATATATTTACACAATATTTCTTGCAACATTGGGGAATTTATGTATTTTAGCCACAGTTTTTCTAAACAATAGTTACTTTTTTTTGGAATATCGTTGGATTATCAGAGAACATGCTGATGATGGTTCCGCCAAAACACTTGCTGACACGCTAAATGTACCGATAAGTCTCGCTAAGGTATTAACTACTCGAGGACTTATCGATGGACATGAAGCTGAACGATTTCTCACTCCCGCGCTTGAAGAAATCCATGATCCTTTTTTAATGGATGGGATGGACAAGGCCACGGAGCGTGTATGCAAAGCCATTGCAAATGGAGAAACCATTTGGGTACATGGCGATTATGATGTTGATGGAACTGCAAGTACAGCAATGATGCTCCTCTTCTTGAGAGAGATAGGGGGAGATGTGCAGTATTTTGTGCCAGACAGACAAGGGGAAGGATATGGTTTATCACATCAAAGTATTCAAAAAGCTAGAGAAGCAGGGGCAACATTACTCATCGCTGTAGATTGTGGAATCACTTCTGTTGAACCCGTTGAATATGCAAATTCCCTCGGCATAGATACCATCATCTGTGACCATCATGAACCTGCGGAAGCATTACCTGATGCTTATGCGATTCTTGATCCATTAAAACCTGATTGTACATATCCCTTCAAGCATTTATCTGCCTGCGGTGTTGCATTCAAATTGGTACAGGGAATTTGTTCCGTACTCAATAAACCTGATTTACCATTTTCATATTTAGATTTTGTTGCTATTTCTTCAGCTGCCGACATTGTTGCTTTGACTGGTGAAAATCGCATCTTGGTCCATTATGGACTTGAACGATTGAATAACAATACAAGGCCCGGCTTCCAAGGTTTGCTCGATTGTGCTGATATGCGTCCTGGAAGTTTAACAACTTCGAATATCATTTTTGGTATAGCTCCCAGAATCAATGCAGCAGGAAGATTGGGAGATGCAGGCCGAGCAGTTGATATGATGATTGCAGATGATGAATACACTGCATTTTCGATAGCACAAGTGCTCGAAAGTGATAATCGTCGTCGCAGACAACTCGATGAATTTACATTTGATCAAGCCAGTAAAGAAGCTGAAAGACTACTGAAGGAGAAAGAAAGAAGATCACTGGTAGTGTATAAACCAGGCTGGCATGCTGGGGTTATTGGAATTGTTGCATCACGCCTCGTTGAGCGTTTTCATCTACCAACGATTCTGCTCACTTCGCTTGATAAACATGCTAAAGGTTCAGCAAGAAGCATTCGTAATTTTGATATTCATAATGCACTCAAAGAATGTGAACATTTGTTATTAGAATTTGGTGGACATAAACATGCCGCGGGCGTGACATTACGCGAGGAAGATATTCTCCAATTGCGTGAATCCATTGATGAGATAGCTCATCGTGAAATCACTCCTGAAATGCTAATTCCTGAGATTGTGGTTGATTCTGAATTGCAGTTAAGTGAGCTATCACCTAGATTCTTAGAAGTTTTGCGAAGATTCGCACCATTTGGATATGCAAATTCTAAACCCATGTTTTATGCAAAAAATGTGCGTTCCGCAAATGGCGTGAAAATCATTGGTGGGAATCATTTAAAATTACGCACAATGCAGTCCAATTTTGTGATTGATGCTATTGGATTCAATTTGGCACATAAACTAAAATATTGCACCAATGGTAAGCCCTTTTCCATTTGCTTTAATTTGGAAGAGAATACGCATAATGGTTCGAATGCACCCCAATTGTCGATAAAAGATATCCGACCCGAAGAATAATTAGTTTCTTCTTACCTTCTCCCAAAGATCCTTGATGGATAATTCATTATTCATGATGAATGTCAAGGCTAGTCCAATTGCTCCCGTCACATAAATGCCAAACCATCCCCCAATCTCAGCTGAAATCAAATCTCTATCAGCCAATTTTTCTCCGCCAATAAGACAAGCCCAAAAAACTACATAAAAGAGAAGGCTAATAGCAGCGCTTATCCCAAAATTACCACGCTTGCTTAGTATTCCGAGTGGACATCCAATGAATACAAATACAAGACAAGCTGCGGGAATTGAATACTTTTTGTAAATCTCTACCAAATATGCCTTTTTCTTTTTTTGCTGTTCATTTGCCTGAAACAAATCAGATTCCAAAGGTGAACGCAACACTGATAATCTATTAAGCACCCGCTTTTGAATTTCTTGTTCCGTAAGTATTCGCTCATGAAGAGGCGTCATTGTTGCATCAGCAGAATCACCCGGTAATCTTGCTTGAACAATTTCGCCATAATGTTCGTTTAATAATGTGTCTATCCTCTTCTGTGTTACATTCAATGAAATATCTGTTTCTTGAACGATGGATCTCATATCTGAAATAGACATCTCACGATCACCTCTCGAGCCGGGATTTACATCTGATTGCTGAAATAAAAAATCACGGGCAGCAATAGAAATCACATGTTTTGAAAAACGCATAATGCGAAAATCAGTACGCTTCTGCTTTTGTAATTGATGAACCTCACCATGACGAAGAGTGACAATTACTCTCGAATAATCAGAAGAAAACTTGATTGATCCAGTATCTGCAGATAATACATTGGTTCTATTTGTATAGCCATTGTCATAAATCGTAACGCCATATAATGCCCCACTGAGAGTATCCACTTTTCTCGCTAAGATCGTATAGCCTTCCAGCTGTGATACAAATCGACCAGATTCAATGGCAAATGTTGGTTTCTTCCTTTGTATGTCCTGCATCAAGACCTTAAATCTATGATTTGATTCGGGTAGAATGGTATCATTGAACCAATAGACCCCATAGAATAATCCAGCGCCAATGATGATAAGTGGAAACATCATGCGGTATAAACTTCTTCCACCTGATTTGATAATCGTGGTTTCATGTGCTCCGGACATACTTCCAAATGCCATCAAAGTGGAGAAGAGGACTCCCATTGGAATGGCAAGCACGATCATCCAAGATAAACTCAGCATGATTACTTGCAGAATAATGGCATTATCGAGACCTTTCCCAATCAATTTGTCAAGATTATTCATCAAGAATTGAAGGAGAAAAAGAAACATCACGGTCAAAGTACCAAAGAGAAAAGGACCGAGATGAAGTCTCAAAACATAGAGAGAAATTAGCATGTTTCAGGTGTACAAAGGAATCAATCAAGGAAAAGATACGGTTTCCATGCCTCATCAACCTTGCCCATGAAATTTTTAAGAAAAATGACATGATGAGGTTTGCGAGGTTGCTTTGCAAGTTTCATGCCTGCTTCTTCTGGAGTTTGATTTCCTTTTCGATTATTACATCTAATGCAAGCTGTAACGAGATTATCCCAAGTGTCCATACCTCCGCGTGAGCGCGGAATGATATGATCCAATGTGAGTGGAGTTGTTGTTTTGCCACAATATTGACATTGATTATTATCCCTACGGAGAATATTCCTTCGAGATAATTCGATATTCTTGAATTTAACCCGGATATAGGATGAAAGGCGTATGACACTCGGATAGGGATATGTTGCATTTACAGAACGTAAGACTCTGTCTGGTCTTTCAGCAACAAGATCGGCCTTGAGGAGAAAAATAAGTAGAAATGCCTTTTTGGCACTGCAAACGCTAATTGGCTCATAACTTTGATTGAGCACAAGAACTCGATTTGCCAAAGACGGCGAATATTCCTGCATGTCTGATTGATCATCATCATGCGGATCTTTGCCTTTGAATATGCCATATGTATTATGCTTACTGAATGTATCCTCTGCCAATAATCATATGTTGAAATTCGATTCCGCGAATATACATCAGAAAGATCAATTCTCATGATAATCAATGTATCATCGTGAAATGGTAAATTTGAGTAATTGGATTCATTTCGATTGAGGACTTTCCATCAATGCAGGCAATCATCATTTTCATACTTGTGCTCTTTCTTGGGGGATGCGCAAGTACAACATTCACTCTTCCGGATTATATTCCAGTATATGTGGAAACGAAGCCCTCCGCAATGCTTCAAATACCCTATCCGATTTTATTGTTGCATGGTCTGGGACAAAAAGCTAGCGTATGGGATAAACATGCCATTAAATTTTATGAAAAAGATCTCGGCCTGAAGCATGCAGGAATTTTGAAACCCTCAAAAAAAGGAATCTACTTAGATAAAAAAAGTAATTCTACCATGGATTTCTTTACTGTTCAATTCAGTAATCCCACAGATTCTGTAGAAGGATGGACCAAAGAGCTAGAGCAATGCATAGCATTTGTCAGAGAGAAAACAGGTGCTGAAAAAGTTATTCTCATTGGATACAGCATGGGCGGCCTAACCGGTAGACATTATCTTACAAAACATGTGAAAGATCATCATGTTCAAAGATTGATCACCATTGGTTCTCCTCATCAGGGATCAGCTTTTGCAAAAGTCTATAATTGGAAAACTGCTGTGAATTCCTCTTTGCAGGAAGGAAAGGAGAGTTTACTCACACCCATATTTGAACAAGCTTCTGAATTGATTCGAAAAGCCGAGGATGATGTACCATTTGATTCACCTGCTGTGCGTGATCTACGCAGACCCCAAGATGGAGGCTGGTTCATTGAAAAATCTGGTAATCGCGAACATCCTCTTGATGTAGAATATATAAGCGTTATCGGTGATGTTGATATCATGAAAGAATTGTCCGTGCTGAATAAATCCGGTGCAAAAGAATTATTCAGACGTATCATGGGTTTGCTCGGAATGGGAATGGAATCACTTTTTGAAGGTGGAGATGGAGTTGTGAGTGCAAGCAGTCAGACCATTAATGAATTACCATGGTTTCGCTCGCAACCTGGAAGACAAAGAATTTCGCAAACAATCAAATTGTCTTCAGTACATGAAGAACATTTGAAAAATAGTAGTGAAATACAAAAATTATCGCTTGAAGATCAACCCGAATTCAAAGGAGCAGAATTTTATAGAAATACTGATTCAGATGAATTATTGCTAATTCTAGAATACACCGATTATTTACCCAAAGATGGTTGTTTAGTAAGTATAGAATTCAAGCAGAATGGAAAGTCAGTTATTGAAAAGATTTCTTCAAATGACATTGCACTTGTTTCTACTTCCTCAGGTCTTGTTAAACGATGTGCAATATCAATTCCCAATGCAATCAATATTACTTCTGCATTTGAATCTTCGATCATAATCAAAAATGCATTTGGTAGACAATGCACAGCAGTGAAATCTTGGAGAGGTTTATGATGAAACAGCTATGGTCTCCATGGAGATCCACCTATATAGAATCATTTAGCAATACAGAAGCAAAGCATGATTGTTTTTTATGTTCAGCCTCAATTCCTGAAACTAATGATCCACTTGTGATTGCAGAATCTGAATACACTATTGTGATTATGAATCGATATCCATATAATGCAGGACATATTTTACTATCTCCGAAAAGACATTGTCCTGATACCATATTACTGACCGATGAAGAATATACTGATCTGATGCTCATGACACGAAAATTGCAAACTGTTTTGAATGCAGTATATTCTCCGCATGGATTCAATATTGGCATGAATCTCGGTGAAGCAGGTGGCGCAGGTGTACCTGGACATGTACATGTACATATAGTCCCACGCTGGAATGGAGATACAAATTTCATGTCCACAATTGGAGATGCCAAAGTAATTTCCTCTTCGATGGAGAAAATTGTGCAGGAATTGAAAGCTGGTTATCATTCCCTAATTCAAAATAATCATGGCGATGATATCAAAACCGGCACAGCACTATGAAATATCAACAGCAAAAACATCAGTCTGGTCGCATACAAGCCAAAAGATCGCTTGGACAGAACTTTCTGACAGATAAAAACAAAGCTGCTCAAATTGCATTGTTGATGGAAGCTCAACTTGGTGACACAATACTAGAAATTGGTCCTGGATGCGGAGATCTAACAGAATTCTTATTAAAATCTCAAGCAGTGGTCCATGCGATTGAATTGGATGAAAGAGCAATTGAGACATTGCATGAATTGTTTGATACGAATACTCATTTTAGCGTGGAGCATGGTGATTTTTTGAAGTTTAATCTTCGAGAATATGCTCATCGATTCATTAAAAATGAAGATGGATTAGATATTCCCACATTGAAAGTGGCTGGAAATATTCCTTACTATATAACTTCAGATATTTTGTTCCGGCTATTTGAACAATCTGATGTTTTGGAAAGAGCTGTGATAATGATGCAAAAAGAAGTTGCCGAACGTATCTGTGCAAAACCTCGTACAAAAGAATATGGCATCCTGAGCATAGCAGCAAGATTTGTATCGGAGCCACGCATTGCATTGAAGGTACCATCGGGATGTTTCACTCCAAGGCCTTCGGTGGACTCCGCAGTAGTTGTTTTTGATTTTAAGAAAAGATTCATCTCCATGCAGGAATACAAATTGGTTCATCCACTTGTACGCATGGCATTTGGACAAAGAAGAAAGATATTGTCGAATGCATTGAGTCAATATCTATCCAATTATCAAACTGAATTGCCTCCTGAGATCAATGCATTGATGGGTAAAAGAGCAGAGGAATTATTACCAGATCAATTCTTGGCTTTAGCTAAATGTTTTTCCAAAACAGAAAGCGTGAAAGACTAATGAATACACAACCGTTCATGAGATTCAAATTACGCGATGTGCTGCTTGGCGCCGATTGGTATTTCCTCGGCATGCTTATTATCTATACAGTGATTCAAGCGCTATTCATTACTAAAATTCCAAATATCGGGATCCTTGCATTACAGAATGTATTCATTGCAATCACTATCATCAGTATCGCTACATTAGGTAAATACCGAGCTGGGACAATATTTTTACATATCCACAGATATTATCATTTGCCGATTATCTATGTGGTGTTCATGCAGGTATTTGTATATATCGGAGTACTGAATCCACATGATTATGATGCCATTCTCGTAGCCTGGGACAGAGCCATATTTGGCATGAATCCTACTGAATGGTTGCAGCAATTTGCTTTCCCGGCTTTGACAGAGTTTTTACAAATTGCTTATGTACTCTTTTATTTTCATGCTTTTGCCCAATCTATTGAATTGAATATTCGTGGATTATATGAGGAAGCAGAGCGCGTCACGAGAACAATCGTTTTTGGTTTCCTACTTTCTTACTTGGCATATTTCTTTATGCCGGCAATTGGACCAAGATTTTCAGTGCATGAATATGCTTCAATCACAACTGATTTACCTGGAATTTGGGTAACTGATATAATTAGAAATATCATTGATACCGGTGATGGATTTCGAGATAAGACCATTGCACCAATTTTACAGATGCATAGGAATTGTATGCCAAGCGGACATACCATGATGACACTCATGAATATGATTTTAGCATTTCGTTTTCGCTCCAAGTTACGTTGGGTTTTTCTGATTATGGGAATAAGTTTGATCTTCTCAACAATCTATCTTCGATATCATTATGTGGTTGATGTAATTGCAGGTATTGTACTTGCATTCATGGCTTTGGGACTTGAATCTAAGATCCATGGATTTCTTTCATCCAAAAATCTCGTAAAAAAAATCGCTATCGATTAAACCAAGATTCTTTTTGATTTGTCTGAATGCACAGAGATCTCAACATTTTATAAAAATATTTCGGAGTTCGATTATGCGTACATTCATCATGGCATTATTCCTTGCCCTTGGCTTAACATTCTCTGCAAGCGCACAAGACAAAGATCTTATCAGAGAAAAAATGAATGCCGGCAAAGAACAAGTCAAAGCAGGCGTAACTGTTGTTAAAGATGCCAAAGAACAAGCTCGCCAATTACGTGAGCAGGTTAAATCTGGTCAAATGACTAAAGAACAAGCCAAAGCTCAAATGCAGCAAATGAAAAATCAAGTTCGCTCAGCCAAAGATCAAATCAAAGCAGGCAAAGAATCAATTCGCGAGGGTCGTAGACAATTGCGTGAATTGAAAAGAGCCGGCAAACCATGAGATTAACTCATTCATCAAAACTTATAGCACTCCTCATCCTGCTGATGGGGAGTGTTTTCATGTTTGTGTCAGCTAATGCTCAAGATCTACCAACTGACCCTGATGATCTATTCGAAATTGAAATCATTGATGATTCACTTGATTTGATGCTTGATGATTCATTGGATTTAATGCTTGATGATTCATTGGATTTAATGCTTGATGATTCACTTGATTTGATGCTTGATGATTCACTTGATTTGATGCTTGATGATTCACTTGATTTGATGCTTGATGATTCATTGGATTTGGAGGATACCACTTGGCTTTCTGAATTGAATGTTGACCCACTTCCTTGGTCACTCAGTTCGGGAATTATGTTACGAAATAGGCAAGTTCAAAATGGGGTGAATTTGAGTGGGGGTCAGGGAATTATGTCTATAGGTACGGAAGCATCCCATATTGGTGGATTTTTGGCGGGAATTGACATTGCTAGAAGAGTTGGAGATCAACCAGGTCCACAAGGCTGGAATGCTAGAATCGGATATCAATATTCCGCATCTGATTGGATGGATCTTGGTGTTCAATTCACGCGATTTGGTTATCCAACAGATTCAATTAATCCCGTTGCCGGCATCCCAAATATGTTAACACTTAATGCCACCGTAAAGTCATCTTCATTCA
>JACCDW010550850.1_pt1 | contig 12341 bp, 9 predicted proteins | sample 7449781 | NCBI WGS metagenome assembly JACCDW01 (sample SAMN15323449, study PRJNA562643) | freshwater metagenome | isolation source: river surface water | place: USA:Blue River Watershed | collected 2017-08-18
CGCTGGCCCCGACCCCGGGTAGAGACTCTCGGCCAAACGGCCGATGGAGTGAACATCAAACAAAGTGCCATAGGCATCGAAAACCAAACCTTGAATGGGGGGCATGGGGGACTCCGGGTTGTCTGCGCGTGAGGGGGATAACCGTAGGCTAACGCAAAAGGGTCAGGCGTTAGGCACATGCCTGTTGCGCACGATCAGTGCCGAATGCCGGTCATGCCAATGATCCCGACGACGCGTCGGGTAGAGTTCGGTTGCATTAGTTCATAAGTTAACTATTTATTGCAATATTAAAACTCTATATACTTTTAATGTTTGCTTTTTTAATTAATGGAGGAGGCATGTCCTTTCCTTGTGGGCGATGGGTGTCCGTTCTGATCATGGCTGTCAGCGTGTGGACCGGTGGAGCGGTGGCACAGCCGACTGAGCCGCCCAAAGCGGTCAGAGGGGTTGATCGCGTTGAGGCGGAATTTTCGCGCTCCCCTCGTATAACTGCGCTAGGCAAGTTGGAGGGGTGGGAGAAATTTGAGGCGCGCAGCTACACCTTGGCGCGTGGTGAGGGTTCGGTGCAGACATTGATGGGCGCCGCTGGCCCAGGCCAGCCCTTGGCCAAGCTTTGGTTCGATACCCGCTCGTTCATGACCCTGATGTACATACAGGAGAAGACGCCAGCGATTTTCTCGACTAACACGGATCGTGCGGCACAAGATCTCAAGCCGGGTAACAAGTGGGCTTCGCACATCACTTATGAGGGCGTTCCGGTGAATTGGTGCACCAACGACCTGCGAAGCACGTTTGAAGGCACTTTTGAGGTTGAGCCTGAGGAGACGTTCAACCTGCGCGTTGATGGTCAGGAGGTGGCCTTGGTGGTTTTACCCGTGGTGGAGCGTGGTGTCTGGAAGCGTTGCTACAGCGGCAAGCGATATCAACGCTTTCTCTGGTCGCCCGAGCTGCAAACGGTGGTTGGCATCGAGTTCCAAACCTACAACCCCATGGGCAAGCTGCATGAGGCGTCGTTTTCCTTGCGCGTCAAAGAGATTGCCAGAAACAAGGACTGAGCGATGAAACGCAACCTCATTTTGTGGGTGATCTTCAGTGCTGTGACCTGCGGCTTGTGGGCCCAAACGCCCAAAAAGGAATACGTGACTTTCTCGGACACCAAGGGCAAGGTGATTGACTGCAAGGGCAAACCGGGCTTTCAAGGGGCGACGCTGACCATTCAATACCCTACCCTGCCCGCCTATCAAAAACAGTATTCAAAGCGGTATCTGGTGCTCGACCCCGACCCACCTGCCAATCTCACGATGGAAGAAGGCGGCTTTGATGGGCCTTGCAGTCGTTACGAGGTCAAGCAGCTGGTGCTGGGAGGCTATCCGCGCCTGCATGGCACGGCGCGCGAGTTCCCTGAAAAAATGGAAGTGATGTACTGCAAGAACGGGATTTATCACTACCTGGCAGGCGTCAAGAACGGGAAATTTTTCAGCGTTTACCTGCCCGATAAAACCTGCACGCTCGATGAATCATTGACGCAAGACCTGTACGGGAAGATCGGTAAACGACCGTCCCCTGCGGCGATCGACAAGCTCAAAGCGCAATGGCCCCAGCCGGCCAAGATGTATGTCTCCACGGTTTTCTGTGGCGAAGACGGCAAGCGCTACCACATGACGATTTGGCGCGAGCAAACGCAACCGCCCAATCCGCTCAAGATGGATTTTGAGAGCACCCCGCTGCTGAACTCTTGCCGGGCCGACCCCAGTGTGGATGAGTTGGCTGCGAATCGTTTGATGTGGCCGGATTAGAGGGGCTGTGTGGGCCGGCTGCGTGCCTCGGGTTGAGTTAGCCAATCAATAAATCTGGCAATCAAACAAGCTCAAGCCGCTTGGCCTCCGATGCCTTGACGCTCATGCGTAAATCCTCAAAGCGTGGGATTGCAATTTTTGAATTGATTAGTGAAATAGAGAGTCAATTCATTAATTCGCGAACAGAATTCGGGATGCTCTTAAAGACAGTGTATGCAACTCTTCAGGACAGCTGATCCATGGCGAAATTTAAATTCACGGTATTTGGAAAAACCCATGTCACAACCTGTCTTTCAATCTCTCCGTTACTTGTTGAACTACATCTACCAACATTTCCCTATCCTCAGTGGGCAAGGTTGAAAGCAACTGGGCTATGTATTGAACCTGGTCGGCTGTTCTGGTGCTGCTGCCCCCCAACAAATCCTCAATCGTGCAATTAAAGATATCTGCCAGTTCAGCGACTCTGGTGATGGTCGGGACTGTGATACCCCTTTCCAACCTCGAGACGGCCTCAACCCCAATTTCAAGCCTTTCAGCCACTTGATCTTGGGTAAGTCCAGCATTTTCACGACACGTTTTAATGGATTCAGCCACATTTTTTGCCAATTTTAGATATTTATGTTGCATTTTTTCCACCATTTTGTTACAAATATGGTCGTCTGCAAACCTTAAAGGTTGAAGTCGCGTTAGAGTAGAAAGGCAACTTTTAAAGTTGATTTTTTCTCAACCAATTTGTCATAAGAACATGTCGAAACGAATCTTCTCCTTTCCCCTTCTTTCCGTATCTGTGGCCATCCTGATCGCTTGTGGTGGTGGCGGTGGTAATTCTTCCACTCAAGATGTATCGAAAGTAGCAAATGCCAATCTTGCTGCACTCGGAGCCAGCACCATTTCAAACGATGCCAACGTGGAATCCTTTGATGTAGTAGCCAGCATCGGAGACACATGGCGATTTGTGGTCAATAAAGCCACAGGTGCATACACAGTGACCCCAAACAACTCTCAATACAGTCTTACTGCAGAAACTGGGACATTAACGAGGACTGTTTCTGGAAATTTCGTGTCTTACACCCTTGCCAATAAGCTCAGCTTGACTATGGACAGTCGCACCAGCACGCTGTCTGGGCTTATGACCGTGGGGGCACAAACAGCATCTGTGGCTGGAACCCCCTATCAAGTGGCATCAGCATCTGCCCTGGCCGGCAAATACAACTTCATGGGAACGACTCGTGACAAGGTGGGCGGTGCGAATGCTGAGTTCTTTGCAGGTCAACTCTTGGTTGCTGCTAATGGAACAACTGTAAAACTCTGCCTAGGTGGTCAAATTGACGACAATGGGAATTGCGTTCAGGTCGACCCTGCCAAAACACCAGAACCAGCCTCATTGAATATTTTGAAAAACAACAATCCCAACGGCGGGTTTTTCAAACTGTCAGGACTTGGGCCAGACAATGTCCAGCACGATTGGGGAAATCTGATGGTTGGAAATGGCGATTTGGGCACAACTCTATTGATCGACCGATTTGGTTATAACAACAATGGGGTCGGGAGCACCCTTCGAGTCGGCTCGTTTTATGCCGTCAAAGTTCAGACCTTGGCAAGCAATGCATTCAATGGCTCATGGAGCTGTAAGACCCCTTCGGGAACAGCTACGCTCGATGTAGACGGGACTCGCAATACCATTACGAACCCTGATGAAACACCTTCTACATGGATTGAGTATTTGTCCTACAACAATGTCAATTCGGTGGCAAACACCAAAATTCCATTTCCGGGCTTCGCGACATCAGAGGTTCAAGGTGAAGCCTCATCGGCGGTTCTGGTGCTACCCCTTTCATCCAGCCTTGCTGCGGTAGAGTTACAAAGCATTAACGGTGTCGTCGTCTGCGGCAAACAGCCCTGAAAAATGGGGAAGTGAGGTATGGAAAAACGTCTTGGTGGACCTGCCCACATTTCCCCTGACTTTTAAACGTAGCATGTCCGGCTCAAGGTTAATCGACTTTGAGGATTGAGGAATCAGCATCACTGACCACTCTTGCCGGGCCGACCCCAGTGTGGATGAGTTGGCTGCGAATCGTTTGATGTGGCCGGATTAGAGGGGCTGTGTGGGCCGGCTGCGTGCCGCTGGGGTTGAGGGGGCTGGCTGTGCTCTGTGCGCAAGAGGTGCTGAGGAAGCCCATAAAAAAAGTCCTTGGCAAGCAAGGACTTTCTTAAAAACTGGGGTGGCTGATGGGACTCGAACCCACGACGACAGGAATCACAATCCTGGACTCTACCAACTGAGCTACAGCCACCGTAGAGGCGAAATTATAGCCCAGTCGCCTTGGTCGTGACTTTGAACTCGCTCTTGAGGTGGCGGTAGTAGGCCAGGCCCTCGGCGGTGGACCACCATTGGCTGAATTGTTCACGCTCGCGTTCGCGGTTGCGGCTGGCTTGGGCGTCGCGCGGGACGATGGCTTCGACTTTGACGACGGCGTAGCCGCTGGTGCCTAAATCGACGCCAACCCAGGCGGGTAGGCTCGCGGTGGGGGCGCGCAAGGCGGCTTCGACCACGGTGCTGGGGAGTTGCTGCTTTTGCTCGCGGGAGAGGGTCAGGGGGCCGGTGAGTTTGGCGTTGGCGGGGTTTTGGCGCCATTCGGCCAGGCGGGCCTGACCTTGTTCGCGGGCTTTGTCGGCGGCCATGCGCTGCACGAGGAGCTCGCGCACGCGGGCTTTGACGGTCTCAAAGGGCAAGGTGCGGGTGGGGCTGTAGCGCACGACGCGTGCAGCGGCGAGCTGGCTCGGGCCGACTTCGACGGCTTCGGTGTTGCGCTGCTTCTCGGTGGCATCGGGGGCGAAGATGGCGGTGAGCAAGCGGGCGTTGTTGAGGGGCGCGGGCAGGACGGGGGCGCTCTCGTCGCGGCCAACGTCGTTGGCGCGGCGGATGTCGAGTTGCAGTTTCTCGGCCGCGGGTTTCAGGCTATCGGACTGCTCGTACACGAGGTTGGTGAACTGCTCGGCAGCTTCGGCAAATTTGCGCTGGGCGAGTTGGCGGCGCGCGTCGGCTTCGAGGCTGGCGCGGGACTCTTCAAAGCTTTTGCCTTTGGGCGAGCGGATGTCGGTGACGCGCAGGATGTGGTAGCCAAACTCGGTCTCGACGAGGCCACTGGTCTCGCCTTTCTTGAGGCCGAAAGCAGCCTCTTCAAAGGGCTTGACCATGCTGCCGCGGTTGATGAAGTCGAGGTCGCCGCCTTTGTTGGACGAGCCTGGGTCTTGCGAGTTCTGGCGCGCGAGTTCGGCAAAGCGAGTGGGGTTCTTTTGCAGCTCGTCGAGCAGGCCCTGCGCTTTGGCGCGGGCTTTCTCGCGCTCGGCGGCGGGGGCTTGGCGGTCCGCAGCGATGAGGATGTGGCTCACGCGGCGCTCTTCGAGTGCGGCCAGGCGAGATTGGTTTTGTTCGTAGAAGCTGCGCAGGTCGGCTTCGGAGACGGTGAGGTTTTTCTGCACGGCGGCGAGGTCGAGCACGAGGTACTCGATGTCGGCGCGCTCGGGCGACTGAAAGCGCTCGGCGTTCTCGCGGTAGTAGTCCTGCAGCTGCGCGTCGGTGGGTTGCGCTTGGGCTTGGAATTCGGCGGGCTCAAAGCGCGCCACGCGCACTTGGCGCTGTTCGTAGAAGGCGTTGAGGGCAACGTCGGCCAGGCTCACGGGGGCTACGCTGCCCCAGAGCACGCCGTTCATGACTTGGCGCACGCCAAGGTCGGCACGCACGCGCGCCTCAAAAGATTCAGGGGTCATGCCCTGGCTGGAGAGCAGCTGGCGGTAGCGCTCGATGTCGAGGCTGCCATCGGCCTTGCGCAGGCTCGCGATGTTGGGGTCTTGCTGGAGTTCGCTTGCCAAGCGCTGATCGCTCACTTGCAGGTTCAAGCGACGGGCGGCGGCGAGCATGACGCGTTCGCGGATGAGGCGATCGAGGGTGCTCTGGCGGGCCTCGGGGCTGTCAAAGAGTTTGATGTCGGCCGTGGGCATGGCCGCGCGCATGCGCTCGACTTGCTGGCGATGCGCGTTGTCCCATTCGGCTTGGCTGATGTCTTGCCCGTCCACGGTGGCCACGGCGTTGCCTTTTTCATTGAAGCGGCTATAGCCTTCGATGCCAAACAACACGAATGAGGGAAAAATCAGCAGGAACAGCAGGAACTGCATGATCCGGGTGTGCTGACGGACAAAATCAAACATACGGGCGCTCCGGGCCTGAAAGATGCAAAAAGGCGAACACGCCGGTTCGCCTTTGCGGGTGGTGGGTGCTGACGGGTTCGAACCGCCGACCTACGCCTTGTAAGGGCGCCGCTCTACCAACTGAGCTAAGCACCCCGCGTTGAGTTTCAGTTCAATGCGTCCTTGAGCGCTTTGCCCGGACGGAACTTTGGCACTTTGGCGGCCTTGATTTTAATCGCGGCGCCGGTGCGGGGGTTGCGGCCGGTACGAGCAGCGCGCTTGCCCACGGCGAAGGTGCCGAAGCCAACCAACGAGACAGTGCCGCCCTTCTTAAGGGTGGTCTTCACAGCACCGATGGTGGACTCCAGGGCGCGCGTGGCGGCGGCCTTGGAGATGTCGGCGTGCTTGGCAATGTACTCGATGAGTTCTGTCTTATTCACAAAATTCCCCTCTCAAAATCAGGAAGCGGTGTTGATCGGATTTGTCTCGGTCACGGCACTGTGAGTCAAGGGCTTTCCCCTCTCACCACACCGAGCCAGAAGAAGCATTAGAGCCTTGGCGCGGGACAGGTGTCAAGCGGAAGCACCCGAGGCACAGCGCCGGCCTCACAGTGGCAACGAGCGCATTCTAGTCGCATTTTGCGAGGTCTTCCCGGGCGCTGCGAATGACAGTTTGCTCATATGGCCTGGGCAATCGCCCGGCCAAGATCTTGCGTGCTGGCGCTGCCCCCAATGTCGGGCGTGCGCGGTGCACCCGATTGGGGATCGAGCACTTTTTCAATAGCCTGCAAGATGGCATCGTGGGCGTTTTTGTAGCCTAAAAATTCCAGCATCATTGCACCGCACCAAATTTGACCAATGGGATTGGCGATGTTTTTGCCCGCGATGTCCGGGGCCGAGCCGTGCACGGGTTCAAAAAGCGAGGGCATTTTGCGCGTGGGATTGATGTTGGCGCTCGGTGCGATGCCGATGGTACCGGTACATGCTGGACCCAAATCGCTGAGGATGTCACCGAAAAGATTGCTCGCCACCACCACGTCGAAGAAGTCGGGGCGCTGCACGAAATGGGCCGTGAGGATGTCGATGTGGAATTTGTCGACTTGAATACCCGGATACTGCGCAGCCATGGCGGCGACGCGCTCGTCCCAGTAGGGCATGGTGATGGCGATGCCGTTGGATTTGGTGGCGCTGGTGAGGTGCTTTTTGGGGCGCGATTGGGCGAGCTCGAAGGCGAATTTGAGCACCCGATCGACACCGATGCGTGACATCACGGTCTCTTGCATGACGATCTCGCGTTCCGTGCCGCCAAACATGCGTCCACCAATGGCGGAGTATTCCCCCTCGGTGTTTTCCCGAACGATATACATATCGATTTCACCGGGCTGGCGGGGACTGCCGTCTTTGCGCACCACTGGCGCGATGATGCCGGGCATGAGGCGCGCGGGGCGCAGGTTGATGTACTGGTCAAACTCGCGGCGGAACATGAGCAAGGAGCCCCAGAGCGAGACGTGGTCGGGGATTTTGTCGGGCCAACCCACCGCACCAAAGTAGATCGCGTCGTGACCGCCGATTTGGTCTTTCCAGTTGTCGGGCAACATCTTGCCGTGCTTTTCGTAATAGGCCCAGCTGGAAAAATCAAACATATCAAAATGCAAATCAATTCCGAATTTGCGGGCGGCGGCGTCCAAGGCGCGCAGGCCTTCGGGCATGACTTCGGTGCCGATGCCGTCTCCGGCGATGACGGCGATGCGGTGTTTTGTCATTTTTTAGTCTCCTCTGACATCGGGGCGATTTTAGGGGGGCGCACCACCAAGCTCACGCCCACGGCGGTGAGGGCTACGCCCATGAGGGTGACGGTGGTGATGGGTTCGTCAAACAACACCCAAGCGATGAGTGCGGTGGTGGGCGGCACCAAGTACATGAGGCTGGTGACGGAGGCGGCTGCGCCGCGCTGGATGAGCAGGTAGAGCAAGGAGCTGCCGCCCAGGGTCAAGCCGAGCACGGACCAGGCCATGGCGCCAAAGAGTTCGGGGGCCCAGTCGATGTCGTGGGGTTCGAGCCAGGCGAGTGGCAGGGTGAAGACGGCCGCGGCGAGTAGCTGCACGGTGTTGGCGCTGCGCACGTCGCAGGGCGCGAGAAAGTGTTTTTGATAGAGGGTGCCGATGGTGATGGCCAGGAGCGCCATGACGGCCATGGTGAGGGTAAAGGCGGTGACTTCGAGGCTGTGCTCCAGTTTGCGGGAGACCACCAAGGCCAAGCCGAGAAAACCCAAAATCAGGCCCGCCCATTGGCGACGGGTCACGCCCGACTCGCCGTGGCGCGAGAGCCAAATGCCGGTGAGCACGGGCTGCAAACCGACGATGAGGGCCGAGAGGCCCGAGCCCATGCCCGCACGCACCGCAGCCCAAACGCCGCCAAGGTAGAGCGCGTGCATGAGCACGCCCGTGACGGCCAGGTGCGCCCACTGGCGCGGATCACGCGGCCAGGCCACGCGTGCCCAGCGAATCCAGAGCACAAAGCACAGCGCCGAGAGCAAGTAGCGCACGAGTAAAAAGGTGAACGGGGGCGCATGGGGCATGCCGTAGCGCGCAACGATAAAGCCCGTGCTCCAGATGAGCACAAACACGACGGGCATGGCACGAACCCAGTGGGTCTGGGCGGGGGAAGCGGTCATTGGGCGTGGTGCTCGATATCAGGCCAGGCCTTTTGCAGGTAATAAACCATGGACCAAATGGTGAGCACGGTGGCGATCCAGATGAGCACTTCGCCCCAGAGCGCGGTGTCGATCACGCCAAAGAGCATTCCGTCATAGAGAAGGAAGGGAATGGCCACCATTTGCACGGTGGTTTTGAGCTTGCCGAGCATGTGCACGGCCACGCTGCGGGTGGCGCCAATGCGCGCCATCCACTCGCGCAAGGCGGAGATGGCGATCTCGCGGCCAATGATGATGAGGGCCACAAGCACTGGGGCGCGGTCGAGATCGACCAGCACCAACAAGGCCGCGCAGACGAGGAATTTGTCCGCCACGGGGTCTAGGAAAGCGCCAAAGGTGGACATTTGGTCCAAGCGTCGGGCGAGGTAGCCGTCGAGCCAATCCGTGAGCGCAAAGAGCACAAAGAGGACGGTGGCGGCGAGGTTACGCGCCTCGATCTCGAAGGGCATGTAGTACACGCCAATGATGAGCGGGATGGACGCAATGCGCGCGAGCGTGAGCAAGGTGGGGATGGTCCACAGGAGTTTGCGCGCCTTATTCATAAACCACCCCTGCCTGGCCAGAGTGGGCCTGGGCGATCCAACTGGCCAGGGCTGCGTCGCTCGGGAAGAAGCGCGCCGCAGGCCCGAGGGCGAATTCGGCTTGGGCGCCTTCGCGCAGGACCAAGAGGCGCACGCCCAAGCCCCGCTCGAAATCTCCCTCCTCGGTGGACTCGACCTGGGGAGGGTGCTCGCGCAGCAAGCGCGCGAGGTCGGGGGCCTGGCCGTTAACGCTCACGCGCAGGTACTTGCCAAAGCGGCAACGCGCCTGGGGCAGCGTCCAGAGTTGCTGGATTTGGTAGCGTAACCCGCCGGAGAAACGGTCTGGGGAGACTTTGGCCATGGCGATAACGAGCTCGTCGTCGCGCAACCAGTGGCGGTGCTGCTGGTAGAGGGCTTCGTCGAGCGAGCACTCGATGACGTGGGATTTGTCGTCGAGTTTGAGAAAGACGATGCGGCCCCGCTGGCCGTTGATGGTGCGCAGATCGGAGACGATGCCCGAGAGCATTTGCGGTTCGCGGGATTCCTGCACCTCGATGAGCGGGGTTTTGATGAAGCGGCGAATTTCGGCTTCGACTTCGTCGTACAGATGGCCGGAGAAGTAAAACCCGAGCGCTGTTTTTTCTTGGGCGAGGCGCTCCTTGACGCTCCAGGGCATGACCTCGACGAGCTCGGGCTCTTGGGTGCTCGCGCCATGCGCATCGTCGCCCATCATGTCAAAGAGCCCGCCTTGGTTGGCGTTGGCTTCGGCGGCGTTGGCGAAATCAAAGGCGAGTTCGACGCTGGCGAGCAAGGCTGCGCGGTTGAGTTGCAGGTTGTCGAAGGCGCCGGCCTTGATGAGGGCCTCGACGGTGCGCTTGTTGACGCGGCTGCGGTCGACTCGGCGGCAGAAATCAAAGAGCGAGGTGAAGGGCCCGCCCTCCTCCCGCGCGGCCACCACGGCCTCGATGGCTTGCTGGCCCGAGCCCTTGATGGCCCCCAAGCCGTAGCGGATGACTTGGTCGGCAATGGGCTCAAAGCGCCAGACGCCGCGGTTGATGTCGGGCGCCTCAAAATGAATGCCCATACGGCGGGCGTCTTCCACGAGCACTTTGAGTTTGTCGGTGTCGTCGAGTTCGACCGTCATGTTGGCGCAGAAGAACTCGGCGGTGTAGTGCACCTTGAGCCAACCGGTTTGGTAGGCCAGCAAGGAGTAAGCGGCGGCGTGCGACTTGTTGAAGCCGTAGCCGGCGAACTTCTCCATCAAATCGAAGATTTCGTCGGCCTTTTGCGGGCTGATCTGGTTGGCGGCCGCGCCGGTGCGGAAGATCTCGCGGTGCTCGGCCATCTCCTCGGGCTTTTTCTTGCCCATGGCGCGACGCAGCAAATCGGCGCCGCCCAAGCTATAGCCGCCGAGGACCTGGGCCGTTTGCATGACCTGCTCTTGGTAGACCATGATGCCGTAGGTTTCGGAGAGGACCGACTCGACCAGGGGATGCGGATACTCCACTTTTTCACGGCCGTGTTTGCGCGCCACGAAGCTCGGGATGAGGTCCATGGGGCCCGGTCGGTAGAGGGCGTTTAAGGCGATGAGGTCTTCCAAGCGGGTTGGACGCGCGTCGCGCAGCATGCCTTGCATGCCCCGGCTTTCAAACTGGAAGACCGCTTCGGTTTGGCCGTTTTGGAAGAGTTGGTAGGTGGCGGGATCGTCGAGCGGGATTTGCTCGAAGCTGAAATCGGCTTGGCCGGCGTGGCGCTGGCGGATGAATTCGCGCGCGAGCTCCAAGATGGTGAGGGTGGCGAGCCCCAAGAAGTCGAACTTCACGAGACCGGCGGCCTCGACGTCGTCTTTGTCGTATTGGCTCACCGCCGCTTCGCTGCCGGGCTGTTGGTAGAGCGGGCAGAAATCGGTGAGTTTGCCCGGGGCGATGAGCACGCCCCCGGCGTGCATGCCGACGTTGCGCGTGAGGCCTTCGAGCTTTTGCGCCATGGCGAGCAAGTTGCGCACCTCGTCTTCGCGGGCATTGCGCTCGGCAAGCTGGGGCTCGGCTTCGAGCGCGCCCGCGATGGTGATGTGTTGACCGGGCTTGTTGGGGATGAGCTTGGAGACCCCGTCGCAGAAGGTGTAGCTCATGTCGAGGACGCGGCCCACGTCACGAATGGCCGCGCGCGCGGCCATGGTGCCAAAGGTGGCGATCTGACTCACCGCATTGCGCCCGTACTTTTGTTTGACGTACTCGATCACGCGATCGCGGTTGGTCTGGCAAAAGTCAATGTCGAAGTCGGGCATGGAGACCCGCTCAGGGTTGAGGAAGCGCTCAAAGAGCAGGTTGTATTGCAGCGGGTCGAGGTCGGTGATGGAGAGGGAGTACGCCACGAGCGAACCTGCTCCCGAACCACGACCAGGCCCCACAGGGCAACCGTTGTGCTTGGCCCATTGAATGAAATCGCCCACGATCAAGAAGTAACCCGGAAAGCCCATCTTGAGGATGGTCTCGATCTCAAATTGCAGGCGCTCCTCGTAGCGGGGGCGTTGTTGCTCGCGCACTTGAGGGTCGGGGTAGCGCTGCACGAGGCGCTGCGCCAAGCCTTCTTGCGAGGCGTAGCGGAAATACGCTTCGAGCGACATGCCGTTGGGCGTGGGGTAGTCGGGCAACTGGGGCTTGCCCAGCACCAGGCTCAGGCTGCAGCGCTCGGCAATGTGAACGGCGTTGGCCAGGGCGCTGGGGATGTCGGCAAAGAGCGACTGCATCTCGGCGCTGGATTTGAAATACTGATCGCGCGTGAAGCGGCGCACACGCCGTGGGTTGGCCAGTATCTCGCCTTCGGCAATGCAAACGCGGGCCTCGTGGGCTTCGTAATCGTCTGGGGTGGCGAACTGCACGGGGTGGGTGGCCACCACAGGCAGCTGCAAGCGCGCGGCCAGGGCCACCGCGGCCCGCACGTGGGGCTCGTCTTCCGGGCGGCCCGCGCGTTGGAGCTCGATGTAGAAACGGTGGGGGAACCACTGCGCGAGTTGGAGGGCAATTTCGCTCGCGCGGGTGGCATCGCCCTGCGCGAGGGGGGCGCCCAGGGGGCCAGCCGTGGCGCCAGACAGCGCAATGAGGCCGCCGTTGAGTTCGGCAAG
>JACCDW011043192.1_pt1 | contig 12341 bp, 10 predicted proteins | sample 7449781 | NCBI WGS metagenome assembly JACCDW01 (sample SAMN15323449, study PRJNA562643) | freshwater metagenome | isolation source: river surface water | place: USA:Blue River Watershed | collected 2017-08-18
GTCGCAAGTGGCATGTCGGTCGCCGCGCTCGGTTCTGACACAGGAGGATCAATTAGACAGCCAGCATCTTTTTGTGGAGTAGTTGGACTCAAGCCGACATACGGTTCTGTTTCTCGAAACGGCCTGATGGCCATGGCTAGCTCGTTCGATGTCATTGGTCCCGTTACCAAGTCGGTAGACGACGCCAAGATTATCTTTGATGCGATCAAGGGGATTGATCCTCTCGATCAGACGACCGTTGAGGGCGTGATTTCTTCTGAGGTAAAACGAATCGGCGTACCATATCATTTCCTCAAGTCTGGAATCGACGAGGACACACTCCAGATCTTTAATGCGAATATCGAGAGACTCAAGTCACTCGGATACGAAATCGTGGACATTTCACTCCCGAGCTTTGAGTATGCGCTTTCTGTCTACTATATTCTTGTGCCTGCTGAGGTTTCTTCCAACATGTCTCGATATGACGGCGTAAAGTTTGGATCCAAGATTGATGGGCGAGACCTGATCGATGATTACTTCCAGACTCGCGGAAGACTTCTTGGAACGGAGGTAAAGCGACGAATCATGCTCGGAACGTACGTGCTTTCTGCAGGATATGCCGATGAGTATTACCGAAAGGCATGGGCTGCACGAACCCAGATCAAGGATGAGGTACGAAAGGTGTTTGAACAAGTAGACGTAATCGCGATGCCAATCGCCCCGTCACCGGCGTTCAAGATCGGAGAGATGGCTGCTGATCCACTCAAGATGTATCTTGCTGATATCTTTACTGTATCCGCAAACGTTGCCGGAGTTCCTGCAATTTCAATTCCAGGTGGAACGGTTTCGCGCGACGGAATTGATTTGCCGATCGGTCTGCAACTCCTTGCACCATGGCATGGTGAAGAACGTCTCTTTGAGGTTGGGCGGAAGTTTGAGACAATGTAGGTACAATGGCAGACGACAAAAAAGACGGGGGTAAAAAAGAAGCTCCCAAGGATGGCGTGCTCGACAACATACTTTTTTATATTGTTATTATCATCCCCCTCATTCTGCTTTTTTCCTCAAAGTTTTTAGGTATAAATATTATTGGAACAACTGGGACGGAAAACGCAACTTCGACGCGCACCAACATCGACGATCCGTACAGCTGGTTTGGTAAGGAGGAGTTTGAGTTGGGGAGTGGGATTATCAACAAGAAGGACGTGCCTGTGCGAACTGCTCCGGGAGGATCGATCGTCGGTACACAGGACAAGCTCGAGACAGGACGCCTAATGGAAGGACCGGTGAGTCAATTCCAGACTACCTGGTGGCGCGTGGACTATCCTCAGGCTCCAGACGGATGGGTTGCGTCAGACGGCATCTCGTCACGCCTGGGTATGGTGCGGACGTTTAACATAGTTCCTATTTTATATTCCTTCTACAAACCAATTGGATACGGACTAATGTTCTGTCTGTTGTTTTTGTATATCTGGTTCAGGATTCGGTTATCGCGCGAGGAAGCGATCGCTGAAAAGAAGCATCAGCTGCGCACGGAGCAATATGCCGAACCTCATCGGCCCATCTCACAGATTATTGCGAATAAACCAGACGTGCACATGGTTCCGGGATTCCAGACGGAAGAAATCGTGCCGGTGAAACAAATGGAGGAGAATGCGCGCTGGACGCACATTCAGTCTCTTATCTCATCGTACAATCCGAGCGATTGGCGGCAGGCGATCATTGAGGCTGACATTATCCTAGAGGAAATGCTTGATAAAATGGGATACGACGGAGTGACAATCGGAGACAAGCTCAAGCAAGTAGAGCGGTCTGACTTTGTGACTCTCGACAAGGCATGGTCCGCACACCGTGTACGAAATGACATCGCGCATAGCGGATCTGCATTCAAGCTGACGCGCGAGTTGGCCGAGAAGACTATCAAGGACTTTGAGCAGGTGTTTAGGGAGTTTTATTACATTTAGAAAGAAAGTTGGTGCTATTGCGTATTAATAAAATAATTAACAAAAATAAAATGGAAAAGAACACAGGAATCATAATGGCGTTTGGAATGCTGGTAGTTGGATTGACGATTGGATATATGATTGGATCAAGCAACGTAGACTCTCGCAGTGTCCAAACAGGAATGATGCATCGCATGCCGGATGGCTCGATGATGGAAACCAGGAAGATGGGTATGGATGAAATGATGCATGCCATGAATGCCGAACTTGAGGGTAAGACGGGTGCGGAGTTTGACAAGGCGTTTCTGGCCGAGATGATAGTACACCATGAAGGGGCTGTCGAAATGGCCGAGCTTGCACTGACGAACGCCGAGCAGCAGGAGTTAAAGGATTTGGCCAAGGCAATCATCTCTGCACAGAAGGGAGAAATCGCGCAGATGAAGGCGTGGCAGAAGGAGTGATTTGCGAATTAGATATCTAGTAATAAGAAAGGCGGCGGCCCGCAGGGCAGCCGCCTTTATTTACAAAAATGCATCTTGGAGTAGTATCTGTTTGGTATGAAAAAAGTTCATTTGTCCAAAAGGCCTCTTTCTCGACTGGAGCTCGCAACCATGCGATTCCTCGATTGGAGCATCAAGAAAATGGAAAAAGCCACTTTGAGGCTTCGTAAGACGCGAAACCGGGTCACTGCTAGGTGCTCCCATCCCCTCCGTACGGACTCCATTCACGCAGACGTGGTAAGCGAGACGTGCCTTCATTGTGGCCATAACGAAATGTACTCTGGCTAGGCATTCTGCCTGGAAGATTCATTTTAAAATCCCGCCTTCGCCAAACTTGGCAGGGGCGGGATCTTTAGTTAATGAGATTATATCTCCTTCACTACATACTCCGCCGGAGCGTTCTTGAGGAACTGCTCGAGCTGGTCGCGTCCAAGCAGTCCTGCCTGCGCTCCGATCTGCTGCACGACTGACATCGAGTTCACCGGTCCCCAGAGAAGCGCCTCGCTCATGGGCTTGCCAAGCGCGAGAGCACTTGTAACAGTTGATGCGAACGAGTCTCCTGCACCAGTTCGGTCCACTGGATCCTTGAGGTCTGGATACATTGGAACAAAGTAGTACATGCCGTCAGAGAGGGCGTATGCGCCGTTTGGTCCGTCAGTAATGACGGGGATCTTTGGTCCTAGGTCCTGTAATTTCTTCAGGAGAACCTTGAAGTCGTCATCTGTCGTTCCGACTATTTTCTGCGCCTCCTCCTTGTTACAGAAGAACAGGTATGTCTGCGTGTACAAATCCCTCAGTGCTTCATATCCGAGCTTGATCTGGAACGTTCCCGGCTGGTACGCGAGCTTTACGCTCGGGTTCTGCTTGAGGTATCCCGCGATCTGGTGGTGGTAGGCGAGAGAGTTCTCTGCAAGCGAGCTAAGGTAGAGGAACTTTGGAGCCGGAGAGACGTTCGGGAACGCGTACGGGAACTCAGTATGCTTGACCAGTATCGTTCTCTCCGCACCAAATCGCAGCACGTAGTGGTAGTTGGACTTCTTGCCCTTGTGCATCATGACGTACTTGGTCTTGATGCCCTGAGACCGCAGTGTCTTAACCTGCTCGCGGCCAAAGTCGTCGTCACCCGTGTTGGTTACGAGTGCTGACTTGAGTCCGAGACGCTGCGCACTGACGGCTGCGTTCGGACTATTCCCAACTGCGGGAACGACCACGACATCCTTAAAGGGGAGCTTCTCTCCGAACTTCATGCAAAGCTCCTTTTCCTTTTCGGGATTGTCCGTCTCGATCCATGCCTCATCCAATTCAATAAATGCGTCTGTGACGACGTCGCCGATGGCGACAAAATCTAATTTTCCGAAAATCATGTGAATAGTATAGCAGAAATGACCCTGTGGTATACATCATTCCCTTTTGAGCAAAGCGAATTAGGGAATGGCTTATGACCTTGTGTTATAATGCTTCCATATGACACTAAAGGAACATATCGCGAAAGCGAAGGCGGAAGGGAAGGCAATCGGACATTTTAATATTTCAAACATGGAGGCGGTGCATGCGATCAAGGAGGCGTGCATTGAGACCGGGTATCCGATCATTATCGGCGTATCAGAGGGCGAGGGCGAGTTTTTTGGAATGGCAGAAATTGCAGCGCTCGTAAAGCTGTACCAGTCACAAGGACTTCCGATCTTTCTCAACGCTGACCACTCATACTCGGTCGAGCGTGCCAAGGCAGCGATTGACGCAGGATTCGATGCAGTTATCTACGACGGTGCGGAGCTTCCTCATGCGGAAAACATCAAGAATACCAAAGAGGTCGTGGACTATGCGCGTGCAACCAACCCTAACTGTCTCGTCGAAGCAGAGATCGGCTTTATCGGAAAGTCATCCAACATGCTCGACGCTATTCCTGAAGGGGTAGGAACGGAGGAATTCCTGACCAAGCCGGACGAAGCGAAGGCGTTCGTGGATGCGACCGGCGTGGACCTCTTGGCACCCGCAGTCGGCAACTTGCACGGCATGCTCAAGGACATGCCGAATCCGCGACTCGACATTCCTCGTATCAAGGCTATTTCAGAAATAACGGATCTGCCGCTCGTATTGCACGGCGGATCTGGTACGAACATCGACGACTTCAAGAACGCAGTCCGCTCCGGAGTCGCGATTGTGCACGTTAATACCGAGATTCGTGTTGCCTTCAAGGATGCACTTACCGAATCATTGATCAAGAACGCTGATCAGGTTGCTCCATACAAGATCCTCAAACCAGCACAGGATGCCATGAAGTCAGTTATTATCGACAAGCTAACCATCTTCAACAATGCCTAAGGAACTTCTCGCGAATCTTCAGAACCAGATCCAGGGTGAGGTTGTCTGCGATGAGGAGACTCTGACCAAATACAGTCACGACACCTCGATATTTGAGATAAAACCAATGGCAGTCGTGTATCCCAAGTCGACGCTCGACATTTCTCATATCGTAAAGTTCGTGCAGGATAACAAGTTCACTATTCCGGAACTGGCAATCACGCCGCGCTCAGGAGGATCTGACATGACTGGAGGTGCGATCGGACAGGGGCTAATTATAGACGTGACCAGGTATTTACATAAGTTTGAGATCGACCAGGACGGACTCGGTGCGCAGGTGAATCCTGGAGTCTTCTATCGTGACTTTGAGCCAGAAAGTCTCAAGCACAAGACGATCATGCCCGTATATCCAGCATCACGAGAGCTCGCTGCCTTCGGAGGAATGATTTCCAATAACTGTGCAGGTGAGAAGTCGCTGCAGTACGGACAGATGCGAGACTTTGTCGAAAGTATGCGCGTTGTTCTTGCAAACGGAAAGGAATACGAGTTCAAGGAGCTCACCTTTGATCAGGTTGAGGAAATCACGACCGGAAGCGATGAGTATCTTGCTGGAATCTATCGCAGCGTGCGGCACATGATCGAGCAGAACTATGAGTTTATAAAGAGCGCCAAGCCAAAGACAAGCAAGAACTCATCCGGATATGCCTTGTGGAACGTGATGGATCAGGACAAGAAGACGTTCAACATGTCCCAGCTCTTTGTCGGTGCACAGGGAACGCTCGGAGTCGTGACTGATGCGAGGATTCGTTTGGTAAAAGAGAAGCCATTTCAGAAAATAATCACGGTATTCCTGCCCTCATGGAATAAGTTGCCAAAACTGGTGAACGATATTCTCAAGGAGAAGCCAGAATCTCTCGAGGTGTTCGATGATACGACACTCAAGCTCGGCCTACGATTCTTCCCGGAAATCGCAAAGAGGATCGGCAAGCCGCTTCTTCGATTCTTGATCGACTTTATTCCGGAATTCTTTATCGGTATGCGCATGCTCGGGCTGCCTAAGCTGATTATGCTCATTGAACTCTCTGCCGAGACTCAGGAGGATCTGGACAGAAAGATTCTCGCGACGCAGCACTCTCTCCGTGCCAACAAGGCGATCTTCAGAACCATCCCGACTGTTGCTGAGGCCGAGAAGTATTTTGTCGTGCGACGAGAGAGCTTTAATCTACTGAGACAGAAGGTGAAGGGGAAGAACACCGCGCCGTTTATCGAGGACTTCTGCGTGCAACCGTCTCAGCTTCCGGAATTCCTCCCGTTGCTACTGGCGATTCTCAAAAAGTACAAGATCTCAGTCAACGTTGCGGGTCATGCCGGGAACGGAAACCTGCACATCATCCCGCTGATGGACCTCAAGGATGAGAAGGAGCGGGCCAAAATTCCCAAGGCGGCAAAGGAGGTCTATGACCTGATTATCTCATTTGGAGGATCAATTACCGCTGAGCACAATGACGGAATCATGCGAACGCCGTTTGTGAAGGACATGTTTGGCGAGCGGACGTACCTCCTGTTCAAGGAGGTCAAGAACATCTTTGACCCGAACAATATCTTTAATCCAGGCAAGAAGGTAGACGGAACGATGGAGGATATCGAGAAGTGGATGAAGCGGGGATAGACGTTTGTGTGTCATTCCGGACTTGGTCCGGAATCAGGTTATTAAAGAAGGCCGACCCCTTACGAGGTCGGCCTTTTTGATCCGGAGTTTATTCCGAGAAAGGAAGTAGCGCGGTCAACTGTTCCTGAAAGTCGGATAGGATTCTTAGTCGCAATCCGGCATTTGATCCTGTTGGATCGTATTTTGACGGATTCAATTGGAATACCGGCCATTCATTGTGGTCCTTGCTGAAGGTGATGACGAGCTCGAAAACAAGAAGCGCTCGATTACGCTCGGCTGGTGCTTGCGGTGATTCTCTGAGGTAGCAGGTGAGCCGAAGCGGATCATACCTCCCAATCTCGCCGACTTCGCCCTCGTAGATACCTGCGCCACCATCGACGTAATACCAAACTCCCGGGAAGGAGAGGGATTCACCCGAAAGCGTCAAATTCTGCGTTCTGAGTTGCAAAGCCGCCGCGCCTCGTGTTTCAGTGGTCTGCCTGACGTCCTTTACGAAGCCTTCGAATAAGATGCCCGCACGCTGCAATACTGGATGTTTTTTCATGGGTTTAGATCTGGCCGGCCTACAAAATAACACTATAAATACCCATCGTCAATAATACTTCTGATGCCTCTTGACAATATTTATATATGGTATATACTATATTCTGAACAGTACCTTAAAGGCGTAACGTTCAAGTGATTTTTTAAGAACGGGCAAATAACGTTCTTAAGTAAGTTGATGAGCTGAGACCAAAACTGGAGGCAAACGTCGTTTGGCCTTGCTAGCCAGTCGACGTTCCAGATAATTTGCAAGGCTCCTAGTACCGTTTGGGCGGAGGAGTTTGGTCATAATCACCTAGATAACTATAAGTTAAGATATTCTCCTTGACGCGCCTGCGTTAGGGAACAAAGAATAAGCATGAGACCGAACAGGTCACCCGTCATGCTGGCTTCCTGCCCCTCAGGTACGATGCAGCTTAACTCATGATTGTTGAAACAACGGAGTGCCGAATAATTCAAAAAAATAAATGCCACACGGCAACGCTAGTCGAGGCCTAAGTAACCCCTGCAGGTCGCAGGAACAACCCCATGAATAGATCCATAAGCAGACATGCTTTCGGGATAACTCATGGGGTTTTTATGTGCATCCGCCAATACCATTGCCAACCTGACCTTTTTATGTATAATTCCTATCACTATGTTAAAACTTACAGTATCAAAGCGAGAGGCTTCCGAGATTGCGGAGGAGATTCGAGGCGCAGGCCTTATCCCAGCCGTATTCTACGGGCCTAAGCAGGAGGCGACTTCAATCAAGATGAATTACCAGGAGTTCGAGAAGGCACTCAAGGAGGCCGGAGAGTCTACTATCCTTATTCTTGATCTGGACGGAACAGAGCACGAGACGCTTATCCATGACGTGGATTACCATCCAGTTCGAGGGTCTATCTCACATGTGGATTTTTATGTTGTAGAGAAGGGTAAGAAGGTACAGGTGCACGTTCCTCTTGAGTTCGAGGGAGTGTCTCCTGCCGAGAAGAACCTAGGCGCTACGCTTGTAAAGGTTATGCATGAGGTCGAGGTTGAGGCTCTTCCAAAGGACCTTCCTCATGAGATTCTTGTGGACATCTCGTCACTTGTTGACCTTGAGTCTCAGATCCACGCGTCTGATCTCAAGATGCCATCCGGCGTAGAGCTAGTAACTGGACCAGAGGAGGTGGTCGCTATCGTCCAGGCGGTAGAGGAGCTTTCTGAGGAGCCGGTTGAGGCTGTGGATATCTCAAAGATCGAGGTAGAGAAGAAGGGAAAGAAGGAGGAGGCCGCTGAATAAAGTTTCAATACAAGCGGAAAAGGCACAGGATATCCTGTGCCTTTTCCTTTGATTACTCTTTCTCAAGAGCGCGTTTTACCTTTCTCCCGGACACCTTTTTTGGTATACTGATACAACTATGCTGTTCAGTATCAAGCCTATGGCCAAATTTATCAGTTACCTTGGATTCATCATTCTAGCGCTGATGTTTTTTGCACTTTCTGTACAGTTGGTATTCGGACAAACTGAGGAAGAGCTCAGAAAGCAGCTCCAACAGGCCGAGCTTGAGATTGCAGAGGAACAGCGCAAGCTTGATGCACAGAAGCTTCAGTCCAATGTAATCCAAGGTGAGGTGAACAAGCTCACGTCTCAAATTAATGCAGCTCAGAAGAACATTAACGCAAAGGCGTCTGCTATCAAGGAGATTGGTTCTGATATTAGTCTCAAGGACCAGACAGTGTCACAGCTCAATAACAAGCTGGACCGCAGCACGGACATTCTTGCTGAGCTTGTACGGACCAAGAACCAGGTAGACGATATCTCAATCATCGAGGTTATGTTGGCATACGACAACATGTCGGACTTTTATGAAGGGGTCGATTCCATCGTCTCTGTACAGTCATCAATTGACGCATTGCTTGACCAGGTCAGGGATCTGCGTGGTCTGACTGAGGAAGAGAAACTCAAGCTGGAGGAGAAGAAGCAGCGAGAGTTAGAGCAAAAGGCCAAGATTGAGCTGGAAAAGAACACTGTTGCTGTAAAACAGGGTGAGAAAAAGGGCGAGCTGGCAGTATCTAAGGCGGTGGAGCAGACTCATGAACAGGAACTCGCTGCTAAGCGTGCCAAGGCCAATGCCATTCGAACCGAACTCTTTAAGTTGCGAGATACGGGTAACATTACCTTTGAGCAGGCACAGGCGTATGCTGAGGCTGCGTCAAGAGCCACTGGTGTTCGAACCGCTTTCATTCTCGGTATTCTCAAGCAAGAGACCAATATCGGCCAATATCTCGGATCATGTGTGATTACTGACGTCGATAGCGCCGCCATGAAGAACGTGAAGTCTGGTGCGATTTATACGGATGGAATCCACCCGACACGAGACCTGCCTGCGCTCAAGAGCGTTTTGTCACGACTTGGTAAGGATCCGCTACAGACCCTGGTGTCGTGTCCTCAGCAGTTTGGATACGGTGGAGCCATGGGACCTTCGCAGTTCATTCCGTCTACTTGGCAGCTCTATGAGCACAAGATCGCCCAGGCACTTGGCATATCGATTGCAGACCCATGGAACGCCCAGCATGCAATCATGGGTACGGCTCTTCTCTTGAGGGATAACGGCGCGTATGCCGGCAGCACCGAATCAGAGCGAAACGCGGCCTGCAAGTACTATTCGGGCCAGTCCTGCGCGGCCACAAACACTGCGGTTGCATCGTATGGTAATAGCGTAATGAGTCATACGGCAGGATTCCAGGCCAATATTGACTTCCTTGCGGACGTTGAATAAGGCATTTGAACCAGTCTTTACAAGCCTTAATTTTCTGCTATAGTACTACCACTATGAAAAAAGATATCCACCCAACATACTTTGCTAACGCAACAACTACATGCGCATGTGGAGCTGTTCACTCTATCGGATCCACCAAGGAGAAGCAGGAGATTGAAATCTGCTCTAGCTGCCACCCTTTCTATACTGGACAGGAGAAGTCACTCGACACCGCAGGACGAGTTGAGAAGTTCAAGCAGCGAATGGCTGCCAAGAAGCCGGAGAAGAAGTCTAAGTAACTACGAAAGGAGGACGGACAGTATGTCCGTCCTCCTTTCGCATTTCTGTGAGATACTATTTTATATATGACATACCAAGAAGCATTAGCACAAAAGGAAAACCCGCGAGTCCAGTATTTCGTCATGGAGCTGGAGCGGCTTGAGAATTCCAAGAAGGAGACGGAGGATATGCTTTCCAATCCTGAACTCAAGGAGATGGCCGAGGAGGAATTGAAGCAGATAGAGGAGCAGCAGGCCGCACTTTTGGCCCAGATCGAGGAGAATCTGAAAAAGGAAGAAGAGGAGGAGCAGTTCCCGAACGAAATTATTCTCGAGGTACGAGCCGGAGCCGGTGGTGACGAGGCCTCTATTTTTGCATACGAGCTGGCCCAGATGTACCAGCGATATGCTGAAAGCAAGGGTTGGGGGGTGGTTAAGCTTGAGGAGTCGCTGAGCTCGGTCGGAGGCTATAAAGAAGCCACCTTTGAAATGCGAGGAATCGACATCTACAAGACCCTGAGGTACGAGACAGGCGTGCATCGCGTACAGCGAATCCCCAAGACCGAGTCAAAGGGGCGCGTGCATACATCTACGGCTTCGATTGCCATTTTGCCTATCAGAAAGAGATCCAAGGTAGTGCTAAAGGAGGCTGATCTCGAGATTGAAACATCCCGAGCGGGAGGAAAGGGGGGACAGAACGTGAACAAGGTGGAGACGGCAGTTAGAATTGTCCACTTGCCTACGGGATTCGACGTGCGTTCGACCGCACAGCGCAGCCAGCTCAAGAACCGCGAGACTGCCATGGCCATCCTGACCGCCAAGGTGGAGCAGTTCTATGAGGCGCAGGAGGCCGCCAAATACTCGTCCGAGCGAAAGGAACAGATTGGTACGTCCGACCGTTCCGAGAAGATCCGGACCTATAATTTCCCTCAGAACCGAATCACGGACCACCGAATCAAGGAGTCGTGGCACAATATCGAGGGGATTATGGGCGGGGACCTGGATCCGGTGATCGAGGCCATCCAGACCAAGGACCACAGCGCCGGTGGAGACGAGGACTAAGCCTACTATTGCCATTTAACCTTTTATTTGTTACTATCCAACCTACATGAATTCAGTAAATACAGACAGCAAAAAATCAATTGAGTCGATGATCGAAGTCGGGGCTCAGTTTGGTTATGCAAAGGCACGGCGACACCCGTCTACGAAGCCATTTATCGCCGGAAGCAAGAACGGATACGAGATTATTGACCTTGAGCAGACTGCTTCACAGATCGAAAAGGCACTTGCCTTTGTATCTGAGGTTGCCAAGGACCGAGGACAGATTATGTTCATCAGCACTAAGCGAGAGCTTGCGTCAATCATCAAGGATGCCGCTATGAAGATCGACCAGCCGTACGTAACAGGACGATGGATCGGAGGTACTCTTACCAACTTTGAGGAGATTACAAAGCGAGTAAAGCGACTTGAGACACTTAACGAGCAGAAGGCCAAGGGACTTCTTGCAAAGTACACAAAGAAGGAGCGACTTATGATCGATCGAGAGATCGTCAAGCTTGAGGAGCGATTTGGTGGAATCACAAACATGAAGTTCAAGCCAAAGGCGATGTTCGTGATCGACAGCAAGCATGAGGAGATCGCAGTACAGGAGGCACTCAACGAGGGTATTCCGGTTATCGCAATCTCTAATTCTGACTGTGACGTATCCAAGCTCAACTATCCAGTAATCGCGAACGACTCTTCAGTCAAGAGCGTACGATTCTTCATCGACCAGATCGTAGAGGCATACAAGACACCAAAGGTAGGAGAGAAGAAGGCGTAGGTTATTTACAAACGTAACGTATTTTACATATGGCAATTACAACTGAGGCAATCAAGGAGCTGCGAGACGCGACAGGTGTTTCTATTATGCAGTGCAAGAAGGCACTCGAGGAGGCAGAGGGAGACATGGAGAAGGCAAAGGTAATCCTGCAGAAGTACAGTAAGCAGGCCGCTGACAAGAAGGCTGACCGAGAGCTCGGAGCCGGAACTGTTGCCTCATACATCCACCAGGGAGGAAACGTCGGAGTTATTGTCGAGCTTATGTGCGAGACTGATTATGTGGCCAAGAACGAGCACTTCCAGACTCTTGCAAGGGACATCGCGATGCACATTGCAGCGCTTGCGCCGCAGTTCCTGAAGAAGGCTGACATCAGGGAGGAGGATATGGCTGCTGCCAAGGAGGTATTCGCAGAGGAGACCGAGGGCAAGCCTGAGGAGCTAAAGGAGAAGATTCTTGCTGGAAAGCTTGATGCATATCTTGCCGAGAAGACCCTTCTGGATCAGCCGTTCATCAAAGAGCCATCAAAGACTATTCAGATCATGCTCGACGAGGCAGTACAGAAGCTCGGAGAGAAGGTGGA
>JACCDW011760424.1_pt1 | contig 12339 bp, 16 predicted proteins | sample 7449781 | NCBI WGS metagenome assembly JACCDW01 (sample SAMN15323449, study PRJNA562643) | freshwater metagenome | isolation source: river surface water | place: USA:Blue River Watershed | collected 2017-08-18
GGTTGTTTATTTTTTCAACTTGAATCTTGTCGATGTAGTTAAAAAGTTCTTGTTTGTTGTAGGCTCTGAAGTTTCTCATATTGTGAATTTATTCTACAAATATAATAATTTTCTTTTCAAAATAAAAATAGATTAGGTAAAATAATATATACTTAATATGAGATTTATCAACAAATGGGGTAGTTTTATTAATGAAGAATGGTCAAAGAATGATCCTATTCCAGAAATCACGAGAGAGTCTGAGAAATTAGGTATCATTCTTCTTGGTATTCCTGGTTCTGGTAAGTCTACTTTTGCAAATACTTATATTAAACCACATAATAGAAACATTAAAATGTTTTCTACTGATGACGTTTCTTTATTATTTACTAAAGATCCATCAAAGTATCATATTGGTTCAACTGAATTAAATCTAAAGTATTTAGATAATTATATTCAGACTGGGCAAAATTTTGTTTATGATACAACAGGTTCTAATCAGCAAGGTGTTTTTAAGGTATCTAAGGCTGCTAGAAAAGTCGGATACAAATTGATATTCATTTTACTTTTAACAGACTTAGAGACAGCTAAAAGACAGAATGTAATGAGAGGTGAAAGAGGTGGTCATACCGCAGATGAAGATTATATTGATTTTGTTTATTCAATGCAAAGAGATACAACCAGAGATTATCTAAAATACTTAAAACCTGATGGATTTTATATCGTATTGAAAAAAGAAGCTGGGTATAAGTTTATGAAGTTCTCACCTAGTGGTGAGTTACTAAAAAGAAAAGTAGATAAATATGTTTCTTTTATAAAAGAGTCAACTGGTAATGAGAATGAGGTTGATAAGATAGTAGATACTATGTTAGATTTTATTGATGAGGGTGAAAGAATAACATTCAAATCATCAACGGGTGAAATGACATACACAGACTATCTTGAAAAGAATACTAGATATCAAAATTTCAAACCAGTACTTGTATCTAAGAATAAAACAGTTAGTAAATTCAGTATTGTTTATTCACCAAAAAATGCCAGTTATGATAACCTTATGGTTGTGTTAGAAAATATGCAATCCACAATTGGTAGATTAGGTGGAGATGGTTGGACTTTATCTGGTTTTGAAGTTAATAAGGTATTTAATATATTTTTTGAATTTACTAGACCAAGTATTCATCATGACAAATTCGAGTTACCTGATGAAGACGAGTTAAGAGATTCAATTATAAATCTAGGATTTAGTATAGATAGATTGGTCATTGGAGACTCTGAAGTAGAGTTAGATTATGATAATGAATCTTGGGATTATAGTGGTTCGAGATTTTCTGAAGAAACTTGTGAAGATAAATTCGGAAGAATCTGTGATATATTTGGATTTAGTTCATTTGATTTAGATTACAGAAGATCTAAAGTAATATTTGAGTATTAACTCAAAATATCACTAATCTTATCGTTTCTGAATTCTGAAATAGACTTGAAATCTGATGAATAACATTGAATTGTTCTCCAACCAACTGAATTTGATACATCAATTATTTTAACCCAAGTAAACTTAGGTCCTGATTCATGTGTGATTAACTCATAAGATTTACCATATTCTAACTCATCACGTTTTGACTCATTAGAAACACAAACATACATCATAATGGTAAATATAAGAAAAATTATTTAATTTTAATACGATAAGCCTTATCAATTTTAGCTCCTCTTAAAGCATATTTTGATAAGTCAACTGATTCAACTTTCCCAATAGTTTTATTATAATTTTCTAATTTGTTTTGACTAATCTGACTAGTTGATGAGAATGCAATTATTCCTGATTGTTCAGCAACTTTTGACTCCATACGAGCCGCGACATTAACTGCGTTCCCATAAAAGTCTCTTAAGTCTACTTTTTGTATACGATATGTTTTTTCTTCCATAAAACCTTTACAAATACCAACTCTTAGATTATATTTATTTTCACTTAATATAATTTCTTTTGCGCAATTTAAGGCATTTGTAAGTGAGTCTACACCAGGTTCAAAGTAAACCATAAAAGCATCTCCGATAGTTTTAACAATCCATCCATTATTCCTTTCAGAAATTGATTCAATAAGCTTATGGTGATATTCTAGTTGTTTCATCATAGATATTGGATCATCAGCCCACATTTTAGACGAACCTTCTACGTCAGTAAATAACATACAAGGCTCATTTTGATTTACTTCACTTGATTCTTCTGGTTGATACTCTCTTTGAGCTTGTGTTAATAATCTTTCAGACCTTTTTACATTGTCTGTTTCTTCATTAGCCTCAAATATTTTATATTTTTGTAGATAATTCATATAGTATATATTAATTTATGAGTAAAGAAAAATTTCATACTTTGATTCATTCTTTAAATCAACTCCGATAGTAACATCTTTTAATGGAGTTGTGAATGTTACAGTGACTGTTGACAGGTAATCAGATTCAACTCCGTCTAATAATTCTTGTAATAGAATTTCTCTTTCATCTTCCTTGTCTAGTTTTAGACCAGTATCAATTATTAAATTTATCTTCCAAGGTATTCTTTTTCTTGTATATGAAAGAACCGAAAACTTATAAACATTAGGTTGTCTTATTTGTCTTTTATATGTGAATAAAGCAAATAGTACAACTCTTATGATGTAATTGTGATAGACTTCGTTGATATCAAGTTTCATATTTAATATATATTCTATGATTAGTTCTTGGTCAAAATTTAATGAGAATGTTGATGGTCTTAGAGACCGTTTGTCAGAAAAGTTATCTGAAGTTAGAGATGTTTTTTCAGACTTTGAGGATCTAGATATCATAACTTACACAATTGTTGCTTCTGGTTATGAAAGAGGTGATTATATCAACTTTAATCCACAAAGAGGTGATTTTGACAGATTTATTGATAACATAACACCAATTGTTCAATTAGGTATAAGTAAAGATAATATCGGAGCTATAACAAAGTATAAAGTCACTGATAAAGATTTTTGTATTATTACAGATATAAAGTTAATGGGTGAAACAAATGGTTTTAGAAGCACAATACTTAATAATGATGGTATAAAACTATTTGAAGACATACTTATAGCCAACTCAAGACTTATCGATATGAGCTTTGATGTTAAATTAGATCTAAATGGCAGTCATCCAGAATACAAACCGGTTAAGTTTTTAATCTACTTTGATTTGAAATAAAAAAACCTACTTTTCAGTAGGTTTTTCTTTTTAGTATTTCACAAACTTTGTTGATATTTCACCACACCTTTTAAAGTATATCCCTGGTGGTACTGTTTGTATGTCAATTAATTGACCACTCATATTGTAAAATTTATAATCACAATCTGAATTATCTATAATATTCACAGCTATTGGATTAAATGTTTCATATTGTCCATCAAAGTCAACCTGTGTTAATCTGTAGTAATTTATTCCTTTCTTTGGTTCTGTATCAAATACCATATAATTCATCGTGACAGTTGAGTTACCGGTCGCTTCGACTTGACTTATTTTTGACCACTGATATCCATCAGTAGATTTTTCTATAAAGAAATAGTCATTATTATATTCTGATGCTGTTGACCATTCCAACATAACATTATTATTATAAGGTTCTCCAGTGAATGATAATAACTCAATCGGTAGTGGTGAACAACCAACTCCATTATTAACAAGTAATCTAAAATTACCGAATCCACCACCAGTTGTATAATATCCAACACTGATGTAGTATTCAACACCAGATGTAGTGCACCAACTAACAGTTGAACTTACTCCACTAGACGAACAAGTAGCGTCATCATCGTTACAAGTAACCTCAGTCATTGCACCACAAGCTCCAGTAAATACTGATATTTCTGTATCAAAATTAGTAGAAGCATCACAAGTTGTAGCTATATACTCTTGACCGTCACCAACCACTTTGTACCAGAGATTTGATCCAGATGTTATACAGGTGCTCGAAGGGGCATCGTCAGTTGAACCATTATTACTAACAACTCCACTATTATAAGGTAATGTAATTGATGTAGCATTTGCACAATTATCATTTGCTGGAGGTGGAGTGGGGCAAGTCAAACTAAATTGAACAGTTCCACCAGTTGTAGATTCGGGATCTAACATAATATAGTAAGTAGTTCCTGATACAAGTGGTATATTAACATTTCCATTGCCCGTATTGGAACTACTAATATCATCAATACATGTCCATCCTGTCCCGCTACAACCAGAAGACGCCAATTTGTAAAAGTAATCAATATAACCAAAGCTTGTTGGTTGTGATATAACGTAGTTACCGGTAACTGTTGGTGTGAATTGATAAATTATTTCTTGACCAGGTGTTGTAAACCCACAGGATGTTGTTGGTGGATTATAAGCTCCTGAACCAGAAGATATATTTGCGGTTATAGTTATTCCACAAGATGATATTGTGTTTATTGATGAACAAGGATTATATGTTGGTGGACAATTAATTGTGAATGTTACAGAACCACCAGTAGTTGATTCTGGATCAGCCATTATGTAATATTGCACACCAGCTGTAAGTGCTATATTAACGTTCGCATTTCCAGTATTTGCGTTTGTTATGTCATCAATACAAGTCCATCCAGTTCCGTTACACCCACCAGATACCGGTTTATAAAACCAGTCAATATATCCAAAACTTGTAGGCTGTGATATAGTATAGTTTCCAGTTACTGTTGGTGTAAATGTGAAAATCCTTTCTTGACCAGGAGTTGAGAATCCACACGTAGTTGATGGTGGATTATAAGCCCCGTTACCAGAGGAGACAGTAAATGTAGTCGCGGTTCCACAACTAGAGATATTTGTAAATGATGAACAAGGATTAAATGCTGGTGCGCAAGTAACTCTATAACTAAACACAGAGTTTGATGATAAATTAGCACAAGACCAGTTGGTCATTAATATCGAATATACACCAGTTGTAGGACATAACCAAGAAAGAGATGCTTTATTACTTGTGCAAAAAGGTCCATTATCATCATTGAAAGTTAATACCGTACCTCCAGTAGCTGATGAATAGAGTCTTAAATATGTGTCGTTTGTATTTACGCTATTACAAGTGCTGAAATCATAAGTACATCCAGCTGTTGCTGTAAATGTCCAATATCTTTTAGAACCTGAGTTGGCGGCGGTGTTTGTCCAAGTACCACTTGGTGTAATCGAGCCCATATTAACTAGTCCACTAGCACTACAAAATTGTGAGTGTGATGTGTTAGAAAGAAAAGAAAAGATTGAGACTAACAATAAAATAAAATACCTCATAAAAATTGATTTTTTTTGAGATATATATTACATAAAAATTACTTTGTTTAACGATAAAAATCAAGCCCAGTTTGACTTTCACGTTAATTTTACACTTTTGATCATTTATTTCACAGGTTTGATCATCCGTAGACACAAAATAAATAAAATAAGTTAAAAATTTATTTTGATTTTTTTGTTGTGATGAAGGCAATAATTAAAATAACAATAAGTAATATTGGTGTCGTTATCGCAACGATGATTTCAGATTCCATAATATTATTATTTTTTAACTACTTCTCCCTTTAATCTGATAACCTTGTAAGGTTCTGATATAGCATTAGAATGAATTGTTGCTGATTTAACAATTGTACCTTCTGTTGATCTATAATACTTAAGTGTTATCACAGCACCATCCCCTGGTAAGATTGGGCTTTTTGGAAAACTAGACACCGTACAACCACAAGATGGTTTAACACTTTCAATAATTAAAGGTTCGTTTCCAGAATTCTTAAAAAAGAAATTTGCTACAAGTGAATCATTAGATAATAAAACAGTTCCAAAGTCATAAACATCAATAGGTAGATTTAATTCAGGACCTGATACAGTTTGTGAGAAAGAGGATAGACTAATTAATAGTGTGTATATTAGAATTAATTTTTTCATAAATTATTTATTAATTTTTTATTATCTCATTAAGTTATTTAATAACTCAATTAGTAAGTATGACATTTTATAACCAGTAAAGGCACCTAAAGCTGATGGTATAGGAAATACAATCATTCTACCTAAATCAGTTACATATTTAGGTCTGTTTACAATCTTACCCATAAACATATAATAAGCAATATAACCAAATAAAACTGCTAAGTCAGTTCTTGTAGCAATAAAAACAACTAATATTGCTCCTAGAAATCCAAATATAAAGTTATCTCTAACTCCTTCCCAAACTTCTTTAGCCGTGGCATCTTTCCACTCTTTGATTATCTTTTTGTATTTCATTTTTTCTATTTGTTATCTAAAAACAAAGGTCTATCCGACATTAATTTATTTACTTTATTTGCTACTTCTTTCAATGCGTTTTCATCGTCTTTCATAGTGATGGCTTCATCAATTAATCCAGCAATTGTTATCATATCAGCTTCTACTAAACCTCTTGTGGTAATTGCAGGTGTTCCTAATCTAATACCAGATGTAACCATAGGTGATTGATTATCACCGGGAACCATATTCTTATTAGCAGTAATATGTACTTTTCCAAGAACCAAATCCGCTTCTTTCCCAGTGATATTTTTATTTCTTAAATCAATTAACATACAGTGATTGTCTGTTCCACCACTTACAACATTATAACCTAAATCAATCAATGATTGAGCAAGAACTTCAGCATTTGATTGTACTTGTTTACCATAATTAGTAAAAGAATCTTCTAAAGCCTCACCGAATGCGATAGCTTTAGCCGCTATCATATGTTCTAAAGGACCACCTTGTGTACCAGGAAAAACACCACTATCCAACAATGAACTCAATAATCTCAATTCACCTTTGTTGTTTTTAATTCCAACTGGATTTGGACCGTCTTGTCCAATCATAATGATTCCACCTCGAGGTCCCCTTAGAGTTTTGTGTGTGGTAGAAGTCACAACATGACAATGAGGCATTGGATTATTTAAAAGACCCTTAGCAATAAGACCAGCTGGATGTGATATATCAGCCAATAATACAGCACCAACTTCGTCCGCAATAGCTCTAAATGAAGCATAGTCCCAGTCACGACTGTAAGCTGAAGCACCTACAATTAACATTTTAGGTTGTACTTCTAATGCTCTTTTTCTAACTGTATCCATATTGACCATTCCAGTTTCTGGATCAACACCGTAAAAGTGTGATTCGTATATTTTCCCTGAATAGTTAACAGGAGAACCGTGTGTTAAATGACCACCTTGTGATAAATCTAAACCAAGAATCTTATCTCCGGGTTTTAATAAAGCCAACATAACAGCACTATTAGCATTAGCTCCACTATGAGGTTGAACATTTGCCCATTCAGCCCCAAAAAGTTGTTTTAATCTATCAATAGCCAGTTGCTCTATTTCATCTACTACCTCACACCCACCATAATATCTTTTCTTTGGTAGTCCTTCTGCGTATTTGTTTGTGAGTATGCTTCCAGCAACTTCAAGAACCTTGTCTGAAACATAGTTCTCTGATGCAATTAATTCTATACCGTTTGTTTGTCTTTGTCTTTCTTTTTCAATTAAGGAAAAGATGATGTCTTTCTCGTTACTCATATTCAGTCGTTCTCTTCTATTATATTTTTTATCTTCTTATCTCTTCTATAAGATACAATAAAGTCTTTTGCTTTTTTAATTATTTCATTATCTTGTGGTCCTTCTTCAATCATCTCAAATACTTCTTCTACTTCATTATCTTCTAAATGACATTCAATATAATCTAAACTAACAATATCATTAATATCAACCATTGGATTAGAAGAATTTAAATCATGAAATAGTTCAAGTGAAACTCTTTGAGATAATTTTACAAACCTGTCAGTTTTATCATCATAAACAATAGAACATAGTAACCTATTTCCATTTTTATCAAACATCAACTGACAAGTAAGTATAATCATTTTAGTAGTTCATTATTAGAATCTCGGTTCCTTTAGTTTGAGCTTTACCCGCTTTTGCCATAGCCGCTTTAGCAAACTCTTTAGACTGCCATTTGTATTCATCTTTTGGAAACCATTCTGATAACTGTGTGAAGTCATAATAACTCAAAGAGAACCTTCCTTCCATTGATTTTAGACAATTAGCTAGTCTTTCGTGCGTTTCAATACCGAACTCGTGATTAGCATAGTAATCTTCTGTTTTATAATATGGTGGATCACAATAAAAATATGTTTTAGCACCATCATACTTTTCAATTACTTCTTGAAAGTCCATATTTTCAGTTACTACAATTTTATCAAAGTAATTTTGCCACTTCTTATCTTGTAACTTACCTTTAAAAGAATCAAACTTAGATTTATATTTGCCTTTTAAGTCAATGAATTTAGACTTCTCTGGATTAGTACCAGACCAAACTTGACTAAGAACATAAGCATACTTAGCAGCGGTGTGATAATCTGGTTGAGATAAGTCTACTCTAAAGTCAGTATGAAATATCTCTTTCTGGAATTTCTCAAAAAGTTCTTTATCTTGTGATTTGTAGTCTTTAATTACATCATAAAAATCACTATAATTTCTAATGCAATTAAATAGATTAACATTTAGTGGATTAAAGTCGTTATAAACAACAGTTTTTAGATTTTTGTAATTGGGTAATTCCATCTTAAAGAATACCCAAAACATACCAGAGAACGGTTCAACATAAGTTTCTATATCAGATGGAATATAATTTCTAATCCAAGTCCCAATTCTTGATTTACCGCCAATATATGATAGTGCCATTAATTTAATTTATTTTTTAATTATATAAAAAAAGACAACAGAAGTTGCCTTTTTATTTACATTCTTACTTCCCAAGTATCTTCCGATGTAGTCCAATCCTTAAATGTTTCATTACCACCTCTAATTCCCCAATCAGAATCGATTGTTAGTTTAGAACTTATACCACCTCTTGGGTTACACACCATAACAATACGAAGTCTTGTAGGTTTGTATGTTTCCATTAAATCTTGATAAACAATATTTATTAGTCTTTCGTAAGAAACTACAATGTCTCTCAGTTGGTAGATGTATTGTTTAAGTGATTTAAGTTCGATTATCTTTTTATCAGCATAAAAGGTTAGATAAAAAGTTGCAAAATCCGGTTGTTCATGAACACCTAAGAAAGTACACTCTGGAATTTTAATCTTGGCTTCATAAGCCTCAGATGTCGGATTTGGTAAAGACTTAAGAATTGTTTTGTCAATCTTGTCGTAAAGTTTTTTCTCTCTTACTTCTTCCATAATTATTTATTTTCTTTATCTTTCAACATTTGAATTCTATCTCTGAGTTCTGCTGCTATTTCATACTCCTCATTAGCAATAGCATCCTCCATCATTCTTTCAAGATCTTCTATTGATACAATTCTTTCATTCTTACCATTATCAATAAGAGAATCAAAGTAAGAATCTTCATCTTCATCATCAAAATAATCTTCGATTTCGTCAATCTCTTCTTTTGGTAAAGTACCATCATCATTCATAACGATACCCGCTGAATCTAATATAGAACTTTCGACATAAATAGGGCACTTAAATAAACTTGAAAGTGCTAGTCCATCACCTGGTGAACATTCAATTTCAACTTCTTCTATTCCATTAGACAAGTGAACTTTTGTGTAGAATACGCCTTCAGCCAATGTGTGTATAAAAACTTCTTGAATGTCTAACCCGTAAGAGTCACACATTTGTCTGATGATATCGTGAGTTAATGGTCTTGGGGGTTTGATACCTTCAATCTCAAGAGCAATTCTTTGAGCCTCAACTGGTTTAATTATAATTGGTAGTTTCTTTTTGCCTTTTTTTTCAGCAAGAACAATCACATAAGAACCAATTTGTGACTGACTGTAGGATAAACCTAAAATTTTTAATTCTCTTCTTTTCATTACTTGAATAGTTTATTTATTTTAAAGTGTCTTTGATACGTTTCGTTGCAAGCTTCATCTTCGATAACCAGTTTTAATAACTCTTCATTAGAATTAAAAAATTTGACATTCAGTTTTAATTTTTTTAAGTCTATAATATTAGGACTTACTGGTAAGTCGAATTGTATAAATTTATATGAATTTTTAGTCTTTTGTTTTTCTTCATGTGACATTTCTTTTATAATGAAACATAATTTCTTATTATTATCAATTAAGAAAAATCTTACTAAATCATCCTCATTGAATAAGTGAGCTAAAGAAGGACCAAGACCATACGAAGTATAGTACTTAGTCCATCCCATTTTTTGTAATATGTATGAATTTATCTCGAACATTAATCTTGTAAAAGTAAATCAGCTGCTGATGTAGAAGCAAATGCAAGTGGTTTAGCCCAAGTCCTGAAACCTAGACCTCTTAACCAAGGAGCGTAAGATTTATAAGCTTCGTATGATCTATTTTTACGAATACCTTTTTCATTTATTGAACCCTCAAATGGATTGAAGTCGATGTGTAAGTCAACTTGTCTGAAGTGAATATTATCAGCTGGCGTTATTGTTAGATTTTTCATCACATCAAAGTCGTTGTGTTGCTGAACATGTGAATATTCACCAGCACACTTTAATAAATGATATTTGTATCTTTTACGTTCAATATCAGTTAGGTCTTTACGTTCCCAAATTTTAGATAATTCAGCATCTAAATAAGTACCAATATCATAAAGATATTGTGCTTCTTTATATAAACGAGCTTGATTATCTCTTATTTTATCACAAGATTCTCTGAAGAAAACTACATGCGCTCCACGTTTGATGTCTATGTTATACATCATAATAGTAATAGCGTAAACAGTTTTACGTCTTTTTTGTATAGAGTCACAACCAACAGTAATAGTACAAGTTGGATCTTTCTCTAAATAATCTCTAAGGTATTCAATGATGTCTGGTATGTATTCACCACCAAACTTCTTGAATCTATTCTTCCACATTTTGTTAAATTTTATTTTTAGTAATTTGTAAAATTGATTTGTTTACGATCTCAGGAGCCAAAACAATGAACGAACCATCTTCTAGCGTTAACTCAAATCCTGAACCATAAAAGTTTCTTGATAACTCACAAAGTTTTTTAAATTGATCATCGTCAACCTCAACTTTGCGACCTACAAACCTACCGAATTCATTTATAATAATAAATTGTGCTTCCCACATAGTAAATTATATATCAAATACTTTCTATTTGTTGAAAAAAAAGAGAGACCACAAGTGACCTCTCTTTTCTTTGTTATCAGCGACTCCAGATTATTTAGACCCTGGTTTGTTGATTTTCTTGATAGTTCTCAACAAGTCCTCAAACTGTAGAAGGAAAGCCTTCAGTTTAGGATTTGTCACGTCAGCGACGTTATCAAGAATCCAAAGAAGGTAAGCCGTCTTTTCATCATCACCAACATTTCTTAAGAATTTGACGATGTTGTCGAGTTGCTTTTTCTCCAACTTAGTGATATCAATCTCTTTCAATGACTGAATCAATTCAGAGTTTTTGTCACGGTTGTACTTCTCAAGGTCTTTCTTAACACGGTCGTAATCGTTGATTACATCTTGGATTGAGATATTCAACATATCTTCACAATATTGGATGAATTTCATCGAACAGTTTCCAATATAACCAGTGGACACTTCTTTCAACAGAGGTAAAAATTCACGAGGTGAAGACTCTGGACCAAAGTTAGCCATAATCAACTCAGACAACATATGCCAAGAACGTGGAGTTGCGTATGCTTTTGTATTCTCAGAAGTCTTATACATATACTCTGGGTGAGCTTTGATAAAACTTACAATCATACGGTGCATTTGTTTCTCAGCGAAGTCACCTAACCACTCGTCAACTGATAGTGAGTGAGAAATGTGAATCAAACGGTTGTTAAGTGCTGAATCGAATTCTTCAACATCTGTACCATCTTCATCACCCAAGTTACCTGAAGACATCATAAGAACACCCTCATTAAACTTAAACTCAGTACCAATCTGACGCTCAAGTAAGATTTGTAAAGCCGCGTTACGAACTTGCTGAGACGCTCGGTTCATTTCCTCAAAGTGGATGATTGTTGGTTGTTTGTTTGCTTCGATAGCCCAACGAGGAACAACGAAGTCAAGACACTTCACCATTTTACCGTCAACCTCAATCTCGGTAACGTTAGGATAAAGACCAACATCAGTTTCATCAACCATCGATAGACGAATATCCATATAACGGAATCCCATCTTCTCAGCGATTGAACGACCAATCGCAGATTTAGCAACACCTGGTTTAGATGTTATGTTTAAGACACCGTATTTCGCCCACATAATCTGGAAATACTTTCGCTCTTTCTCTGTTAGAAGAGCCAACTTTTCTTTAAGTTCTGCTGATAACAATTTTGACATATTTTTTGTTTTTTGTTTTATAAGTACAAAGTTAATACAA
>JACCDW010146109.1_pt1 | contig 12334 bp, 8 predicted proteins | sample 7449781 | NCBI WGS metagenome assembly JACCDW01 (sample SAMN15323449, study PRJNA562643) | freshwater metagenome | isolation source: river surface water | place: USA:Blue River Watershed | collected 2017-08-18
AGCTTGAACAGACCGACGCCGACGGTGCGTCGTTTAGGGTCGTGAAGCCTCTCCACAAGGACGAGCGCCTCCTGCTGCTCGGGCGTCAACGCGGTCGGAACCTCGACGATCTTGTCGACCATCCGCACGACTTCGACCGGGCGGTCGACCACCTTCTCTACGGTGCGGACGACCTCGACGGGCTTCTCGACGATCTTCTCGACGGGACGATCCACCACCACGATGGTGGGGAAGAAATACGTCGTCATCAGCCCCGCCAAGGCGCCGACCACGACCGCGCCCACGACCCACCACCAACCGGCCACCCCGGATGCAGAGGCTGCTGAGGCCGGTACGCCTGCGGGCGACATAGCTCGCCGACCGGAAGCCGTCGGCCTGGAAATGGCGACGACCGGCGGAAAAGTCTTCGCAGCCAAGACTTCCGAACGGAGATTCGTCATCGGCGACCAGCCGGACATGCCCTGCCCCCAATAGAGGTCGGTCCAAAGGAATTCGCCGGCATCGAGGAGTTCGACGATCCGATCGATATCGAACTCACCCATGACGTGCCCGTTGCGGGAGACACGATAGATGACCGTACGGTCAGGAGGATTCATAAGTTTATTAGAGAAAACAGAGGCTGGAAATCAATGCCTATCACGGAGTCCGTGGGCCGCGAGCTTGGCGACTCCGGCGACGTCCACCACCACTTCCGCGCCCAGATCCAGGCCGAGACCCTCGGCCTCCTGCATCAGGGCCGCGGGGGTCACCCCCCAGGCAGCAGCCAGCTCACGCAGGACATGCCAGGCTGGGGCTGGCAGAGGTCGCGCCGGGGCCTCGGCAACGACGGCCGGGACTTGTCGCCAGCCGGCCTCGGAAGCCTCGACGCAGGCGGCGTAGAAAAGGTCCTTCTGATCCAGCGGGAATGGATCGGCGTCGGCTCCTGTGGGCGATGATGCCAGGATGGCCTGCACCATCCGGACCAGTTCGTCCTGCGCGGCCGTCTCGAAGTATCGAGCAGCTGACAGAACGTCCGAGGCCTTCCACTCCCCGCCGATGATTCGGGCCATTTTCGCGAAAGTAAACGGCTCGGCAGGCGGAGGAAGGCTGCTTCGTCTGATTCTTTCCTGTTCGAGACCAAGCACGATACGGCGATAGATTTCCAGCTCCTTGCCGACTGGGATTACCTTATCGGGAGCGATTTCACGACAATCCTCGACCAAGAGCTTGCAATAGTCGCCGACCAGACCGGGGAGGACACGGACATCGCACGGGATGAGCTCGGAAAGTCTCGACCAGGTGACCGTGCCCGCAGACGCGGAGAGGGACTGCACGGCGGCATCGTTCTCGCATGGAGGAGTCAGGATGAATTCGGCCTTACGCAAGGCTGGGTCGACCACACGGACATAGGCTTCGATCACTTCGCCGACGGCGTGCTCGAACTTGCCGCCGAGATAATTGACCCCGTACAGCACGCCTAGCGCCTGGGTCGTGGAAACCCTGAGCTTGACCCCCTTCGATTTGCCGTTCGCAAAAGGCGCCTCGACCTTGACGGACACCTTCTGGCCGACGCGTAACGACGAATAGGCCTCCTCCGGAATATCGACCCGGTCGGGAGGGATGCGGTCCGCCGGCACGACCGACGTAGTCCCCGGAACGGTCGCCTTGGGCGCGGACGTCTGGGCAGGAACCGCATTCGCGGATGCGGACTTAGGCCTGGCCGGCTGCCTCGTTTCCTTGATCTGGGCATCAGCGGCGACATGGATCAGGAGATTTCGCAGGCACTCCCATCCGAACGGACGCGATATCGGCACGAAAGGATCTGTGGTCTTGACGGGTACGTAGAACGCCCTGGCCTTGGAAAGCTTGGTCTGCTCTGGGTCCGGGAACAGCGCTGCGTTGAGTCGGCTAAGATACTTGTTATCCAGCACGAAAAACGGCACATGCGGCGTGAGGAGAGATTCCAAGGCGGAGATCTCCTCCGGTGTGAAGGCCTCCTTGCCCGCGACGACGAACCCGTGCACGCGTTGCTTTCCGCCCAGGATCAGGTTGCGGCGCACACTTTCGAATTCGTGGAACTCCTGCTCGTTCGCGCAAAACTTATGGCCGGCGAAATACTCGCTCTTCTGAAGCTGCAGGGCATTGAGCACCTCGCGCCAACGGAAGGCCACCCTGCCCGCCTCGAGCAGACCATCCACGCCGACGAAGGTGGTCTCGGCGGTGAGTTTCCGGTGGGTCGGATTGAAGGTCCTGACGCGCAGGCGAGTCTCGGAAGCGGCCTGTCCGGATCTGAGCGACAGCACGCTCGCTCCGGACTCGTTCCTGACATCCCCCGGGGCGAAGACCGAAAGAGCAACCCCGAGAATGTCATCTCCGGCAGGCGCAAGCACGGAGAGGCTGATCGTGACGGGCCTGTCCTCGATCCAGCTGTCGCTGCCCGCGTCGAACCAAGGAGAATGACGACAGGGGCATTCGATGCCAGCCATGCTCCCCTTGTCGACGGCAACGGATGCCAGTCGCTCTTCCAGCAGCTTCTTGAGTCCTGCGCGGCTGTTATCCTCACCGTGGACCAGAAATATCCGCTTCAAGGCAGCGGCCTCGTGGACCTCGTCGCCGACGACGTAACGGCTGACGGACGGTCCGTCCGCATGGCCTGAGTAGAACTCGGAGACGGAGACGCAATCCGCCTTGATGTCGCTTCCGAAGAGATGCTTCTTGGGGATGTTGCGCTTGGTGTCTTCCTTGAGTTCAAGGGTGGCCGTGGCGCGGACCGCTGCCGGCTGATCGACGATCCAAAGCAGCGCGGCGCCAGGGGAACCTGGCGGCACGTATCCGGAGATGACGAAGGTCGCGGCGGAATCCTGCACGAACTCATGCAGATATCGCTGGATCGCGCCCTTCTTCGTCATGCCGCTGCCACAGAGCACGATGGCCGGCCCCTGGGCTCTTTCCGGGAGAGGCCCGCAGAAGACCTCCATCACCTCGCCGTTGCGATAAAGGCGGACGCAACCTCCCGGACCTTCGAACCTGAGCAGCTTTTCCAAGGCTCCGTCGATCTCGATGGCCGATCCCGCGAACTCCGCGATGAACGAAGCGGACGGATTGACCCAAGGTCCCGAGCCGTCGACACCCTCGCGATAAACGTCGCGGTAGATCGACATGAAGGATGAGGCCAGGGTCGAATCCAGGTATACCTTAGGCACGACGCCGGCCACCAGGCCGGTCGCGGCCCGATTGAAGCTCAGCACCTGGTAGATATCCAAAAGAAGGTCCTGTGTGCGCTGAAGGGAGAAGGCGGGGAAGACGATCTTCGAGGCCGCGCCATGTCGAAATCCGCGCTCCAGGACCTCCGCCATCCGGGCAAGCCTTGCCTTGCCGGAACGGTCGCCGGGATTGCGGTGTTTCCCGCCATAGGTGGATTCCGTCACCACGTAGTCAGAAGGGTCGGCAGGACGCACCCTCGTGCGCATCATGCTTCGCGTCTCGGACTCGTCCTCGACGGTCCCGACGTCACCGGTGAAAAAGACGCGCTTGATGGCGCCGGCGGCGTCGGCGGCGACGAACTGGAAACCGACGCAACCCACGATGTGGGACGTCGGGAAGCAGGCCACGGACAAACCATGCTCCACCGTGATTCCCTTTCCCGGGGCGCAGGGCAGATGGTCCTCGAGCAGCTTCTGCGCAGCAAGCTTCTCGGCTACGCCGACGTCCGCCTTGGGATTGTCACGCAGGAGGATGCGCAAAGAATCCTCGCAAGCGAAGTAGGCGAATCGTGCGGTCTCGGTGGTGCAGTAGATCGGGCCGCCGAAGCCGGCCTTGACCCAATGCAGCAGCATGCCGATGTGGTCCGCGTGCGCGTGCGTCAAGAAAAGCCCCTTGAGCTGGTCAGGTTTGCAGCCGTCAGGAAGGTTTTGCGGATGCGCCGGCTCCTTGAGCACGTCGCGCCGATGCGCCGACCCGCAATCCACGGCGAAAACATGACCGGTGCTGGCATGACGAAGGAAGGAGACGGAACCGGTGACCTCACCGAGCGCGCCATGGAATTTCAGGTGGAGGGGCATGGGTTGACGTGCGGGCGCCTTGGGGTGTGCGGGCAGATATCCGCCGAAAAACGGGTGCTGGCAAGGCGTCGTTACTGCCCTCTTTAAGATTGCCAGAAAGGCGGACCGGATGGCATCTTGGCACGGATGTCGCCACCCCCCGGAGATCAGAACTACGAGGTGGCTCGCCAGGGGGTTCCGCAGGGCACGTTCCCCCTCTCCGAACTGGCCGGACTCATCGACTCAGGCCGGCTTCGCTGGAGCGATGACTGCTGGACCGAGGGCATGGAGACCTGGCTTAAGCTCGACGAAATCAAGGACCAGATCACGGCCACGGCTCCAGGATCCGAAGCGGATAGCTACCTTGTCCCCGTCGGCGCCGCCCTCGGTCTGGCCATCGCGGTCGCTCTTGGCTATGTCATCCTAAGGAGCGGCGACGAGGTGAGCGAGACGTCCCCCGGGGCGGCATCGGCGCCAAGGACGATGAGCGCCCGCGAGAAAAACGCCATGCGAGCGCTCAGCGAACTCCAGGACGCCATCGCTTCCTTATCGGCGGAGAGTTTCGTGGTACGACGAGACCCGGCGACCGGCATGCATGCCTATGTGCATCGCTTCTACGACAACGTGGGCAATCGCATCCCGCTGCGCGTCAAAGTGGAACCTGACGGCCGTTGTCACCTCTACACCTATTACCGTGGTCCCCATTGGCTGCTGCATCGGCAGGTTAGGCTGACGATGGACAAGCAGGCGTTCATGACCGAACGCCTTCCGGCGCATCGTTGCACGCGTGAGATCGGAGAGGATAACTCTGTCACGGAGACCTGTCATTTCCAAGGCGACGACGACCGGAAGATAGTCGCCCGACTGGCCGCCGCGCACGGCAGTCCGATCAGACTCCAGCTGGTCGGCCATCGGCCGTACGAACTCGAGCTGTCTTTTGAAACGAAGATGGCGATAAAGGAATGCCATGCGCTGGCCGAACTGCTTGTCCGGCGCCGAAGCATCCAGGAAACGCTGACCGCAAACCCCTGAGCTTAGGGCCGGCGGATGCACTCAGCCGGATACTCGCCGAACACGAAGGAGCCGGCCGCGCAGTAAAGCAGCGTCGGAGCGGTCGGAGCGTCGGCCAGCTTGAAGCAGACCGTGTAGGATGTCGTCTCCCTTTCCGAAGCCGCATTCACGAAAGTGACCTGGCCGGAGACCGCATAGAAGCGGGTCTGTCCGTCGTCCCAGCATTTCCTGAAATATGAGACGTCGTCGTCTCCCAGCGCCAGGACGTTGAGCTTGAGGTTGAGCATCGCCCTTGCCTGCGAAAACACCTGCGCCGAAGACAGGGGGGTCTCTTGGGTAGCGGCCACGGCGAAAGGTCCCGTCGCTCCCGATGCTCCGCCTTTCGGAAGCAACAACCGGTAGCGGGAAAGATCGGCGAGGTCGCGGAGCATGGCCGGGGTGAGCTTACCTTCCAGAAGGCGGCCGCGTAAGACTTCCGGGACCTCGACCCAGTCGGCCGCCACGCCTAGTTGCGCCATCTGCGTCGTCCTTCGTTGGACGAAAGCATCCTTCGCGCCAAGGGCCGTGGCCACCGAGTAGAACGCCCACGCCGTGGGAGTCGAAGCCGCGTAGACCTTGGCGGCGTCGAAATGGAGCGCCAGAAAAAGCAGGGCGTCCGGATCCGCCTTGCAGGCGGCGCCTTCGATCAGCCGAAGTCCCCCGTCGGGATCGGCCGCGGCGAAGCCGAAGCCGAAATACCTGCTCAGTCCGCTGACATAGGAACTCCGTGCCGACGGCGTGCCGGTGGTCGCCAAGGTGGCGCCGGCTGGGAAGGACCGACGGACCAGGTCCGGCGAAAGCACCTTTTCCGCCGTGGCCTCGTCCTCAAGGCCGCGCGCGATACGCGGAGCCAGCAGGCCCGCCTCCAAAACCTGAAGATGCCGAAACAGCCCCGACGAAGGATTTTCGCCGTCGTTTCCGGCGATGTCGATTCGGACGAAATCGGGGCCTTCGGCCTTGGCCGACGACGGGTTGGCGACGGCACTCAGGGCGAGGCCGAAGGCGCGGTCATGAAAAGGACTATCCGGATCGAGATACAGGCTCGCGAGCGGAGCGAGGGCCTCACGTTCCCCTTGCGCTCCCGCCTTGGCATACCAATCGCGTGCCTGGATAACATTCCTGGGAACCAATCGTCCTTCGTGATAAGCCTTGGCCACCGCGAGCTGCGCGGGCGCGCTGCCGTCGCGAGCGGCGCCCAGATTCTTCCCGAAAGCGATCATCTTCGGCGAAGGCGGCAATGACGGCAGCGGCCCGCTATGGGTCACGGTGAGGACCACCAGCTGATTGCCTCCGCCCGCGCCGTTGCACTTGGCGCAGCGCACGTCGACGAGCTGACCAAGGTCCAACGGGTTGTTGGGATCCCGGAGCACGCCTCGTTCCCCGCCCTTGCCATTGCAGGCGTCGCATCGCACATACATGGGGATGGAGACTCTGGGCTGGACCCTGGCGACATAGTGGAAAAACGCGATGCGGGTGTTCTCGGTGAGCACGAGTTTCTTGCCGGGTGCCCGGACGATCTCCCCGTCGGCGTTGTAATCCAGATCCTCCCCGACCTGACGGAACACCTCGTAGAAAGAGACGCCGGTCAGGCCGGTCCGACAATCGTATACCTGGGCAGCCAGCGAAGTCAGCGACAGGCAGGCCAGCACAAACCATTGGCTGAAGCGGGCGGTCATGAGCAAATAGTGTGAGCCCCGTCAGGGGCTTCGCGCAAGGTTAAGCGCCGATCATACGCTGCGGACTCCAGCACCTCGCCGGCTTTCATCGGTATTCCAGAGGCTTGGCCTCGGTGCTTGCGGTGATTTCGGCGTGCAGGTCCTTGGAACGTCGCTGACCGGCCGTCTTTTGCTCCGCGCTCATTAGTCGTTCAAGCTCGGCGAGGCTGGCACGCGCCGACCCTGACTTGTCGGCAGCAAGATTAAGGAAGGCAAACGCCTCGACCAAGTCTTGCGCGACACCGATGCCTTGCCGGTAGCAATTCGCCAGCTGCTCCTGGGCGTAAGCCTCGCCACGCAACGAAGCCGTGCGATAGCTCGCCAAGGCGGACTTATGATCCTGCGGAGTGCCGATTCCGTGCTGCTGACATCGCCCAAGCTCGACAAGCGCCGGCAGATAGCCTCTCTCCGCCGAGAGCTTGTAGTATGCGAAAGCCTTGGGGAGATCGACGGCCACGCCCAGGCCTAGCTCGTGCGCTCTGCCTAATGAAAATGGCGCGGCCACATTCCCTTGCGCATCGGATTTCCGTAACCATGCCAAAGCCTGTCCATGATCGACAGCCAGACCCTGCCCGTTTAGGTAAGCGATGCCGAGATTGCTCTGCGCAAAAGATTCCCCGCCCTCCGCGGCCTTCCTGAAGCACTCGGCCGCCTTGGCTAGGTCTTTGGTCCCCCCCATCCCTGCCCGTAACATCGACCGAGGTCGTTCATGCTCACCATGTCGCCCTGACGGGCGGCGAGTCCGTACCAGTGGAAAGCCTGGCTGCGGTCCTGATGAACGCCCACCCCATCCTCGTAACACCGCCCCAGCATCGCCTGAGCCATGACTTCGGCTTGATCGGCGGACTTCTTGAACCAGCCGAAAGCCTCCAGATGGTCCTCAGCGACGCCTTCGCCATCAAGATAGCACATGCCGAGACGATACTGCGCCCGGGCGTTGCCACGCAACGCGGCCTTACGAAACCAATCAACCGCCACCACCTTGTCCTTCGCAATGCCATCTCCGTTGAGATAGCACCAGCCAATCCAAACGTGAGCCTGCAAATGTCCGAGCTCTGCGGCATTGCGGAAGCACTCGGCCGCCTTGGGCAGATCCCTGGCCCCCCCCTTCCCTTCGTAGGCGTTCATACCTTGTTGAAACAACGCCTCGGCATCGGCCGCGAGTTCAGCGGCTGAGCGTGGCGTGGGGGTGATGACGACGGAAGTCCCGGCGGCGGGCCCTTCCGAAAGTGACCCAAGGAGATAGATCATGGCAGCCAGGAAGGCAGCGACCGCCAAGGAGATGCCAACGTTCAGTGCTTTTCTCTGCATGATGAATGGGGGATTCGGTGACGGCTTTCGATAGAGATTATTAAATAACCGACCAATCGCGGGCAAGCCCTCAAACCCGGGCAACCTGCGAGAGGCTATCCGGCGAGAGCTCGAGCCAAAGACGACGTCAGCGGCCCAAACGGTTGCGCATCGAATTGATCATCCCGCCCGTCCAGCCGCCGCTGGTGACGTCACCGGAGAAACCGATGTCCTTCGAGCCTTCCGCCTGCACCCTCACCCGCACGCCGCCGTCTTCGGCCCGGAAGTAGATCGCGGCCATGATGTTCCAATCGTGGGCCGTCATGCCATGTTCTCCCATCACGACGCCCGAGGCGTAGTCCGCGCGACGCAGAGCGAAACCGGAGGCGCCGAGGGCGTCCTTGGCGGCTTCGTAGACTTCGCGGGGAGTGACGTCCCGGAAGAACGCGTTCTGCTCATACTTGGACCAACCCGTCTTGCCTTCCGGTCCGTTGAAGTCGACCTCGTAGGCGGAATCGGCGAAAGCCCAGGAGCCCACGCAGCCGGTGAGCATGATCGAACAGAGCAAGAGGACGTGGAGGATTCTCATGGAACTATTCGATAACTTTAAGAACGGGAAGCAAACGCGAAAAACACCGCCCAGGTGTGAGACCCACCCGCGCTTAGGGACGATCCTTCAATCCCAGGGCCTCCGTCAGACGGGCCGCAGGGAAGGCTTTGCACCAATATCCGGATGCGGCATAGTCCTTCTTGATGCTGGCGGAGATGACCTGCGAGACGACGCCCACGATCTCGCCGGTCTTCGTCGAGATGATCGGGCCGCCGCTGTTGCCGCTGGCGACGGTCAGGTCAGCCACCAGCCAGCCCTTGCTGGAATTCGACGCGGAGATGATGCCTTTGGTGACGAAATCCTGGGTCGCGTCTCCGGAGCTCGGCCGGCCCGGATATCCGATCGCCATGATCGGGTCGCCAGGCGAAGGAAAACCGGCTAGCCGCACGTTGAACCAGCGATCCGGGCGCAGGGACTTGGCGCGCAGCACCGCGACGTCGCTACGGTCGTCCACGAAGACGATTTCCGTCTCGAACTCTCCTTTGTTCGGACCGCTGTTGAACACGACCTTGTTGGCTGAGCCGCGGATGACGTGGGCGGCGGTGAGGATCAGGCCGTCGGGTGAGATGACGGCGCCCGAGCCACGCGAATCGCCGAAAGGCGACTGACAGTCGATACGGCAGACCATGCCACGCATCTGGGCGATGGAACGCGGATCGTCGAAGGCGGCCGGATAATCGCGGACGCACCGTTCCAGAAAACGCTCGGGAGGCAGCACCTTGACGCCGACGAAGCGGCAGGCTTCGGCGTATTTGCGGGCCCAGGCGGGGAGGCCGAGACCGGCGACATCCGGCTTCTTGAGCGGATGCATCGCATAGGCCACGCAGCCCTTCTCGCCCTCGGACAGATTGCCGATGAACTCGTCCGCCGGAAGGATCCGGACCGAAGCGACCTTCTCGGTGACGTCCGCGGCCACGGCGTAGATGTTCGCGAAAAGCTGTTCCGAGACGTTGTCCACGGGGTAATGGACGTCGCGGCGGTTGGTCGAAGAGATGTCGGTGAACTTGGTGTTGAGCCTGACGTAATGAGAGTCGACGCGCCGGGAAGCGAACTGCGCCTCCGCGCCCTGCACGACGACCTTGCCGGCGGCCACGTAGCCGCATCGCATGTTACCCTCGAAGAAGCTGTAAGGCATGTAGACCGGCTCCTCGACCGTGGAAGGAGTGGCGTTATAAAGGCTTACCAACGAATTGTAATGGGTGCGGGCCGACTCGAGGTTGTTTTCGGCGTAGTTGACGGTGTTGAGCGAATACTGGGACGGGTAGATGTTGAAGCTCGAGACCGCCGAGTTGTAACTGGAGAGGGCGAACTGATACGACATCTCCGCCGCGTTGAGCTGCCCCTTCAGATAGCCTTTCTGCGGATTGGGCACCGTCTGCATGTGGGCGAAGTAGCGCGACTGCACGACCGAGAGGTCGGCCATCTTCGGGACGAAACGCTCGGCCTTCTGGATGAATAGGGTCACGTCGGCGCCTGCGGTCTCGGGCTCGGCCAAGGCCCAGCGGACGCCGTCTCGCGTCTTGTCGATGAGGCTGAGGGCGCTGATGTAATAGACCGGGCCGATCGTGTCGGGGGAGGCCTCGGATCCGGAAGAAAGCGTAAGCGATACGGTCATTTCCTTGAGCTTGCTCCGGGTCGAGCGGGCTAGGGCCATGAGGCCCGCGACATCGGCGGCCGGGTCCAGTTCCTTGGCCCGCTCGAAGTGGAAGAGCGCGGCGGAGGCGTTAACCCCCTCCTTGGCCAGCCGGGCGCCGCGGATGACATGGAGATCGGCAAGGCCGAAAGTCGCCTGACCTTGGGAGCCGCCGGCGGCATAAAGTTCCTCCACGGCGTCGACCAGGTCTTTGGCGTCGTGCTTGCGTTCGACGGCCAGCAGAAGCGAACGGCTCATCCATCCGTCGGCGGCGGAGAGGAGGGTCGCGACGATTTCGCCCAGTTGCGGCTCGGTGATCCCACGCCATTTGTCACGACTTGCCAAGAAGGCCCTGACTTCGGCGCCCTCCAACAAACGCGGCTCGAGGTGTGACGTGAGGATATCCTGCGCGAACACTGCCACCTTGCCCAGCTGCCCTTCGTCGGCATAGAGCCTGCGGAGTCCATCGATCCTGGCCTTGACCGCGGCTTCGTCGCCCCGGGCTAGGTCGGCACGGAGGGCTTCGGCCTCGGACTTGGCGATGGCACGGGAAGCAGACCTAAGGGCCTCGATGAAGGCCGAGTCGTCGGCGGCCAATCTGGCGTCGGGCTTGAAGCTGTCGACGAACTTCCAGTGACCGGCCAGGTCGGCCTTGTCTATTCGGCTGTAAGCGGCCAGACCCTCGTCCAATCGGGCGCAGGCCTTGGCGGCTCGGAGGGATAGCTGGCTCAGTTCGACCGACCAGACGCAGCGAGCAAGCGCCGCTTCGGCCAGACGTCTCCCGGTGCGGGAGCTGCCTCGGTCGAGAGTCGCGGCGGCAGGCTTGCCGAAGCGCTCCTCGATCTTGGTGCGATAGAGATCGCGGGCGGCGAGCAGTTTCTGCACTTCCTCGTCGTTCCTGTCCAGTTCGGTCGAGAGGGCCGGAGCCACGCCCTTCTCGACGAGATAAGCCAGTGCCCCGTCGAAGTCTTCCTCCGCCGCGAACTGGTCGATCTTCTCGAGGGGCGACTTGCATCCCGCGAGGAGCAAAACGAAGAGCAGGCAGGCGGACAGCTTACGCATGCGGTTGTTTACATTGAAGATATGCAAGAGGGCAATGGCTTAATGGCTCCCCGCTCCCTCCCGCCCGGCAGCCATCCGGCCCGGTCGCCGGGAGTTCACTTCACCCGCTTCGCCTTCCCGCTTACGGTCATGGTGGACACCCCGAGCGGACGGTTGCGCGTCGTATGCATGGTGACCAGCTTCTCTCCTTCGGGGAATGTCACGTTAAGATGGATGGTGTATATCTGCGTCACGCCCTCGGCGAGGAGAAGGCAGGTGATGGTATCCTCCTCCCTGAAGATCAGCAGGTTGTCTTTGCCGTCCTTATACTCGTTCTGACCCACCTCGACGGTCGTCCCGTCTTTCTGTCGGACCTTGAGAATGGAGATCGTACCCGCCTGGACCCTGGTGTCATCCCTGACGAAGGGGGTCTTGAGTCGAGGAACGGCGATGCCGGTCTTGCCCACCGCTCCGAGCAGGGCGGCGCGGTCCTCATCGTCCACCTTCTTGGGGTCGCGCAGGGACTCCTCCTTGAAGTGGCTGGCGAAATAGACCTGCGCGCCGCTCAATTCGGACAGTTCGTACACGGTCACTCCTTCGACGGTCTGAGCGAGGAGTCCGAGCGGCGACAGCAGCAGGAGTAGGATGCGGGATTTCATGGTCAGACATTCGCCCAGACGGCGCAGGTCATCAATCCATTTCCCACTGGAGGACTAAATCATAGGCGGACTCGCGGAAACCTCTTCACAAGCCGGGACGACGACATATCCAGCACCGCGTGACACCATCACCTTGGTCTGAACGGCGAGTCGTGACCGCGGAAAACGTCAAAAAAAGGGCCCGGCACATGCCGGGCCCGTAAGCGTGCTATGAAGTCCGCTTAGAAGTTGTAGCCGGCCGAGATCGAGAAGGCGCCGTCGCCGTCGACCCAGGCGTAACCGACGGTGACGTCGATCTCCTTGGAGACGTTGCAACG
>JACCDW011118310.1_pt1 | contig 12332 bp, 9 predicted proteins | sample 7449781 | NCBI WGS metagenome assembly JACCDW01 (sample SAMN15323449, study PRJNA562643) | freshwater metagenome | isolation source: river surface water | place: USA:Blue River Watershed | collected 2017-08-18
AGCGATTCAAGATACGAATCCCCATATCGCGTGCCTTTTTCGCTTTTCCTGACTCTGTGTTTGAAGCATCGGGAACTACCAGAACAGTTGTTTGCTTTGTGACAGAAAGTTGAACCTCCATATTTTTGTCCTTACATTTCTGCTCAAGGTCTGCTGATCGGAAACCTGTGAAGCAGACAAATACAGAAGGAGGCACCGCAGGGGCAGCTGGAGGAGGAGAAATCGAACGATCCAGAACAAGAGTTCCAAACTGGTCGGCACGCCACTTCTTGTAGGTTTCAAGGGCAGTCAAGCATTCTTGGAGAGCGACAAAACTCCAACTGTTCACTCCTGAAAGAACTTTCATATCCCACTTTGTCCAATCTGGTTCCCGAGCAAAGAGTGCCTTCAGCTTCGTTTCACCTGTGCCACGAGGAAGCGTAGACGATGCAATCATTAGATTCATTTCTTTCACAGAAGCCATTTTTTCATCAAAGGCACCTTTTACCTTTTCTCCCATACCCTTTCCAAGCGTTGCCTGCCATTGGGCAAGCGTCATTCCTCGAAGGGCTTTTGGTGAAGAATACCCAGCTTCCACAAGTTTCTTGACAAGACCGGGTCCAAGGTTTGGCACATCCAATGTGGAGACGAAGTGAAGAAGCTTCGCAGCTTGGACCTCCTTTGACTCATTCATTGCTTCCGCAGGCATCAGGATGTGAGTCTGTGTGCTATCCCATTGAAACTTCGGAGGAAAGGGAATCGTTTCCGAAGGAACAAGAACAGCTTCCACCGCAGGAATCACATCGCCACTGCGACGAATGCGAATGCGAGCTCCGATTCCTAGTTTCTTTTCCACCAGCAGTTTCGCATTATGTCCCGTCAAGAACTCAATCTGACAATCCTGAACCGCTACAGGATCCACCTGAAGACGAGGAATCAGATATCCGTGATGACTGGTTCCCCAAAGAATCGCACGGATTGTAGTTTCTGCGCATTGATCACTGAGAACCATCTTGAAGGCAACACAATCTTTGGGATTTGTGACTGTCTCAAAGGATTGTGACTGAGAAAGAGGAACACGATTCTCACCCACAACGATTCCATCAATGGGATAGATTGAACCTGTTCGGCGCTTGACAAAGGTTTCACTTAGATAAGCTTCGGTGAGTTTCGAGGCATCAATCTGTTCAAACCAAGGGCGCTCAAATCCATAGGTATACAGTTTTGCAAACTGGTCTGCCCGAGTCAGTCCTGGCGGACTCAAGACTTCATACGCAACGAAATGAATGAGTTTGGCATCTTCAATCGGAACTTCCTTTTGATGGAGGATTCCATTGACCCACGAACGGGATTGCCCCTTGTGAATAAGTTCACCGCGCACTACACAGTTATATCTATCACGAAGACCCTGAATGTAAGGAACAAAGGCGGAGACATCAACACCTTCCATTCCATCGCCACGCAGATAGAGTTTCTTGGTTCGGCTTACCCAAAGAGCACTAATCCCGTCAAGCTTATCACTGAGGATGAAAGAGTCTGATCCTTGTGCCACAAACTTTTCCACCGTTCCAGTCTTGGGCTTGATTTTTGTGAGAGACGACATGAAATAAGGAAGCTTCACAGTTTTTCCCTTCGGAGTCGCACCCACTTTCTTGAGAAAGGGATGATCCGGATTCAGAGCTTCGAGTTCATCACGAAGAGCATCATAGGCTTCATCGCCCATAATAGCGTCTCCACCATTGTAATAAGCATCGGCAGCGGCAGTAAGGCGAGCAACAATCTGATCTTGATTCATGGTTGAGTGTGTCAACCCCGCCAGGAATCCAACGTTCAATTTTTCAGCCACTTCATCGCACAAAATACAAATACAAGATGAGCAAAAGAATGCCCAGACTGAACGAATACAAAAAGTAATATTTGTCATTGCCTTTGAGTGAAGCCACTATCTGAATAAACCCAATCAAGATATACAAAATCAAGAGTCCCATCACCCACTGAGGAAGTAAAGGTTGATAGAGAACAAGTGCTATAATAATACTTGTTACCACAACGACTTGTGCGATTGCTAACCACTCCTCTGTTGTCGTCATCTAGTGAAGTCAAAGTTATTGATTCAGATAAGCATTCATTGCGGCTTCCATCACCTCAAACTGTTGAACCATTTTATCAGACTTGTTGAGTTTGAGTTTGGCATTTTCACTAATCTTTCCACTCTTGAAGAGTTGTTTGCTCTTTCCATAGAGAGAGACTTTTGGATTAGAAAGAACTTCATGGAAAAAGTTGGGACTTTGTTGAATGGCTCGGGTCATTACAACGGGATCTTTAATGAGGCTGGGAGCAGCGGGAACTTTCCATCGGGGAACTTCACAAAGAATTTGAATACAAAGAAAGAGCAAATCTTTTCGATACCGGGCACCGATGTTCGAATCGTTGCTTCGAATGAGATCCAGTAAGCATTGAAACTCTTCGTGCATACGAATCATCTGTCGTGAGGCGTAATCTTTGTAGCTTTCAGCACAAAGTTCTACAAAATAGAAAAGAACATCGTGTTTTGTTTTTCCTTTTCCACCTGGGGGTCCACGGTCCACTCCTGTCAAACTGGACCCGTGGGTTTTCTTGTATCGGGAATCTTCTTCCAAGGTCCATTGAACCCAAAAGAGAGCTTTTTCTATAGCTCCATCACTGATTGCTTTGACAAACTCACATCCCACTTTTAAAAGAGGTGCCATATCGCTTCCTGGTCGGAAGACTTTGCGAACAACCATTGTTTCAGGAGCAGAAGCAACAGATTGTAAATAGCCTTCACGGTGGGTTTCATTCCCAACCTTTGGAGGCACAACACGTCCTCGTCGTGGACAATCTCGTATCACAAAAACTAACTCTGTTATGCGTGTTTGAAACTCTGACATCCCGATGACATCATCATCAGCGTATTTTTTACAAAGATCATCTAACTCTTTGATGCGCTTTCGAAGATACACAAAGATGCGTGGAGAGGCAATGCCAATGTGGCGAATGGCAAAATGCCAGATAAGTTGAAGAAACACTTGCAATCCACCACTGCAAACAAGATCTGCCGCAAAATGGAGAGATCGTCCAGTCGCAGTGGTTCCACTTTCCATTAGAGATGTTTCCAAGGATTTGAAACATTCTTGAGGGAGATATCCAGAGCGTGTGCGGAACTCTTCTGCCTCATTTCCTTCTTTTTGAACCCGAATCTCTTGCTGAATCGGAAACTTTTGACCTTGAATCATTGCCATACCTTGACAACCATCAAGATTTCTTTTTAAAAGAACAAACCGAAACTTTATCTGTATTTCGGACCGAGCACTTTTTTACCGTAGTTCTTCTTGCTGGTGCGAGGAATCAATCCTTTGGCTTTGAGACTTGCCTTCATTGTAAATCCAATCGATTCACCGCGACGCAGTTTTGCCAAATATTTACGGTTACGAGCGGTAGCTTTGTATCCACCTTTCAACATACATCCACATCCACCGCCTTTCATCCAAGTTCCGCATCCACCTCCACCGCGCATTAAGAGGTCCGCCCCACCAGAACAAGCGCAGCTACCTCCACGTTGTTTGCGCGTGCGATTGCGGCGGCGACCCCCTGTCACGTTGCGCGCAGCTTCTAAACTATAGGCATAGGCAGGCAAGGGATTTTTCATATCGCATCCACACGATACATCATAGGCTCCACCTCCTTGTCTTTGCATTTCTAATTTCTGAGAAATAAATAGGATGAGTTCTAAGACTCGGAAACTCTTTTTGCCCAAAAAATATTTTGGCACATTGACACGGAAGCGCAAAGAAGAACGCAAAAAAGAAATTCAGAAATATGGTGCGAAAAGTTGGAAGGACCCCCGAGCGTATGTTGGATTCAAAACAAATGTAGGAGTCAAAACGAAACGTTCGAAATACACAGGGGCGTGGGATCGTATGTTTCCGAATGTAAAATCCATTGAAGATCGCGCGAAAGTCACAGGTGTTCCGAAAGATTTGCTCCAAAAATCCTATGATCGCGGTATGGCAGCGTGGAGAACAGGGCATCGTCCTGGTGCCACACAACAACAGTGGGGCTATGCGCGCGTAAGCAGTATGTTGATGTTGGGTAAAACCGCATACACAACAGACTCTGATTTGGTGCGCGAAGCTAAGAAGCGCTCTGCCAAAGCTCGGGACTGGTATTCAAGCATTAACAAAAAGTCAACTGTCAAGTTCAAGGATCACTGATATCATCAAGAACATTTGCAACGACCATTCCTGCTAAAAATCCTCCTGCCATTCCGAGTCCTGAACTCTGTTGTTGTTGTTGAACGGGAGGACTCACAACATATCGTTGTTGGAACTGAGGAGGAGGATACATCTGAGGTTGATAAGGTGCGCTCACCCAGGCAGTTGTTTGCTGGTAAGGCATTTGCGCATAGGTATAAGAAGGCTGCTGCTGTTGCGGATAATAGGATGAAGGAGGTGCGGATGGTTTTATACCTTCAATAGGTGCCGAAGGAGGATAACTATACACGGCTTGTGAGACTGGCGGTGTATAGGATTTTACAGGAGGAGGAGGCGGTGGCTCAACACTCATACAACTGCCCATTCTACTCCTCAAACACTTCTTTTTTCTCATCATCCAAGCGCTTGATGAGTCTCTCGACTGCGCGCTCCCACGTATACTTGAGAACGGTTTCACGTGCCTTCTTGCCGTGCTGCTCTCTCTTTTCAGAATCATTGATATATTCCTCCATTCCCAAACACAAATCGTGAGGATCACAGACGTGCGCTTCACCACCGACAGGTGAAAAGACACTGGGCAAATAATACCGATACTTTGTTTTTACGACAACTGAGTTGTCAGAATTACAGAACTCTTTGAAACCACCCACATCAGGAACCACCTGAGGGACACCGACACCCATTTGTTCGAAGTTACAGAGACCCCATCCTTCACCATCGACGGAACTTACACCCACATCTGTTAGGTTGTAGAACATATTGATATCATCATCAGAAAAACTCATATCCTGTGTTGTAAGCATTAGGCGATTTCCATACATTTCAATGGGGCAGTTGCGGAGGCGAAGTTCACGCTGGAAGATCTCAAAGACCCACCATCCACCCTTCTCGCCACGATCACAGACACACATCAAGAAAATAGGCTTTGTGGGATACTTCACAATTAGTTCTACAAATGCCATAATCAAGATATCAAGGCGCTTGCGAGGCTGATTCCGATTCAAACTCAGGAAGATAAATGCTTCAGGAGGCAATCCAACTTTCTTGCGCGCAAGATCTCGAGGGATTGGGAAGAAAAGACTGCTCTCAAATCCGTGAAGAATCACATCAAGAGGGCGAGTAATCCCCTGATCCTTCAAACACTTCTTCCAATAGTTGCTAAAGGTGAAGACACAATCAGCATCACGATTCAGAATATCCAAATATCCTTGAAGCTGGATGGGATAGACTTGATCGCAATAAATCCAGACTTTAAAATTACGAGGGACACCACTCTTGCGAATCTCTTCCAAGAAACGAGTCACAACCGACATATCATTATAAATCATAATCACGTGGGGCTGCTTCTTCCGGATGATTTCAGGAAGTTGTGTGAATCCAAATCCCTGCTGGAAGGGTTTTTCCATCGCAGCGGCATCAAACACTTCAACAGAACTAGGATACGGTCTATACTGAGGAGGAATCTGTTGAATCTTCTGAAACCCATAATGGCTTAGCTGGAGCCAGGGAATCTTCGCCAACTGTTGAATCATTCCCCACGACACCTTTGAATATCCAGTAAACTGATGACAGTGGGTACTAACTAAAAGAAACTGGAGTTTCTTCGGATCCCGTTCACGAAAGACAATGGGTACAGGAGTGGAAGAAGGTCCCATTTGCTGTGGAGGTGGCTGTTCGATAGCGGTGAGCTTGGAGAGGTCACCCGATTGAATCAAACTTTCAATACTTTTCAGGTAAGGTGGAACTTCTTTTGACATTTCTATAAAGCATATAAGGCTTTGCTTTAAACTAAAGTAGATGAATGCCACTCGGCAGTCTCCGAGAACAAACTTACGCTCTTTTTTTTCTACAGTTTCCTCTTCAAAACCGGTTGTTGTAGAAGACCCTGTTGCTTTAAAAAAACAAGGGTCTTCCAAAAAAATAAAAAAAGAGCCAGCGCCACCCAAAGCTAAACCCTACAAGAAAAGAAAAATTCCTGCTGCCTTGCGTGAAGCAGTGTGGATTAAGACAATGGGACGAAAGTTTGAAGGAAAGTGTCCAGTTGTCTGGTGTCCCAATATCATTACTGCCTTCAACTTTCAGGCTGGGCACAATGTTCCAGAATCAAAAGGAGGAAAAACGATTCTCCCTAATCTGATTGCGATTTGTGATCGGTGTAACTTTAGTATGGGAAATCAATATACCATTACGGAATGGAATGCGATTCACGCCCCAGGAACTTCATTGATAGAAGCAAAAACAGAAAGTCAACCCGAAGCACCCAAGTCAACACCTAGACGACGCACATTTTTTCAGAAACTTTGCTGCTGTTTTTTTCAAAAGGTAGATTAGAATGGGAATTACTGTTGGTCCTATCACAACACCCCAAGGGTTTCAACTTGAGTCTATCTATATTCGTATGTCAACCGTTCGCATCCTTTCGATTGCGCAGAATGAATCAACCTATCATTGTATTTTTACGTATGAAGGATACAAGAGTCATCAGGATAAACTCAATGGTTGTTCTGCGCTCAGCATCCCTGAAGGGCTTCGTCAAGCGGAAACTATCATACCTTCTTTGGATTTTCTCCGTCAAGACATTTTTGAGATCGCCTATCGAACCCTCAAGGGAAATCTTGGAGAGTATACAGTGCAAGATACCTTTGAACCCAATCAGCTCAAGGGAAGTGATTACCGTTTTAATAGAGATGGCTATGATGTGGATGGATTTAACGCAGATGGCTATGATAAAGACGGATATGGAAAAGATGGATTCAATGCACAAGGATATGACAGAGAAGGATATGATCGTGAAGGATATGATGCCCAGGGATTTAACAGAAATGGATATGACAAGGATGGATATGACAAGGATGGATATGATATGTATGGCTATGACAGAAATGGCTTGGATGTTCATGGAAATCCACGCCCTACAGCTCCTCTTTACCCTCCAACCTAATCTATTTGCTTAGCATTTTTGAAATATCGTCTTGTAAACGCTTCTTGAAGATTATCCAACGATTGAGAATCATTGTGCGATAGTTTTCCAAAAGTGTTAGATTGTTCAGAAGATGATCCATAAGCTTCGATGCTTCTTCCCAGTTGGAGGATGGCATCAAGCCAAGCTCATTCATTAAGTAGTCTGCGTGAATATCATTGTCACCTTGTTTCACATACAGAGGAATACATCCACATTCAAGAGCTTCATACAAACGGAAGGTCTCATTATTGTTTCCAGGTAAGCAAGGTACAAAATAGGTATCAAGCAAGACAGAAAGATATTGCATACGCTCAACCTTCTTTGCTTCCCAGGTTTCAAAAAGCTCAAGGCGGTGCGGTTCAATCCGCTGGAATGGCTGAATCAGGTCTTTGCGATCCTTCCAGTTGGTTCCCAAGAAAGACCATCGAAGATTGCGGAAAGGAAGGCGTGGTGTTTTCTCCGCAGGGTTGTCTGATCCATTGGATAAAGTGTAATGATACCCAAGTGGAAGGAGAATCATCTTCTTTCGCATTTCAGCTGTAAGATCTTTGCGATCATAGAAACGGAAGATTCCCAAACAATGTGAATCTGTATAGAAATATTCAATCGGGTCATTGGTAAACTCATCACTCAAATGAAGGACAAAGTAGTCAGCTCCTGCGGCGGACCATGTTTGGAGAAGAGGATAATACAAGTCAAAATGAGGACGCTGGATGACAACAATCGGTTTGTCGGTAGGAGGAGGCGTGCTCAAAGAAACAGTTTCCATTTCAAGGGGCATATCCTTTCCAAAGAGTTCTTCAAGCCATTTTGCCTCATACAAATCAGAACCGACAAGTTTATGACCTTCAACCACTACAAATCGCTTTTTGCGTGGAGAAGGAGGAGGCGTGATGACTTGTAGGAGTTTTGGCTTGTATTCTTCTTGCTGTTGTTTTTGTCCAATCGTATCACTCACAGCATCTGGAGTTGCTTCTTCTTTGTATTTTTCAGCGAGTTGATGTTCAGTCACCTGAATCAGTGTTTCTTTGACCTGGAAGGGCTGCGATTCCATCTGTTTTAGGCAGCGATCGATTTCTTCTTGACTAAATCGTTCATTGTTATTCCAAAGATCACTATCGAACTTATCTACACGGTCGAAATCATTGAATGCGCTGGTGCAATAGACAGGGTCATCGTCCTGGAAACAACCAGCCATTAGAGGATCGACAAAATAGAGATTCATGTGATCTACGTGATTACAGAGCATATGATCCGCGCTTGTCCAATAGCCATCGTGGAGATTCATTAAATCAAAAATCTTCTTTGCTCCTTGTTTGGAGAGCACATAGGCATAGGCACACCAATGGAAATAGCGAGTGTGTTTGGGTTGACCAAACATCTGATTTGGTTTGACAATGGAGAAATAGTCGTTCACCTTTTCTTTGTAATGCTCAAAGGGGACACGATTGGGAGGAAGAATGCCACCCAGATAGATGATATCGTAGTTTTCGGGCACATGCGGTTGAGCTTGCCTACAACGTTCTTCCCAGTCAGGGGCGAGTTTCGCATCATCTTCCAAAATCAAATAACTGTTGATTTCAGGTTTTTCATTGGCTAAACGCCACCAGAGTCCAAGGTGACTGAGCGCACATCCCATTACAGCTTTCTTCCACAAGAAATCATTGGGACGGAACAAGCGTGCAAGTTGAGGAGTGAGCTGGAGTTTTTTGCCTTCCACTGCGCTAATGCGTTCTGTGATAAGTTCAAGAGAAGGATTGTTTTTGTAGAGTTTTTCCATTCGATCTTTGCGACGATCCAAGTTAATAACATACGCATCATCAATGCCAGGTGCTACTTGTTTGTGAATATTGAACTGCCCTCGGTGCACATAGAAAGCTTTTCCAGAAATAAAAGTCTTGCGCAAACTCACTTGGCAGTAGAGTTCATCCAAAGGATAACTCATCAGTTTCTGGCGAGAGGCAAGAACACTCAAAATACTTTGATCGTGACGGTGACCATAGGGCTTACCATCACGCACACCAGACCATTTCTCTCCCACAATCAGATCCCGTTGTTTTGCCAAGGCATAGGCTTCAGTAAAGAAAGCATTTGCTTCAGGAGATCCAGCGCGGAAAGCAAGAATGCCCGCGACAATCTGATTGGCTTGTTTATCTTCTGAAGTCATTTGTAACTTCTGTTTGAAGGTATCGTGACACCATTGGTCGTTAATCTGGCGATGATCTTTCAGCACACAGACACCGTGAGCATAGGCTAAGCGGAGCCACTCAGATGGCCAGCGAGAACAAAAGACACCCGCATCCAAATACATAACAAGACGACCCGCAAGTGAACGATCAGAGTTTACGTGGTGATAGAGCCAAATCTTCCAGGCAAAATGCTGAGGAGACCAAAAATCCGAAAATCCAGCAGGGGTTTCATCTTCAGGTGGACTGTAGAAACTAAAATCTCCATATGTTTTCTGAAGTAATGCGCGAGCATCAGGAGGAACATCTCTCGTGAGCCATACACGGACTTCCAGATCAGGGATTCCTTTCTTTTGAATCGTGAGACCAGCCAAGAGTTGTTGAAGAGAGGCAAGATAACGGAGAGACGAATAGGTTATTACAAGAGGCTTGGGTATATTCTCGATTAAAACTTCTTTCTTCAGACCTGAAGAAACAACAGGTGTTGCCTCCTTGGGAGGAAGCTGAACTGGTGCAATCTTCTTGCGCTGTTCAGCCAATGCCTTTGCTTCTTCTGTAGAGGTTCCTCCCAAAAACTTTGGAACACTGGCAAGTTCCTTCTCAGACAACAGACCGCTTCGCTTGATCACAGTGAAGGCAATCTCAGCCAATGTTCTCCTGACAAGATCTCTCTTGTAGGAGTCAAGGGCAGGAATCGCCATCATTTGAAGATACGCAGTAGGATTGGTATCAATCTTTTTGACTAACTCAATCAACTGATCTGATGTAGTTACATTGCGCGCATCAATAAATCCTTTGGGATCAAAGTCGCGCTCGACCTTGGGATCTCCCCAATAAATGGGAATGCATCCAGCAGCTTTTGCGTGAAGGAACTTTTCTGTAGTATATCCTTGAGAAGAGGCATTTTCAAAGGCAATACAGAATTTATATTGTTTTAAGAACTCAAGTTTCTTCAACTCACCTCCACCTCCTCCCAATCCTGCGAAAATCTCATCCCCAATGTTATTAAAGAGACGACCCGCGGAATCGACTTGTTTGTATTGAGAGAGCCAATGAAAAGCATTGTTGCGCATTGGATTTCCAGGATTTGTCACGACAAATGCACAGAACTTCTTGCGATTGGCAATCTCTTCAGGAAAGATTTGTGTAGCACGGTCAATAGGAAGAGGCTTTGGATTTTGGATGCGATCCACATCTGCTCCAAACCAATCAATCTCCAACATCCAGAGAGGAAGACGAATGTATTTTTCATCGACAAAATCAGCGTGAGGATATCCTAGGTTGAGGAACACACTGGGATCCTGAACAGGAGGAGTGTTTTCTCCTGTGTAATGAACCTTAGGAATGGTTTTCCATTTCTCATCTTTCCATGATTCAGAAAAAGGTCCGAACCAGTGAATCTGTGGTGTTACACCTACAGGAAGTGTCTCTGGAGAATAACCCTCGACTCGGACACCTGTTTCTGTAGGACGAAGAGCTTCTTCAAGCATCAATGTAAACATATTGTAGGAAGGATTGAAACTATCCCACATATCTGTGAAAAGCACACGCAACACTTTTTCAGAAGCTTGAGCTTTTGTTGCTTGTGAGGGGAAAGGCAGGGGAGTAAATGTGGCAACTGGTTTCTTTACCTCCTTAAGTGAAGCAAAGGCTTCTTTCCATTTGGGAAGAGTAGCTTCAACACCAAAGCGCGCATCAATCATCTTGCGGATTTCTCCAATAGCCCCCTGTTGAAACATGCCTTGTCCACTCAAAAGATCACTATGCACTTGTTTGAAGAGACTTGTTGCTTCTGTAATCGAGTTATCATTGTAGTAATATCTTCCACCAACCTCTTTTAAAAGAGGTGAGTTGTGAAGAATAGGAATGCCTGCCCAGAGAACATCCAAATAGAGGGGGCGAATCGCACGGAATCGAGAGTGGGCTAGGACAAGACTGGCAGGATCCAAAATCCAATCAAGGATACGTTGACGACCTACAAAGACTCCGCTTAAATCTTGAATCTGACAATGTTTGAAGACATTGGAATTAAAAAACTCAGAGTTTTTGATGTGGTCCGCATTGTGAATCTTATAATATCCAAGGGGGACTTCATTTCTGCGCTTGACCTCACGGAGTGTAACAAGAGGAATGGTGCAGCTACTGCTTGCGCTTGTATTGGTTTCTGGAATATGAACTGACCAAGCAGGTAAGGCATTTTTCTGTTGAACAAAGAGGGCTAAGATATGAATCCATTCAGGAATGTGCATATCATTTCGGTGGCATTCCAAGTGTTTGGGTGTCCAGACAGTAGGGACAAGGCGAACATCGACATCTCGCACTAAAATGCGGAGATAGTCAAGTTCATCTTCTGTGATTTCTGTATCAAATGCCCACACAGCAGAAAGTCCACTGAAATCACGCTTGGCTAAGGACAAAGGAAAGATACTATTTTCAGTGTCGTGAAGGAGGATAGGTTTGCGAACAATCCAAATGGCTTGTTTGGCAATATTCTTTCGAATGGTTGGATCAAGAGTTCCGTGGACTTCAAAGAGAATATCCAAAGGTGTATCCGTTGAAGTTTTATAGGTTTCTGAGACCATTACATTCGGATACTCCAAATGGAGTGACTGCATATCTTCCCACCAAGTCTGTGTTCCACTTACATTCACCAGCCACACTTCGTGACCCAGTTTTTTACAGAGTTCAGCAACGGAGATCGCGGTAGTACCGCCACCTCCGCTGAAAAAAGAGAACTGCATACTAACCGTTATGCCGACCTTCATCTTGTTTTCCTGGAGGTTCTCATTGGAAGTCTTTAACCGCAAAGAAGATCGGTCCAAGCCTTCTGAACTTCAGGATTGTAGGGAGAATGCGTCCACGCCAAAGCCTTTGCGTGAGATCGGTAGGTTTCAAGGATTTCGGAATGGCGGCTCCTGGCAGTTTCGAGGCGAGCGTGGAAACTGGGAATATTATTGCCAGTGTAAGCATATC
>JACCDW011140785.1_pt1 | contig 12331 bp, 4 predicted proteins | sample 7449781 | NCBI WGS metagenome assembly JACCDW01 (sample SAMN15323449, study PRJNA562643) | freshwater metagenome | isolation source: river surface water | place: USA:Blue River Watershed | collected 2017-08-18
AGATTTCTTAACATGACTACATCTACATCATCAGAATACTACAGCGCAGGATTTTCTCCTATAGTAACTGGAACAATCAGTTCATTTTTAATCTCCAGAGATGATGGGATTGCAACAACCCCAGCATCATTGTATATCAGTAGTCTTTATTTTGGAAACTTTGGTGGAACTACATCTGGACAGCTCACAACCGATGCAACAGCTACAGATTTGTTCTGGAAAGGTTCTAAACTGAACAATCAAACAGGAGGCGGAGGCGGTGGAGGTGGAGCTATTGATTATGTTAGTGCATTCACAGTGAGCACATCACTACTCAATGTATCTTCTATATCAAGTTATTACATTGAATGTTATGGCGTTTTAGGATCTGCACTTTTAAATCCAGGACCTGATCCTATGTATATAACATCCTATACAGATGCACAAGTTGTAGCCAACAATTTAACTTTGAATCCAGTGAATGATTTAATAGTATTGAATACAACCAGCACAATCATTAGCACGAACTCATTTTATTTGACAGGAACAAGTGATCCCTATGTGGACGGACAGTTTACAGCAAAGAATATGTTTTGTTTTAATACCATTTCCACAAATACACTTTCAGTCTATGGCTCCAATACTCTTGTGGTAGACGGAACATCTATCTTTAAAAGCAATGTAACGATTGACGCAGAAATGACTTCCAGAAAAAAGTTTGTATATTCAACGTTGGGTGTTGATGATATGTATGTTCAAGCAACTGATATAGATAAAACTTTCTTACTCGTTGCATCGTATCACCAAAATATTCAATTGCCTTCTGCTGCCACCTGCGGGAATGGATGGAATGTTCAAATTAACAATCAACCTACAAGTTTTGGAACATTAACTATTTTATATGATGGAAGCAATACGCTTGTCCCCACACAATATCAGGGTGCCACTGTTACATGTATAACAGATGGATCTACATGGTATGCCTATTAATCCTCTTCCAACCAAGACAAAATGAATGATTTTACCTGAGGGATTTTGAAGACAGCATACCCACAAGCAACCCCACATACACCCAGCACAAGAATTCCTGTTGCAACTCCAACAAAAAAAGCAATTGTGATTGCTATTATTGTTGGCAAATAGACAAAAAGCCCTTCAACTATCATCTCTTTTCAAACGCAAGTTTTAACTCATTCACTTCTTTCCGTAGATCGTGAATGCATTCTACAAGCACTGGGATCAACTTGTCATAGGAAACAGTTAATCCTTTTTCTAGATCACCATGAACAGCTTCAGGAAGTTTGGCATAGACTTCTTGGGCGATCACACCGATGTCGCGTAATCCATTATCTTTCCAGTTGTAACGGTAACCATGAATGGGTTTTAATAAATCATAGGGATTGGAAAGCAACTCAATATTTTCCTTGAATCTGCGATCGGACGGGGAAACAAAATCCAACGCTGTGACTCGCCCACTGAAGGTTCCTGCATTTGCCCAAAGATCTCCACTGATATCTACACTTCCACGGAGTGGAGCTCCAAACTTATATCCTACACCAACAGTGCTTTGTTGTGGTTCAATGTAGACTTTCCCATTTCTCAAGCGCACTGATCCACTAATATCTAACATGATCCCCGTGCTGACCGAGGAAATCCCCGTGCCTATACCCACACCACCACCAGGATAATAGATATTGCTTCCTTGATACAACCATGGAGAAACATAGACACCCTGAGCTGTAGAGTTAATAGGACCAGGTCCAGGAATGACATCCACACCATAGCAACGAATCTTGCCCGCTACATCCAATGGATAGGTTGGATAGGTAACACCAATGCCGACTGCACCATCATTGAAATAAATGTTGGATTGACCTGGTGTGCGTGTCCAATAAATATCAGGAATACCGTTCAAGTTATACAACACTCCATTTTTGTAAAGATTTCCTGAAATATCCAAATCACCCTCTACACCCAGTTTCCATCCTTGTCCGCTTGTGATACCACTCGCATACAATCCAGTGGTAGTGCTTTGTCCAACTCCGATCTGGAAAGGGGAGCGGATCCCACGCAAGCCTCTTGAAAATATCAATCCACTTACATCAATCGCTCCACTCAAATCACCTGTGAGTTTGTATCCTGCAGCCAATGCCCCAACAGACGAAGGGAAACGAAGAGAAGCTGTAGATCCGAAGGTAAATCCTGTTCCAAGATTTGTAGATTGTTGACGACCTACTACTGTGCTGGCAGTATAGAATGATTGTGTAGAAATACCATAGCTCATTTGTGTGCTAAACGAGGAAATCTGAACTGCGATACCAGGACCAATGATAGAACTCAAGGTGCTGAAGTTTTGATAAATAAAAGAAGAGAGTGTGCTAAAGGAAGAAATACCACCAGTGGCATCCAAGGAAATCAATGTTGAATAGACATAACTGGAAATCGTGCTGATGGTATTGTTCGTGGCTAAAATCTGAGCACGCGTATCTGTTTGAAAGGTATCCAGACGATTGGATCCAGAACCAACATTCGTTGTAGCAATATTGGTAATATTGGCTCCATTTCCAGAAAAACTTGCTGAGGTAGTAGCTCCTGTTACCACAAGACCTCCACCAATGCTTCCAGATCCAGTCACGTTCAAAGATCCACCAACTGTGGCTCCTCCTGATGTTATAATATTCGCAAATGTGCCTCCACCTACAGCTGTAATTCCGCTTCCCAGCGCTAACGATCCACTCATTACACCAGAACCTGCAAGATTTAGATTTCCAGTAGCATAGAGATTACCAACTGAACTAATGGATCCATTTACATGCAGTTTTGTAGCAGGAGTGGAAATACCGATGCCCATATTTCCATTGTCCACAATCGTTGCTACTTCTGTAGATTTGTTCACAAAGAATCGCAAGGGAGATCGTGAAGAAAAAATACTTGCTGCAATCATACCATTTACATCCAGATTGTAGTTACTGGACAATCCAAAGAAAGCTCCTCCAGAGCTGATGCGGATTTGTTCTGTTCCAGAAGCAAACTTTACGCGGAAATCATTGGTAGTTTCAGAGAGTCTCCATTCTTGTGACGTGGTAGACCCATACAAACGATAAATATTTGCCCATCGTCCCAAACCTCTCGTGTCCTGGGCTGTTAATACATAGTCAGCTAAAGCTTGAGGTGTGCTTATTGTTATGTTCCCTTCTATGATTGTATTTCCTCCTACATGAAGAGTTTCAGCAGGATCTGATTTTAAAATACCCATACGTCCAGAGCTTACAAATCGTGCGATTTCAGTGCTTCCTCCCGTTACAACGGCTTTGGCTTCAATCTGATCTACGCGCATAGACATTCCACCACTTTGGATTTGATCTCCAATCACAAAGGATGATGGTCCAGCACTCATTGTGCTTACGATAAGATTTCCTAATGCATCTCCAACCATAAGATAAGCACCCACAACAGGCGTTCCACCTCCTTGATATCGTAAGGATCCTCCAATCACAGTGACATCATTGCTTGCTACTAAATCATTATTTCCATTCAAGGCTGTCCTTCCAAGATACCAGTTTTGACGGTTGTCAATCCGACCAGCAGGTGTGCCTGCTGTTATAAAATGAATTCTGCTGGAACTCACGGATAGGGAAGTTGTGCTTGCTTGAAGAGTGCTTGGATAGTTCCAGAAACTTGTTCCACTAGCATCCAACGCCGTCAAAACCTTTCCGGATGCTGCCTGCAGTGAGGGACCACCGATTTGTGCACGGTCGGCTACAAGTGTAGCTGAAGAAATCCAAAAGCGATTTCCTGTTCCACTGGGATCAAAATAAAGTGCCCGACCTCTGCTATCAAACGAAAACACTGTTCGTCCATTGATTTGAAATCCAATGGCGGGCGTGGAAACACTTGGAGTGCTGGTGATATAGATTCCTGTGGTTCCACTGCTGAAAAATACTTGACCACCTGTTCCTGAGACTCCAGCTCCAGATCCTGTGAAAGCTGCTCCATTTACAAACAATGTAGCATTGCTCAAGTTAATATCATCTGTCACTTGAATGGGTGTTTGATCAAACTTACTGATGGTATTTACAAAGATTCTCTTTTGATCAAAGTTCACCATTTGTTGAATATTTGTAACAGAGTTGGTCAACTGCTGTAGAGGACTCAACCCTGTTATATTGGATGTGATGTTTTGAAGATCTAATATATTGACTAAAAACGGACTTGGTACATACCCAGCCGACATTCCTAATCCCGTAGGAGATTGAAAGTGATAAAGTGAGTCCGCAATACCACTTTAAAGAAACTTCTATTCAGCAGGAAGGAGATCGGCATGAACTCACAGCCGCCAAAATATTATAGACCCTATATGTCCGATGATGAGGAAAAATCAGAAGCTTCTTCTGTATCGTCAGATGACTCGTCATTATCTGATGACGTTGTGGATGATATGATCGGTTCACCTCTTTCATTGGTTCGTGCGGGTGGACCTTCAATGATCAATCCTACGAAACAGCTGGACTTTCGTATTCAGCCTGTGAAGAAGGGGGTGCAATATTATCCCTTTGATTTGTCGGGAGAGTTTGATAAGACATTGCCTTTTACGGGAACAACATTTGACATGAATACAGGCATAGCCACCAGTATTCTCATCGTAAATAGCCGAGATAGAGATCGCAATGTTTATCCTCAACCGACATTCTTTACGTTGCGTGTTCCTCGTATCTACCGCAATATAACATCCTTTCAGATTCTACAACTAAAACTTTTATCTTCCTTTTTTTACTTTCGCCCTGACAAGGAAAACACAGATATTACGATTTTAGAAAACGGACGTGAAATCCCTGATCAATATGGCACGATGATTCCCAACAAAATCAAATCATTTATTCGCACAGGAACTTATGATATTACTTCTTTGTTAAATGAACTGCAAACACAGCTCAATCGCACTCCTTTATTCTTTGATTATCCAAATGGAATCCAAGATTTCATTCCTCAGTTCGCATCAACGGGTGATTTATCTCTAGGATTCAACCAACCTGGCGATACTTATTATGATTCCTTGAGAAGACAGTTTGTAAACAATCCAACTATTTCAACGATTGTAACAACTTATTTTCCTTCTCAATATGCTGGATTGAGTTCCTACACGTTACAGCAAATCAAGTATGCTTATTATTATCCTGTCCTGTATGAATGCTACCTAGATCCTGAATATGGACCGTCTACACTAAATCTGACGTTGACAACCTCCAGTTTGCTTCCTGGCGAGACGATTGATCAACGCATTCTGTATACTTCACAGGGATTGAATGATCCTGTAATTGCTGAGTTGATTAACAACAACTTGGCAAACTTCTATGATAATACAACCACAAATATTTTGGATTACTATCGTTTACGTCATACATTCCGTTATACATTGGTGAATGGATATATTTGTTCCTATCAAACATTTAACAATCGTATCAATATCACTTCATCCAACTTGAATACAAGTTTAGTCAATCTGATCAATCTTCAAACGGCAAAGTTTTTGGCAGCGGAACTTCAGCGCCTTGGGCTCACCTCTGCTCAATATTCTGCTCTTCAGACAAATGTGCAAGTGAATACCGCAGTCATTACAAACATGTATAACTTGCTCCAAAGCAATCTTGCTTTATATTTTGGTGTAAATTTCAACACCTATGCCCCTGTTTTCTTCAATGATTTGAGCAACTCTCTTTTCATTCAAAACGGTGTTGGGGCTTCAGGTGTAGACACTGGATATACATTGGATGTTCTTCAGAGATCAACTGCACCTATTACTACATCACAGAGCAACTATACCGACACCAAAGTATATTGGCCAAACATGAAAACATTAAATGGATCTATCAATGGTCCCTTTAACTTAACAGATGCAAGCAATGTTCCTTATTATATTCCAAGTAAAAGTTTTGGAAATACACGTTTCATTGATAACAGCAATGTCTATGTAAATGTAGATCCAACTACAAAATCAGGAGATATTGTAACACCGATTCAGCCAGGAAAATATACAGTGTTCCGCTTCCGCAGTCCTGTGCGTCAGACCCTTCAAGTAGAAACACTTCCTCTTCCTTACTATTACCGATATCCAGAATACAATACAACGCTGGGTGGAAATATTGGGCGTTTCTTTGATGCTTCCTATTCCTATGTATACAATAACTACAATCAGAGTTTGAATAACCTAACTACAAATGATATCAGTAATGTTGCATGCACGTATAACCAAAGTTTTACTACCGCATACAACGCAGCTTCAACGTTGCCTCTCCAAGTGCAGAAATCTGTCTTTTATTTCCAATTCAATACGCCCAAACCCACAGATTTGTTGACAGATTCTTCAGGATATACCTATACAATGAATTTATCTGCTGTTGCAACAGCCTCCAGTTTTGGCACAGGAACAAATCTCTTTTTGTATCATGATCGTGGTGCCTTTATGGCTGATGTCAGCGGATTGCGGAATGAGATCCCATATCACTACAACCAAACAACTGTAGGATTTTCGGATGCTTCTATGGTGACGATTAACTTCCGCGCCTACGCGTATCAAACCTATTATGCTATTTTCCGCACAACAAGTGTTACGTTCCCTACAACAAGTTTCCGTTTTGTCACATGGTTCCAGACACCCAACTCTTCCAATGTTGTGTATGATTTATCAGGATTTAACTCGTCAGCAAATCCATTTAGTAATCTAAGCAATCTGACCTATGCACGTCAATATGATTCAAACTTCATTCGTTTGCCGAACTCCTCTAATCTCATGGGGTTGGATCCAAGTAGTGACGTATTCAATGCTACTCTTCCTATCAGTGAGCCAGCTATCGGATACGATATATCAGGTGGAGTGAACTATGCGGGTGTCAGTTCTGATTTAACAGATTACAAAGGATATGCAACTTTGTATGATCTTTCCAATGTCCCATTTTCTCAGTTCCGCAAAGATCCTCTGAATGTATACACATTCCAGAAAATTTCTCCCTATGATTCGAACAGTCAAAGTTATTTCTATTCTGGAAGTTCCAATGCAATCTTGACTCCTTATGTAAACTCCAATTATACACGCAGACAAGTCAATGTTCGTCAATACAAGATTGTTCATTGGTATGATTACAACTATATTCCTCCACAGTCCAATGAAGTGGTTCCTGCCGCCTCCAATATAGCCACGATGACTCCATTCACAAGTTCTGTTATAGCCATACCTGGTTGGAACTATCGTGCCACCAATGCGATTGATATGGATAAGGGTGTGATAGGATTTTCATTCCTTCCTCCTGAAGGTGTATGGAATGTTCAGTCTATGTTTTTCAAATCAGCATGGAAAGGAACAACTACAAGTGCTAATGATGATATCAAATATATTGGGCTTTACCGCACAGACACTATAACTGGGCAAGTGAATACTGCTGTGAAGTTATCCAATGCATTCCAAGTCTTAGAGTTTGACCGAAAGATTCGTTTCACTTCAGCACAAATCACCAGCAACAATGGATTTGATGCAAGGGGTGGAACTTATTATTATTTCAAAAATAATGGATATGCAACATCTAACTCCAATACCCAGTTGATTGGATTTACACCTGGTTCTAATACTCTATTGTCAAATGTTGCTTCAGTGTATTCTATGTTGGCATTCAATACAAGCGGTGAACTAACAAATATGTATTTGTTGTCTGGAAGTTTGGTGCCTTACCCTGAAGTATCAGATCCTTCAGCGAACCAGTTCTATTTTGGGACAGCAGCTCCTACTCAACAATACATGATCAATCCTATTTTGAAGCCATTTTACAACTCAAACTTCCTTCCTTCTAATGGAAATATCTATCAGAGTCAATATGAACAGTCAGCAGGCATTGGAACCCAGCTACTTCATTACAAAAAATCGGCAGCATTCTATCAAGATCCTTCAGGGTTTAAATTTTATCGTTACAATGAAACTGGACTTACAGTTCAGAAACAAACTGGAAGTCCTTGCAACTGGGTAACAAATGAGTTTACAATATTGGGATTAACAACTACAAAGTTGTGGGCAATCGCTTCCAATCAGTATTTAGATTGCCAGATTACTTCTTTCTCAAACATTCCATCCCAAGGATCGCCTCAAAGTGTTTTCATGTATGTTGACTTGACAAATCCAATCGCTTCACGAAGTTTCAAGCCTGTAAATCCAACGTATGATGGGCGGGCTGTGACTGTTACAACTATCACTGGAACAAGTCAGATTAAAAATCTGAACTATTTTTGGACAACATCCACTGGCATTACAGGATTCTTGTCTAATGCATTTTTTGATGGAACAACTTCTAATTTGCGAATCTACAAGTTTTCTGGTAACTGGGATAGTCCAACAACTCTTGTGAGTGCTTCAAGCTTTTTTAGTTTAACACCAAATATGAGCACTTTGAAATATGTCATCAATAACTCCAATCGGTGGGCGTGTGTCTTTACACGATCTCCTTATATTATCCCTGCAAACTATGGTTCTTCCGCTCCTATACAGATTCAAACAGGTATCAACAATACAGCTACAAGCGTATATGAAGTGCGCGGAACAAATGGACAATATGTATTTGACAATACATCGTATGGCGTTCCTGGTCCTTATGGTTCTGCTCCTACATTCCTTGGCGATACAGGTATTTCCATAAGCATGGATGTAAGTTCTAATACTATGTATGTGTTGCCTTATGACCAATATGACTTGGTAACTCCTGTCAATAATGGTTCCAACTTGTATGTTTTTGACATTACATCCACTCCCAATCCCGCCTCATCTCCTATTGGATTTGGAGAAGGAACGATTGTCTATCAGTTTGTAGGATCACCAGGAAACTTTACCTATGTGAACTATTTTAAAGAAGGAGTTGTCTTCTTACGAACATCGTCCAACAATGCTGTGTATTATATCTCCTCGTCAAACTTGTTGTCATCCAACGCAAACTATAGAGTCTATGCAGCCACAACAAGTTTGATTTCTCCTCCTTTGGTGGATGTGAGTGGCAATACTCTTTCAAGTTTTGATCAGTTTATTACTGGACCTGGTGGTGAGACGATGTTAGGATATGCGGGTAGAGATTATTGGGGAGCTGATCAAGTGCCTCAGCCTTACCTCAATCAACTTTCTGGTTCTAACTTTATCCAAGGAACCTTTTGGTCTGATGCATTGGGAAATCAAGTTCAACAGTATCCAGGATATCCCGCGGGTCCTTATCAGTTTAATCCTGCCACTGGAACTGTTTTGTTGCCCAATCAAGTTCCTTATGCATACAAAGGAGATTTTATAACAACAACAACAAATATAGTAGCTCTTGAGTTTTATCGCCCTTTGTTGACATCTGCTGTTCCAAACTTTACAGGTGTAGAGGCTCCTGCTTCCAACTATTACTTTTTGGGAAACCTTGGGCAGAATGATTTCGGTAATATTACATTAGTCACCAATGCTTGGCAGATTTTCTATCCAAACATGAAAATCAATCTGACAAAAACTGCTAACTCAGCCAGTCCTATCACAAATACAACGGATTTGACCAACTATCCTGATTCATCTCACACGTCACTTTTCTTCTACAAAAACTATACGAAGATGCTTACAGATATCTCAGGAAAGTTCGCCTTTGAGAAATCTAGCAACTTCATCACTGCAGACGTAAGTTCAGGATATTACTTTTATTCCTACATCAACAATATCAACTTACCAAAATCTACAAACTTCAACAACAATGACAACACATCGTATTATTATTTGGCTGTGCGCGGATACAGTCCTACCGAGAAGTTTAACTGTCTTGTTCGTTTCTATTTACCTGGTCGCTATGATTTTGGCTTTGTTTCACTCTTTGATATCATGCAGGAAGCGGAACAAACAGTGTTGGTGGATTTGAGTGGTTCTGCTTCTGTCAATCCTTCCTATTTTAACGCTCTTTTGCTCTACAACAACGCATTTAAGATAACTTCCAACTTTGGTAATAACTCAGTTCCTGGCTTTGGTGGATCCAATCTGACCTTCACTGGATTTAGCAACTTTATGGTTCAATACAAGTCCTTTTATACAAGTGGGCTTAGCAATGCAAACCTGTTGAATACAATCACAAGCAATGTCATAACAAACTTACGTGCTTGGATTCAAACCTATTTAGGGAATATTTTACCATCCTATGTGCTTCAACGTGATAACTTCACACAATCGTTGACATTTAGTATTTTGTGGAACAGTGCATTGACACCGCAACGAAGAGCTTTGGATGATGATTGGGGGTTGGGATATAACTTGGGATTCGCCAAGATAGATACACCTTATAGCACAGTGCAACGAGCTACTTCTTTCTTCAAGATTTTGGAAGATTTTATCTATTTACGATTGAATCAGGAGTTCACCATGAATCGCATGGACACTTGCTCACGTGAAGATTTGTCCGTGACTCATGAACCTACAGGAGCTACGAACCAGTTCGCAGCAAAACTTCTTCTTGCACCGTTTGGAAACTATGCTACAGTTTTGGTGCAGAACCCTGTTGCCTTCAATCCTGTCTTGACATCATTAGACCGTCTTTCTTTCCAATGGACTGATTCTACAACAACCACGATTGATAACGATGAATGTGAATGGAATGCAGTTGTGCAGATTCAAGAACAAGTGACGTCACCCAGAGTTGGATCCACGATCCCGCAACCACCCAAACCCAAATAAAATCGTGAAGGTAGTAGATGGCTGAACTTGGATATCCTACACTTGGAAGTTCAATGGTATCTCCAGTGCCCATTGAGCCTGCCTCCACAAAACCTTTGTTTCCTCCTGTTTGTTTAAAGTATCATTGGGATCCTACTATGATCTTAGCACGCACATTACCCCAAGGTCCTAATGTTTCTCTTCCACTGGATCCTCGTCCTTGGACCAAAGTCTGTCTTTCCTATGTGAACTCAGGTGATTCACAGGAGCAGGCGCCAAATCCTCCTCCCTCCATGGTCTTTCCTAGTGGGGGTGAGTTTTATCCTCCGAATCGCTACAGTCAGGCGATTGGAAATGAATCACTCTTACGGCGATTGGACCGACCTTTAGGAACATGTGATGCAGACCAATGGGAACCCAACTCCCAAGGAGATATGTATATTTCAAACGTTTTAGTCCCCGATCGCAGAGTTCCCACTTCGGCAATGGTTCAAGAAATGGCGATGCCTCGTGTATTGATTCGCCCTGGAGCCTATCCTTGTCGTGAAGAAGGAGATATTACAAATATTGAAAGATCACAATCTTTATTTAACAATGCTACAAAGCAACAGCGATACAACCAATCTTTCCGAACAAAAAAGCTGGATTCATAAAAAGTTTTTGGTTTAAGATGTTTCTTGAGTATTACTAGAATGAATACTCCAGGTGCATCAACTACAGAAAGTGTTTCAAACTCCGTTCCTACACCCAACGGAGCCTTGAACGCTGCGAATGCTGCTGTGGCTACTGTGGAAGCAACTACGAATGCTCCCGCTGCCGCCACAAATGCAGCCAATGCTGCGGTAACGGCTGCCAACGCTGCTGTCAACGCTGCCAAGAATGGAAACAATATTGTGGCGAATGAGGCTGCCAACGCTGCTATGAACGCTGCGAATGCTGCCACCAATGCAGCATCTACGCCTAATGCTGTGAATAACAAGAAAGCCAACAATGCAGCAAATGCTGCCAACAAGGCTGCTACGAATGCAACCAATGCCAATAAGGTTGCAAACAATACTGCTCCGAATAACTCAGGAGCTGGAGCTGTGGATGAAGAAGCCTTGGCTGAAGAGTTGCGCCCTTCCATTGAAGAGGTAACTCCTCTTCTCCAAGAACTGCGGAGCCACCAGAAGAACTACCCGAGTGCTAACAACAAGAACTCTTTGAAAGATGAGTTTGATGAGAAAAAACAGAAGGCAATGGGCTTGCAAGATACTATTAACAAGATCATGACTGAAAAGGGTGAAGGTGTTATATTTGCTGATTTAATCAAGGAGAAGTTTTCTTCTTATTATGATGTTCTGAAAGAGCTGAAGTTGATTGATTCTGATGAGGTTGATGAAGAATCTGGTGAGGAAGAACCCAAGACAAACAATGCAAATACGGGAGCCCCTGCGAATAACATGAAGAAGAACGCAAATACAAATATGCCCAACAACAACAAGAAAAACAATAATATGAATAAGACCAATAATGGCAACACTGGAATGAACGCACAAAATAATGAAGGTGCGGGTGCTGGTCCTAATATGGGAAATGGAGCAGGAGCCAATGCTGGAGCCAATATGGGCAATGGAGCGGGAGCCAATGCTGGAGCCAATATGGGCAATGGAGCGGGTG
>JACCDW010346789.1_pt1 | contig 12329 bp, 28 predicted proteins | sample 7449781 | NCBI WGS metagenome assembly JACCDW01 (sample SAMN15323449, study PRJNA562643) | freshwater metagenome | isolation source: river surface water | place: USA:Blue River Watershed | collected 2017-08-18
AATCAAGTCAGACGTAGCTCGCAAGGTGAAATCTGTTTATGCAAGAAGTTTCGTAAAGTGTTAGCGCACTTGAATGGCTCGCAAGGTCAACGGGATAGAAAGCGTAGAATAGCATATGATGTCAAGACTACTGCCTGTCTTTAAACGGCGATGCTGGTAACAGACAGTGATACTCGAAAGAGGTTGCTGTGGATGTCGAGAGAAGGTTGGCTCGCAAGGCTAACTATAATGCTCGAGGTGTTATCAGCTTAAGGTGTAATCTCAACCTTAGGCACTATTATAAAGCACATTACATGAATGGATACCAAACTACAGATATGTAGCCGTAACAGAGCAGGTAGTGTGTTTCATAATAGTTTTACATACTAACTATGCCAACTTCATCCCAGCAGTATCGATCTGCCCAAGTCGTTGATAAAGGTGCCTGTGGGTTCGTTATAAACAAAGCAGGTGAAAATTTGTCGTTAGTATGTTTTATGGCTGGTTGGCAGAGCGTCTATGCGCTGGATTGCAAACCCGGTTTAGGTAGGTTAAACTCCTACACCAGCCTCCAAGTTTTGTTGAGTGTGTGAGATGTTGAGAAAGGTAGTGTAGGCATATACTACTGAGCCAACGGTTCGAGTCCGATAACACGGCAACTGGCAAGTATCATCTGTCACTCACGAACCCTAAGTGAAGGCGAGTTATCTGTAAAAGAGCTTGCTAGATCATAAGCACAGGCGCTAATAAATTGTGCATAATGCCTCCAATGTTGTGGTGGGGGGCGCTCAACAAATTCATAAATAGAAGTTCAATGCCCTGGTGGTGGAATTGGTAGACACGCTATTTTAGTGGTTTCTTTATGTTTAGCATAAATAAACATAAGGAGATTAGAATGCTTTTAATAGAAGATTACATTACACAATCAAAGGCAGATAGACAAAAACATATAGATTTAACAGATCCTTGTGTTGAACGAGGTGGTCCGCAAAAAGGTGGATTATCGAGTTATTGTAAAGGGCTAATGGCACATTTATTAGATACTACTATTCCAAGTGGTCACAAGATACATGTATGTCATGCCTGTAACAATGAAAGATGTAGTAACCCGAAACATTTGTATTGGGGAACTGCACAAGAGAATAGATTAGATCAAGGTCATAATACTTCTCCTTGGGACAGAATGGTTGAAAAATATGGTTACGAAGAAGCCTGTAGAATGAATGCTAAAGGTAAAAAAGGTAACACACATGGTTCTAGAAACAAGGATAAGCCAAAGACTGAGGATCAAAAGAAAAAGATCTCAGAGAGTATTAAGTTACACTGGGAGAAAAGAAAAGGGCTCGTGGCGTAATTGGTAGCCGCACTGGATTTAGGTTCCAGCGAGTAAAATCGTGAGAGTTCGAGTCTCTCCGAGCCCACCAAATTGCTTCAGAAGAAATTCTGAAGCACCATATTAAAGCACATACAGATCCGCCCTCTAGTAGGGGAGATAGCGACTAGCGTTGAAGGACTGTTTAAATGTGTTTTAATATGGGCTGTTAGTGATAATGGGAGCACGGGGGCTTTGCACGTCTCAGGTAAGAGTTCGATTCTCTTACGGTCCACCATACAATTGCGGAGTGGAGAAATGGTATCTCGTCAGTCTCATAAGCTGAAGATAGTTGGTTCGATTCCAACCTCACGCAACCAAACATATTCCAGTGTAGCACAGCGGTAGTGCAGTTGACTGTTAATCAATTGGTCGTAGGTTCGATCCCTGCCACTGGAGCCAAAGATTTAATTAAGGAAGAAAAAATGACCTGTAGAGGATATGATTCAAAGGCAGTTAAAATGTCAAAGAGTGTTAAACGAGTAGCATCAACTATTCCAGATGCTCATGTTCGCGGGGCATTTATTCGAAGTTATGTTCGAATTCTTGAAGATCAAACTAGATCTTTTAAGAAGGAAAAATAATGACTAAAATAGTCAAGGTGCCATATAGCCCTCAAAATATTGACACAGATAAATGTGTTGAAAATGTTGGTAACAGATTTGACTTAGTTTTAGTTGCTAGTGTTAGAGCTAGAGAGTTGCGCCAAGGATATGCCAAGCATGTCCAAGGGATCAACAGTATTAACGTTACTGCTCTAAAAGAAATTGAAGCCGGATTTGTCGGGCGAGATTATTTGAAGAGAGTTAGATAATGAGTAAAGGATCGAGACCTCGCCCATATAGTGTTAGTCAAGCTACATTTGCTAACAACTATGATGCTATTTTTGGAAAGAAGGATAAAATGTCTCCAAGCGTAGAACAAATGAAAACTGGAACTTGTGGTTGTGGCCGTAGTCCTATAGGCCGATGCATGGGTTGGCACAGCTTGACAGAAGAGCAATATCAAGCCAAGCTAGCAGAATATCAAGCCAAGCAGGTTGACACAAGCCGAGAAGATAAGTAACATAGAACATGAGCCGGATTAGCTCAGTGGTAGAGCAACCGCCTTGTAAGCGGTAGGTCGTCAGTTCGAACCCGACATCCGGCACCAAACAGACCCCGGTTACACTTTGACGTCGAAAGTGGGTTAATTGTCCTATCCATAATGGACACGGTGCGTAGGATCTTACCGCAAGGCCCGCTTACATGGGCGACTTGAGAATATCTTAGGTTGACGTTAGCTGGACCAAACGACAGTAACGTGGACGGGGCAACCACCCGGTTTAGGGCTTATGTGGTGTAAGTAGCTAAACATCTTATTGAAATACATTTTCTAAACGCCAGTCAATCGCAGTGCAGAGTAAGTTAGTGTGTTTCAATAAGATGCGGGTAGACAGGACAAGGGGCGTCCAGCAGCCTTCCAAGCTGAAGATCGCGGAGTTCGACTCTCCCTACCCGCTCCAAGAATTTAGGACGTTAACTCAGTTGGTAGAGTTCTTGCCTTACACGCAAGCTGTCGGCGGTTCGAACCCGTCACGTCCTACCAAGTTTCGGAATGTAGCGCAGCCTGGTTAGCGCATCTGCTTTGGGAGCAGAGGGTCGTGAGTTCGAATCCCACCATTCCGACCATAAATAAAGTATGGACCAATCAGAAGATCAAAGTTACGAAATGAGCATTAGACTGCTAGGTAATGAAATACTCGGTGTTAAATTAAGCACCACTAGCACTAGTAGCCGTTGGATTACCGTAGCGGTTCTAACAATTTTTTCTTCTCTTGTTCTTTTAGGCGCCTATGGTGAAAAGTTGATGCAACTGTATCATTGGGTCGCTAAGTAATAACTCACCATTGCACACGGTGTATAATAGGACAAATAGTGTGGCAACGAATTTAGGCCGGACCTGTAATCATATTCCGGCTCCGCTGAAGCGAAAACAGGATGGGCTGCTCTCACGGGGTTTGATGGTTTCCTGACACAAAAATAACTATCAAGAATATCGCGGTGAGTCAGGGTAGATGAAGGCCTCATAAGCCGGATTAGAAGTTTCGAATACTTCCACCGCAACCAGTTTTAGGATACATGCAGCAAAGTCATTTATGACATGTTGGTTCGATTCCAACTCCACGCTTCATGCGTAGATCGCTCAATGGTAGAGCAAAGGCCTAAACAGCCTTCGAAAAAGGTATCCTGTTATTTTTGACCATTAGGTTCTTTTCAGCAATCTTAATAATCTTTCTGAAAAAAAGAGGGTCCGGGTTCGAATCCCGGCAGTGAGTTGGTCTTCACGGTGGTGTAATGGTAGCACGTAAAAAGAGAACCTGTTATAAATATTTTAATGCGGGTATGATGTAATGGTAACCTGAAACCTTGCCAAGGTTTATTCGCGAGTTCGATTCTCGCTACCCGCTCCAATTTTAAAGGTAAGACAAATGAAACGAGTGATAGAAATTCGTGCTGCCGAGGGCGGCGAAGATAGCAAACTGTTTGTAAAAGATTTGGCTCAAGCATACATCCGCTTGGCCAGTCGTCACGGCTGAACTACCCGCCTTATAAATGAATATCCTGGGCAGGTAGAAATAGCTGTAGAGGGTATTGATTTATCAGGCTTAGATAACGAGCCAGGTGGACACCGAATACAGCGTGTTCCACCAACTGAACGCAAAGGGCGTGTTCACACCAGCACAGTGACCGTGGCCATCATAGATGCCGCTGAGAGCCAAAGAGCCGTAGCTATACCGGAAACAGATTTAAAAATCGAGTGGTATAGTGGCACTGGGGCTGGAGGTCAACACCGCAACAAGCATCAGAATAGTGCCAGGGTAACACACATACCCACAGGCATAGTAGTTACGGCGCAATGTCGTAGTCGGCAAAATAGTCTTGCCGAAGCCCTACAAACAATTCAAACACAAGTTGACAACATTACACAGACAGCATATACTAAAGAAGTAGCGTCATATAGAAAGGCGCAAGTAGGTAGCGGTATGAGAGGCGATAAGATTAGAACCTATCGCTTTCAAGATGATCGTGTGCAAGATCACATTACAGGCCGGAGTGCCAAATGCTCGGCTGTTTTACGAGGAAATTTTGATTTATTATGGCAAAAGAAATCCCTGAACATAGAGACAAGCTCGGCAGACTAATCAGCGTAGGAGATGCGGTATGCTACCCGAGTCACAACAGTCTCGAACTGGGCACAGTAAAGAAGCTCAATCCTAAAATGGTTAAAGTTTGGGAAGCAGGTCGGCACGGTAAATGGTATTCAGGTAATAACAAATACCCCGGGGATCTTGTTAAGGTCGAGGGCGCCGAGGTGACAATGTATCTTTTGAAGATGAATACAGTCGCCTAGCCTGCTTTAACCGAGTATCGAGTTCTTCGCTAACAATCCAATCTTGGGTGGCTATCCTAGACATCCACCCCATCATAAATCCAATTTGAGCAGCTAAAGTTTCACCTTTAGTTTCTTTTGCAAGATAGCCCAATAGCTCGTTAATATCATCGAGTGCCTGTTGTTGTCTAGATTTGGGTTGAATCATATTACTATTTACTAGCTTGACAAACTGGTAAAATGATGCTATAATTAACATATGAAAACGCAAATGAACATCCAAACCGTAGCAGAAAATCTGCGAGTCACAATCGCCGGCAAGGAAGCATTGTTGGCTCAACAAAGAAGTGCTTTGATGTTGTCATACCTTGGACCCACTCCTCCAGTTGGTGCTGAAATGGCCTGTGTTGCTATTATTCAGTTCCTTGAAATCAACATTGACGAACTCAAGCGTATCTTGCAGGATGTGGAACAGTGTATCGAGGAAAAAGTATGACATATATTTTGATGATTTATACCATTGTAGCTTTGGGCAATAACCCTACGCAAGTATCCGACTGGCGACCTATTGGTGAATTTAGTAGGGCAGACTTTTGTGAATCTGCTGGCCGGCAACTTGGAATTGACTCTAATCGATATCGCTGTGTGAGATCAAAATGAATGATACACTGATTCTGATTGCACTGTTGTTTACTAAACACTTCATTGTGGATTTTCCTATGCAGGTTAGGTATCAATGGAGTAACAAAGGCACCTACGGACATCCAGGTGGTATTCTTCATGCTGGACTACACGGAGTAGGAACATATCTTTGTTTCGTTTGGTATGCGCCTGCGGCGGCAATCTATTTCTTCTTGGCAGATATGTTTATCCACTATCATATTGATTGGGCCAAGATGAATCTCAACAAGCGGTTAGGATGGGGTCCGACGACACACGAACAGTTTTGGTGGCTGTTGGGCTTGGACCAATTCCTCCATGCTGTAACTTATATTGGTTTAGTAGCAATGGTGACAACATGAACGAACGAATTAAGGAACTATATCAGCAAGCCCATATGGTTAGGGAATATCCGGAAGATGATCCCATGCGTGGTAGCAATCCTCCTACCGTATATTGGGAAGATGAGCGTAGTGCTGAAAAATTCGCCGAGTTGATTGTAGGGGAATGTTATGAGACAATAAAGAAGGATATGGAATTGGCACATATCCAATTGATTCCGATAGATTTTGGGATTTATGCTAATGGCAGGCTACGCCGAATTATTAAAGAACACTTCGGAGTTGAAGAATGATTACAGATATGATTGGGCGCGAGCTCAAGGTAGATGACTTTGTTGTATTTTACAGCAACATCTATCGAGTTAAAGGACTAGGCAAAGCAAGGGAAGATGGTCGTGGCAGCGTTAAACTTATGATTTGGAACGGTGGCGTAACTGCTCGTCCTGTGAATAAGTTTAGTAAAGATGTTGCACTACTGCCCATGGGCGATGTGCTCAATTGGATGCTTACTCAGAAATAATAAAGGAGAACCCTATGCCGTGGATCGAAAACGTAAGCCTAGGTGATATATCTAAAGGTCGACATCACAATGCCGGAGAAAATTCCATGCTGATCCAAATTGTAGATCCAGCAATGACTTTCCCTGCACCTATGCACAAATTCAAAGAGACTCATCAGTTTGAATTTTTGGATCTTGAGGTAGGTGATGCATTCGGTGAAGAATTTAAAGTCACTGATGAACAGGCCGCAGAGTTAGTTCGCCTACTGCAACATGCTCTTGAAAAGAGAATGAACGTAGTTGTTCATTGTGTAGCAGGTGTTTGCCGAAGTGGCGCTGTCTGCGAAGTCGGAGTCATGATGGGCTTTAATGACTGCGAAGGATTTCGTAGTCCTAACTTGATGGTCAAACACAAGATGATGAAAGTTTTGGGCTGGACGTATGACGAACAAGAACCGCACACTATTAATGGTGTGCCGTTTGAGTATGACGAATTAAATAACAAGGTGTTTAAGACGCCACCCGAAAAAGAGGATACCTATGAATAAGATGCCTAAGTGTTATCAATTGATTGGAGTGCCTGGTGCAGGTAAGAGCACTTGGATTGAAAGCCAAGACTGGGCTTTGCCTTGTGCAAAGGTTAGCACGGACAAGTGGGTGGAAATCTATGCAAAGGAAGTGGGCAAGACCTACAGCCAGGTGTTTGCAGATTTCATGCCTACTGCTGTAGACTTGATGTGCAAGGAAGTCATTGCGGCTCGTGAAATGGGTCGTGATATTATCTGGGATCAAACTTCTGTGAATGAAAAAAGTCGCAGAAAGAAGTTCAGTATGTTGCCAGACTACTACCATATTGCTGTGGTCTTTAAGACACCTGAACACAAGGAATTAATGCGTAGGTTGATGAATCGGCCCGGCAAAGACATTCCTGATCATGTTATTGCCAGCATGATCGCAAGTTTTGAAATGCCATCTGAAGACGAAGGCTTCAAAGAAATTTGGTTTGCCAGTTGACCCATTGAGTCGCTGGCTTTATAATAAGGATTGATATGAAAACATTTATAACCAGCGACTTACATTTTGGTCACACAAACATCATGAAGTTCTGCCCACAAGCGCGGGCTCGTTTTAAAGACGATGTGAACTACATGAACGAAGCTATGGTCCAAGAATGGAACAGTTGTGTAGAACCTGACGACTTGGTCTACATTTTAGGCGATGTGGCATTTTTGCCAGCTCAAAAGGCTACAGAATACATGCGCCGTTGCAATGGACGCAAGATCTTGGTGCAGGGCAATCACGACCGTAAATTGTTAAAGGATCCTAGCTTCTTTCGATGTTTTGAAGAAGTTCACCACTATTTGGACATTAACTATAACGGACACAAGTGCGTGATGTTCCACTATCCGATTGCAGAATGGGATCAAATGCACCGAGGTGCTTTACACTTCCACGGACACTTGCACGGTGGAGTTAGTGGGTTAGAGAACTTCCGTGCTCGTGATATGGGTATGGATGCAACAGGCTACATCGTGGTAGAAATGGAACGGGCTATTGCAGATGCAATGACTGGGCAGATTAAAGGGCATCATGTGTAAATAAGTGCATGAAATGGATCGATAAACTGTTTAACCGTCCTGAATCAGGAAAAGTAAAACTAAAGTTTATAGCTTTAGATGAGAATGACGAGCCCTACGAAGATGTGGCTTTTATGCCATATCACGACGGGTATGATCAAACAGTTATCGAAACCAAATTTACAAAGTTCATGCAACTTCGTAAGCATATAGTAGTAGAAATTACTATCCTAGAAAAACTGCCTAATCCCGATTGACAACTTGGTAAAACCTTGCTATAATATACACATAGTAAGAAACAAAGGAGCAGTTATGGAATTCACAATGCAACTTGACGGTATGGATATAGTCCGCAAGGCACAGGTCTATGCCATGGCTGCTCATGCGGCTGTTGGACAGAAGCGTAAGTATACCGGTGAGCCCTACATCGTTCACCCGGCAGAAGTTGCCAGTATCGTAGCCCGGGTCCCCGGCGCTACAGAAGATATGGTTGCGGCTGCATGGCTTCACGATGTCGTGGAAGATACCGGTTGCACAATCACTGACATCCATATGGGCTTTGGTGCTGATATTGCCGCACTTGTTAGCTGGCTTACTGATGTGAGCCAACCCAGCGACGGCAACAGAAAGTTCCGTAAGGCTATGGACCGTGAGCATACTGCTCAGGCACCTGCTGAAGCACAGACGATCAAGCTCGCGGACCTTATCAGCAACAGCCGAAGCATCATGGCGCACGATCCGGAGTTCGCAAGGACTTACCTCGAAGAAAAGCGACTTCTCCTCGAAGTCCTTACCAAGGGTGATCCTGAACTTCATGCTCGTGCAAGCCAGTTCGTAATGGTGGGTCAATGATTGATCTTGATGTAGACAGTCTTTACCCGCATACTATGAACTGGTTTACAAACTTCAAGAAGCGCCCCCGTAGTGTTGAACTGCGGGTGCGTGAAGAACTTGCTCCCCAGATCTACACTGTCTATTACAGCGGTGGTGATTGGTGGGATGACAAGGACGAAATGACTGCGTGGTGCTCAAAGCAATTTGGCATACGAAATGAAAAATACAATAACCCAAGATGGTCAGTAGGACCTTTTGAATTTAGATTTAAAAATAAAAAGGACGCTATGTTCTTTATTTTAAAGTGGGGATGATATGAAATGGTTTTGGCAAGATGCAAAAGGCGTAAAGGCAGATGTCGAACGGCATCGTGCCAAGGAAGCCGAATTGGATGCAAAGATAGCAGAGTTAGAAGCAATCAAAGAGCCAGGTCCTATGGACATTGCTTGTCTGCGGACCTACCGTAGGCTCCGTGCTACTCTGCTACAGAGCAAGGCTGATGTTGTAGACAAGATTGGAAAAAGAAAATGACAGATTTAGAAAAACTTGAAGCACGAATTGAAGCAGTTGATACAGCCGTTGCCAGCGTTAAAATGGCCATGGGTGTAGATCGTAAAATGAGTCACGACAAACATCCGCAGGGCCATTTTACAAAGGCTCTGCAAGAGCTGGTCAGTGTTCAAACACAGTTGAACGCTCTGCGTGTTCGACTAATTGCAGTAGGAAGATAAAATGAAAAATCGTTATGGTGATGAATACAGTTTTGCACGAGTAGACGAGAATACCTACACCATTGTCGGTGATCTCAAATACTGGCGCTTTGGCGGCCGTGAAGGTCAAGAACGCATGGACATGAGTGACTTGGGCTTTGTTGACCCTAGCGGCGGTCCGTTTATTGCACTTGGTGCTGGTATTGAAGGTCGTAAGATCGTTCGCATTAGTGCCAGCGGAGATCTAAACGGTATGCCAAATATCTTTTTTGAGGTCAAGTGATGGGACGCAGACTCTCACCTAAAGATATCAGCGCCGCAAAGTATGAGCAGGAAGTTTATAACAGTATGCTCAAGCGTGGCATTGTTAGAGCACCGGACAAGATTGTTCGAGAGATGCATGTAGTATGCGGCTGCGGTGTAGAGGGCTGCGTTTTCATGCATCCTGTTCGAAATGAAACAGACGAAGAACGATCTAAATCGATAGAAGAATACAACCGAAAAATGGGTTATTAAAATGTTTAAGGACAAATTGAAAGAGTATGTGGCTACATCGGGACTGGTGAATATGAAGCCAGCCGGCGATGGTATCTATGTGCTCAAGTATAAGAAGAAAGTGTTCTACGACAACCTGTGGAACGAATATATCGCAGAGTGCCGCGGTAGCATAGTTGACGAGGATTTCAACTTGGTTGCTTATCCTTTCACGAAGATCTATAACTACGGCATCGAAAAGGAAGCACCAGTGCTACCTGACGGAACCGAAGTTCTGGCATATCGTAAGGTCAATGGCTTTATGGTTGCCGCTACTTGGTATAAGGGCGATGTGCTGGTGTCTACTACTGGTAGCACAGACAGCGATTATGTTCGTATGGCCAAGGAAATGATGGTAAAGCACATGTCGTGGGCTGACTGGCAACTGGCTTTCTGCACCGCAGACATGGCAGGTATGACTGTGATGTTTGAGTGTGTTCATCCTGATGACCCACACATCATCCCAGAAAAGCCAGGCATGTATGTATTGGGTTATCGTGACAACTCGTGGGGTTCAAAGGTAGGGCACAGCCCAGCAGTTCTGGACATGATCAGCTCTGTTCTCAACTGCTACAAGCCAGAAGACTATCGTGTTACACTAGGCGAACTCAAGGCCATGGCCAAGGAATGCCGCCACGAAGGATTTGTATTCTATACTTACAACAATGTAAGTGCCAAGATCAAGTCGCCATACTACTTGACTTCAAAGTGGGTTGCTCGCAATCCACGCACAGACAAGTTAGTAGACTTGAACAAGGACATCAAGCACAACATTGATGAAGAATACTATCCACTAGTTGACGCGATCCGTGCTAACATAGTAGAATATACTGCCATGGACGAGCAAGCTCGTTTAGATTGGGTAAGGAAGCAATTAGCATGAAAATAGGAATAACAGGAACTAGAGAAGGGATGACAGAGCATCAGTTCGAAATGATTAAACAATATCTCGAACTGCATTATCAACCCGGCGCAGAATTTCATCACGGAGACTGCGTTGGTGTTGATGCTGAAGCTGCTCTGTTAGCCCGAGAAATAGGCTACAAGATTGTAGGGCATCCCGGACCACATAACGATGTTTTGCGAGCCTATGTTCGATGCGACGAAAGCAGGGAACCGCAGAGTCATTTTAAGCGCAACCGCACTATCGTAGATGCTTGCGATGTTCTGTTGGTCGTTCCGCTACAAATGGAAAGACAAGAACGAGGAGGCACTTGGTATACCTACGATTATGCTGTAAAAACAAACACTCCATTTTTTGTGATATATCCAGAATGAAAGACGAAAGCCATTTACCTGTAGCAGAACAAAGTTTAGTTTTTCGTCTACGAAAGAGAGCAGAAATTCGTAGACAAATTCAAGATCGAAAAAGTGTGCAAGAAGGTCAACCTGACCGTATTGCAGACCTCTTAGAGGAAGCTGCTAATGAGATCGAAAGACTACAATTTCGATAACTGTAAGACAGCCTGATCATACGGTATATTTGTTTTGAACCTTAAGCTCAAAAGCCAAGCTGAGGAACTAGAAGTATTTGATGCTCCGTGTGGGATCCCTATCTTAACTATAGAGGGATTTCCTAACAATGTGCTATCATACTCTTTTACAATTTCGTCTTTTCTGTAAGCACGTTCTTTAGTAGGCGGCTCCGTTGTTTCATACCAATTCATCCTGACGCTGTCGCCTACTGCCCAATTAAGCGCCCATGCATCAATTCCTCCGCCGTCTAGATGTGTTACTAATGTAGAACCAGCCGGAGCATGAAATAATAAACAATGCGCTGGAGTAAGATCCGAAATAGAAATCCACTGTAATAACTTATCGCTTAAAATTTCACTAGCTGAATATTTCCAAATACTCCAATGTATGTCCCCATTATCCGGTATCCAATCTCTTGGCCTATATTGAAAAGCAGATTCGGCAGCTGATTCTAAAGTAGGAAATTTAAAATTATCAATAATTGGATTGAACTTTAAAGTTAAGTGCGTATAGAACATTATAAATAGGTAGCATTTATTGGAATATTTATGTTGGCAAAAATTACAAACAGTAAAATTGTCGAATGGCATTCAACTGACCAAGAACTTCTGTTTGAAAAAAATTTAAAAACTACTGCTATCGATTGGACATATAGATCTAAAAAAGTATACTACAATCTTAATAGCCAAGGTTACAGATGTCCAGAATGGAATCAGATAGACTGGGTTAATAGCATTCTGCTTATCGGTTGTAGTTACACCTTTGGTGTGGGATTAGCTGAAGAAGATACGCTATCAGCTAGACTGTCTGCTATTACAGGCAAGCCTGTGATTAACCTAGGAGTGGGCTCGTCAAGTAATCATCTAATGCTTTACAATTCTTTTAAATTAATAGATAGTGATATAAGACCTAGTTATGTGGTTGCATTGTTTTCTGATGTTTCTAGAGTAACTCATTTCAAAGAAAAAGATCCTG